>Ga0115013_10000202_pt1 | contig 39287 bp, 36 predicted proteins | sample SouAtlMetagenome_2_FD_88686 | JGI IMG/M metagenome (GOLD analysis project Ga0115013, IMG submission 88686) | Marine eukaryotic phytoplankton communities from Atlantic Ocean - South Atlantic ANT15 Metagenome | ecosystem: Environmental > Aquatic > Marine > Oceanic | place: South Atlantic Ocean...
CACTGACAGCGACCCATGCCACAGGCTGGGCTGGCGTATGGGGGCCCAAGGGCAACCAAGGGACCTAGGCCAGGTCACATCTCTCAACAAAGGAGGAGCTCCAGCCAATGAGTGGTCGGCCCACTTACGGGGCCAGCCGTATCGCTTTAATCCCAGGAACTCCAGGAAAATCAATGAACTATTCATGACCGTTTAAGTTTTAAACTTATTATATATGCCTGAAACCGTCCATGTTAACGTCTTCCTGCCGTTCGATTAAAAATGAGAGGCATGCTTTCTTGCTGCACACAACGTCTCCCAATCCGCTCTAATTGATTGGCAATTCTTATTTTTTGTGTCTTCGCGAAGATTGCTTGATGTTGTGCAATGCATGCAGGGAACCTCTGAGATTCTATTTTTTTTCTGTTCATCCCCAAGAGGTATTTCCTTGTACTCAAGTAGTTATTGAATGCATCACAAAGTCTGGAATCTATTCGAATGCGTTAATCTTAGCAGAACCATAGTGCGGAAGGAAGTTTCAGACGGAGTTGTCCAAATAGAAAAGTCACTTAATACGCATCAATAATCAGTCGGATTTGAATCAAAGCGAAAGATCCCATCTCGGCGGTGAATAGGTTTGCTACGATAGGTACCACTTAGGAATACATGCCGACGAAAGTTCTTTGATCACTGATTAGAGGTAAAATGGCGTCTCCGTTCTCTTTCCACTGTATGATCTGTTTCGAGGAATTCGAGCATGTCACTCGATTTCCAGTAGTTCTACCTTGTGGACACACTTACGTCTGTAACGAGTGCGCAAAACGCCTCGATAAGTGTATGGAATGCCGAACACCCCTTATTGAACTTATCCCACAAAGTAACGAATGCACGGCTGTCCCGGTAGGCCCTGAGCAGTTACCAGCATGGTCGACTAGGACCATTGGTCGCCCAAACAATTCAAGAGGCACCCATGGAAGAGATGTTAATCGGAACAGAAAGCCTGCACCTCCTAAAAAGAGAAGAATACCATTGCCAAAGAATGTTGTGCTTTTGTCCCTAATCGAAGCAACAGAACTAGCAACAGCAAATGTTCAGGGACAAGAACACGAACCCTCTTTGCAGGAATCGCCTATGATAAATCCATCTGTCTTAGATCTAGATATAGACGAGGAAGAAAAGATTAAGACAGGAACTTCCTTGGCGATTAGTGATTGTGGGACATATGCTATCGCCGCGAAAGATGGCCTCGAGATCTTCCCAAATCGACCCGATTCGCTTGTCCAAAATTCAGAAGAAGACGTTGATAATTTAGTGAGATTCTACCACGACAGGGACGGTAATGCTAATGTTGCTGTAGATGGCGATAAAAAAACTGCCGATGATGAAGTAGTTCGAAAGGATGCTCCTTCTGGAAGACTCAGCTGGGGAGACCGAGTACAAATTGTTTCAACGCAAAACGGCTGGGCGAAAATGGCACGGGGATACGGTTACATCCGATCTGGTGCGCACCAGCTTGTTAAAGGTAAGTAAAACGATTTTCGAGAAAAAATTCTCCAGTGAGAGGGTATCAAAGAATCTTGAATCGGTCGTCATATTCTATGATGAAATTTTGAATAAACATGAGTCTCAAGCTTCTCTTCCTCCCGACTCATTTTACTATGAAATTATTTTAGTTGGCGGATCAGTAGATCGTTCATGTAAACTAGAAGCGATGCTAAGGCTCATGTCTTTGAGAAGGAAAGAACTAAGAGAAGAACAAAAGAAAATAGACAATCAATTTATTGCTTTCATGAATGAGTTGCAAGTCTCACTGATGTCAGATGAAGATCTAACGGTCATTGCCGCCGATACATTCCACAAAAATCTTGAAAACAACGATCCGAGTGGCGGGGGCTCTTCTAGCACAGCCAGAGTACGAACGAGGGATATGGATGTTGTCCCCCTCGATACAAAACCTCCAGCACAAGAAATATCAAATAACGCCCATGTAGATGTATCGCAACCAGAGCGACAGAGCAACGCACACGAAGATAGCACACCGCTGAAACCTAGATTCACAGAACGTCCCACCACTCCACCGGGTGCTAGTTCTAGATCCTCATTCTTTTGTAATAGCAGTGACGTTCTGAATGCTGTGTTACCATTGCCAAGTACATCCACACAACCACCACCACTTCCGAGTATCACTAGTAGTCCTGCTATTGCTCGAGAATACAGCAACATGAGCCAACAGCAGAGAAGTCAACTCTCAAATCACCACAACTATCCCCAAACTCCTCGTCATGATCGTCGGGGCCACTATCAAGTAGAAAATACGCCCACTCGGGTACTAACCTCCGCGTCTCTTCCAAATCCATCACCAAGTGCACTGAGAGCAGGAGCCCGAGCATGGAGAGAAATGAATGGTCGGCCGGCCAGCAATGGCATTGACTTTCGAACTGGTATGAGTGGTCACTCTGCCCTCTTTTCTAGCAGTGCACATTCACATGATTATCTTGCTACAACCCATCGGTTGTTTACCGGAATGAGCAATCACACGGGCTTGACAATGTGGAAGGCCCCTAAATTTCCATTCAGTTTAACGTCTTCTGCCACAACCGACGAAAACGCGAGTACCGGAGACCAATCAAATATTGCATATAGTGATAGCATGTGAGCAAAATGAATCCATCGGATCAAAAACTGTACACATACACACTACTCTGTTACGTCTATAGTCAAGCGAAACTTTTAGATTTTCTCTGTAGATTCAATGCCCCGCAACATATGTAAAAGGTGATAGTAACAGCATTATATAACTTAATATTCCGATTCAATATTGTCGTATTATAGCTATGTAATCTCAAAAAATTACATTATATGTAATAGACCTAAATTTTCGATAAAAAGTCACCATGATTATCCTTGAACCACATCTTCTCTAGCATTGCTTTCTTCGATACTTTCCATCTGGTACCACTTGCCATCAATGCCTTTCTTCCATAGACTTACATCCGAATCACCGCTGCTAACAGCCAAAATATGGCCAGTTTGGGTTGACCAGCTTACCCTCCATACTGGGCCGTCGAAGGTGTGAAGTGGAGTGGCCTTCCATTCTTGTTTGTATCCATTTTGAGTCCAAATCAAGACAGTACGGTCCTCGGAACACGACGCAACCATGTTCACATTCGGAATGATGGGTGGCGCCCATGCAACATCCCTCACCCAGTCGCTATGCCCAACATCCTTTGACACCGGACACGATGGATCCTCCACCCATTGATTAGTTTCTGGCTGTTCTACCCAGAATCGAATGCGATTGTCGCATCCACCCGTCACCAACCGTGGACAGTCTGCATTTGTCGGTGCGTCGGTAGTCGACGATTTGTCATAATAAGCACCCGTCGGCGCCCAACTTACCGAGTTTACACCCAGCGGATTGTCTGTGATGTAATCTGTAGACCAGCTGTTATCTGGTTGGTGCGTAAGAATACTAACACGACCATCGGAACTAGCAGCCGCCACTCTGAGTCCGTATTCGTGTGGGCAGAATGCCACAGAATTCACGGATGATTCGTGCAAATGTCGCGCACTATGCAGAAGAGTCCAATCTCGGGGACGAGTTTCCCTGTGAATCAAAACGGAGCCATCAAAACTGCACGAAGCCAGAATGACTTATGAATGATAATGTACATGAGATCGATTGCACAAAGGTGAGACGTCATCAGTCAATTTGAATTCATTACAACTAACAAAACATTGTTCGGTCACTTTCGTGACGAATATAATAACCGAACGCCTATACATATTCCGTACCTCCAAACTTTGGGTGGGCCCACGAAACTTGCCAAACGGGACCTTCGTGTCCCTGCAGTGTAGCGGAGAGTTCTGACGAATTCTCTGAAACGTTGTAGATTTTAATCGTTCGATCGGATGACGATGTTGCTAGTTTGCAGCCATAGTAATCTAATTGAGCGTCGTGCACAAGATCTTCATGCTGTGTGTCCACGTAAATTGGTTCGTTTGTGACCTCTTGGTTCAATGCTGCTGACGGCGCGGTTTGAGCCATGATTTTTGCTCAATATCTTTGTCCAACTAATGAAACGACTCTATTCGATATGTTTTATGTGTAACGCCCCTTTGTTCAGATGGTTGAGAGTTGCATGAATGATCCTCCAACAATCTTTTCAAGTAATGCCAATGTAAAGTGAATGTTGGTTACATTGGATGAAGGTAATGGTAACCGCGTGTTTGAGGTCTTCGATTAAATGCCATAAGACTAATAAGTCTTATTTAGTCTTGCATAGTCGCAATTCGGAACTAAAAAAGTCATTTCGAAACTAAACAAGTCATTTTGTGAAACAAATATTCAAATTACGCACCGGCCGAGCCTTTTGAATCGGGGCGACCCTTCAAATGAAGACTTTTCTGCGAATCTCACTTATCATACATCACTTTCTTTCTACCCTCGGTATCATCATTATTGGTATAATTCAATCACAAACCAGAGTTCATAAGTCATAGTGCTGATATTGACGAAAGTTCGGGGTATCGCATCTAAGTTTCGAACGGTTCTTGATATATATAATATATATTCCAATATGGCTGTGATTTCTCCTTTGACGATGGCATCAGATGACAAAAGCCCTGATGACGTCGAATCAGATCCAAGTGGTGAGGATACACTGGAAAACGCCACGACAGAGGTTTGTAACGAATTAGATGACACTTCCGTTGTTTCACCTTCACCTGTTTTGGAATTATCGCAAGAGGAAGATAATTTGAGAAGAGACAACAATGGCGAGAACGGCAACGCGTGGAAGGGCGATTTGTGGAGTCAAGAAGATGTAAGAATTTTTTAAAGCGCGTTGTAATTTGAATGATTTGATAAAGTAAATCTCAATTTTCTTTGCTGACACCAAATCTAATGTGCTTGTTCTTTTCTCCATTACCAGGACAAAAAGTTGAAGTCGGTAGTATCAGCGAGAAAGAAAGCTTTGCGGAAGAGGAAACAAGGAAGATCGGCAACTTCTGCAGAACTTGAAATTAATTGGCAAGGAATCGGTTCAAGTATGGATAGAGATGGAGCAAAATGTAAAGAAAGATATACATTTTTACGACAATCCCAGGGGGGGAAAGGACCTGTTCCATGGACTCGCGAGGAAGACAAGCAGATACTTGCTCTCGTTGCACAACATGGTACGTAAATGCACATGGCAATCAATACTCGACCAATAACATTGCTTTCAGCAATCGTTAGTATCTTTGTATTCTTGCAAGAAATACTCATTTACTTTATTCCGATTTCTGTAAAACCAGGTGCTAAAAAATGGAGCTCTATAGCTAATAACATTGAAGGTAGAAGCGGGAAGCAATGTCGAGAACGATGGCATAACCATTTGAACCCTAGTATTAATAAGTCAAAAACGTGGACTATAGAGGAAGACCGAATAATCATAGAGAGTCATATGCGTTTCGGGAATCGTTGGGCGGAGATTTCAAAGATGCTAAACGGCCGTACCGACAACGCAATCAAGAACCACTGGAATTCGTCGATGAAGAAAAAGATCGAGAAATATCTCGAGAGAAAACGTGCAAATACAACAATCCCTGTTGTTGATGAGACGGGACGCTTTTTAATCCGAAGTGAGGACATTGAAGGATGTTTGCAGGCTTTACAGCAAACAGGATCCAACTCAAAAAGTTCGAAAAATCAGTCAAAAGCGTATGCTGGGCGATCGCATTCAACAGCATCTAGCGTGGGTCATATGCATCCAGGTAGAATGGTCCCTATCACAACCCCTATGTCTACAGCTCATAATTCGGCTACTTATAATACCATGATGAAACGACAATATGAAGCCATGATGGGTGGCGCCTTCCCTGGATTAGGCTATACTCCTCAGAGTATCAAACGTGTGAAGACTACCCTGGATTACAATAATACTCCAAAGTACATTGCTCCATCACCAATTAACAAGAAGGCGTTAGATGACTTCTTGAATGATCTCAAAGGTGGTTACGTGAAAGGTGTTTATTACTCAGCGTTGGAAAGACGCCGGATCGTCGAAAAAGCCGTCAAAAATGGTTCAAGTGACGAATTAACTGCGTTAGGACTCAATTCTTCTGAATTTGATCGGTTACAGAAGGTACTTTCACCAAATTCTAAACAGCAGCGTCACAATATTTCCAAGTGGACAACACCGCAACAACCATACCATCTACATCATCCTCATTATGGCACTGGGTATTTGGCTCCACCTCCTAATATGCAATGGGCCCATCCCTCCCCCCTCTATCCGATGGCCCAACTTTTCCCAGGCTACCCTCCAGTTCCTCCACCATCTTTATCACATTCGGCACCATCATCTGATGAAAAGAACATCATGCACTCCGTACCAAATGCAGGAAATACGGATCAGTCTTCTCAAAGCAACAAAGAGACCCCAGGAGATGCAACGAAAATCACTGGTTTACCAAATTCAATCAATTTGAAGCACTCTCCTTTACTTCGAAAAGACAATACCAATCAAAGAGGTAGGTCACGCCTGATCCAACACATTGTGATTTTTATTGAATTTTGTTGTGTGTATTTCTAATATTCATTGCTTTATTTTCTGTCTTTCGATCTAACAGAATCGAGTACAGAAGTTCACTCAGATCTGGCTAACGCATCGGAACTCGATGAACATTTTGCGGAATACCCAATGCTCGCGACGCCTTGTGCGAAAGCATCATCTAACTGCTTCAGTCCGTTTCTCCTTCCCACACCGAAGCAAACAAGTACACCGGGGATGTGTACAAGTTGGGGCGGGGAGGATGCAAAATTATTGCAGGAAACATTTTCGAAAGATTATGCGATTTCCTCGGTCTCATCTAATAGGTCAGCTCGGGTTTACTTCAAAGATCAGGTTTCTGAGAATTCTGGGAAGGAAGAAACTCCATTTTTAAATACATTGGCCACAACGCCAGGTCGCACAAAAAGACATGTCGGTCTCGTAACTGGAAGTGGTCCTGGACGCACTCGAGGAAACTCGACACTAGCTGATGATAGAGATAATCTTTTGTCAACTGCGATCCTTGCCACGCCAAAAAGTCCGAAGATCGGGAGTATCCAAGATACTGACCAATCACTCCATCATATCGATGCATACAGTATGACGAAGTCACCCCTAAATTTTGGGTCGCCTGTAATGAAAGCAGCTGCGCATAGTCCATTGCGATTGTAAGTGTGCCGATCACACTTCATCGGATACACCTCTTATTTGGTTCAGTAACTATTGTTTTGCTGAAGTTGCGTTCAACTGGCTGTTTTTCAAGTATAGTATGCTAAACGATAAAATCATCTGAGTTTGTTAATATACTTGCTCTCAACAGTATCGAGAATAATAATTTTTAGTACAATTGTATTGTGTGCAACCATCGTAGAAAGTAATGCTTCTCGTTGTTGAAACAGGTTCAAAAATCCTTTTCAAAAAGTGAGGAAAAAATAGATCAAAAAACGAGTCCAAATTCTGATTCGATGAAGCGCGTGATTTACGACTGCCAAAGATTACTCTTGCCGTAGGCTATTATTTTCGAATGATCGCGTTGACGTTTTCGTTGAAAAAGCTTTCATTTATCTTTTGTTGCATCGAGTTGGTCTAGATTAACGGCGGCTAAAATCAAGAAACCATGGCTCTAAGAAATCCTAATGGAATAAGTAGAAAAGGGGTTCTTCGACTGGAAGAATTGTGTACAAATGTTGTGGTGAAAGAACTAGAAAGGTATCCGGCAGCTGCATTAGGCATTCTCGACGAATATCAATGGGAAAAAATTCTTCTGCTCCGTCACCGGAAGACGAAGCCACTGAGGGGGACAGGGGGTATTGATGGAAAGGGTCGTTTGCATCCATGCGTGACAGATAAGTTCTTGCTTGAGGTTGAAGAAGTAAACCCACATTTAGATCAATCAAAACTCGCGGATCGATATATTTGGAAAGACATTGTGGAATATAAATTCAAAAAAGACGGTTTGTCGCGCCCAAAAGGCTTGTTGTATCCTTGGCCAGTCTTGATGAAGCAGGTTGAAGATTCTGAGAAGGCATTTAGTGATTGTATACGAGTATTAGTCGACGGAGCTGGTGGGAAAGATGACAATGAAGATAAGATAATGGCATGCGTACTTAATGCCATTAAATTTCTATCAGAATCCCCTATGGATCTGAATCTTTTAAAGAGTAGCGGGATAGGGAAGAAGGTTAAAAAGTTCCTAAACAAGTCAACAAGACTAGATTTTTTGGATGAACCATATGTATGGTCTTCCGGAAAAGATGTTAGGAAGACACCACGCACTACTCTTGCAGCGACGCTTCAATCCTGGAAGGATATGGCGGCCGACTGTGGAGTGAAGATGAACGATAATGAAACTCGATCCGGGGGGCAAAAACGTTGCGCAATGAGCATATCCACTTCGTCAATGTTGTCAGCAGCCAAAAAATGCGACTCCTGGCGATCATTGTATCGAACATTGAAAGCACACGACGAAGAACGACGATTTAGGCAAGGGGAAAAGATGCGAGAACGACGTCGGCGATTAGATACTGTCCGACCCAAAATTGTCAAGGTGCGCCCGGCGAGCACCAAACAAGATAAAATGCTCAATCGCTCATCTTTCGGGAGTGGCTACAATCCATTCGAAAAGACAACACCTTCCGGCTCTGCCAAGATGAGACAACTCAGGATGGAAGCCAAAGTAACTTCAACTCGGCGTCAACCTCCTATTTCTAATCCAGTGGCTCGCAAACAAACCAGCGGTTTTGGAGCCGCAGTTGCATTCGCTTCGACTGGTAAAAAGGTAGTTGGTAGACGAAAAACTGCCCCTCCTACAAAAAAAGTAATTTTGGCTGGTGGAAAACGAATCGAAGTTCCTGATGCGAAGAAAATCAACAACGCGAACTTGCAAAAGAGATTGAAAATGCTTAAACGTGGCCAATCGTCCTTCCGGCCTTAACATAGATGAATGAGAGACCCGAGGATCCTGAAGCTACACACACGCACACACATGCAGAATAAATGAGCACTAGGTATTTTTATCCCAATTTTAATATCGTCCACGACCACGGCCACGGCCTCTTCCACCGCCACGTCCACCGCCACGTCCATGGGAGAAGGAAGCAAGATTGTTGAGCTCAGGCGGAATATTCTGATTAGTTCTTTTCAAAATGTCCAACAAATCTCTCGCCATTCGACCATTTTTTTCGCCAACGAAAAACGACACAGCAGTTCCTTTCTTCCCAGCACGGCCAGTACGACCAATGCGATGAACATAATCTTCCATATTGCTAGGCATGTCAAAATTGACTACCATACGAATGTCATCAACATCTAAACCTCTTGCTGCAACGTCTGTCGCAACTAGCAATGTACTTTGACAGCTCTTGAACTCTCTTAGAGCCCAATCACGCTCTTCTTGGCTCTTGGCACCATGCATGGCACGAGCTTGGAAACCATCCATGCGTAAAGATCTCGTCAACATGTCACAACCTTTTTTTGTCTCAACAAAAACGAGAACACGATCCCTCTGGGTTAGATTTTCACGCAAATAGCGAAGGAGAGATCGATATTTGTCTCCATCGCTGCAAACCTCAACAATCTGTGTTACGTCTTTATTTGCGGTCAGATCCAGAGAACCAACAGTAACCTGGTAGTATTCATCCAAATAGTCACGTGCTAGATTCTGAATTTCCTTCGGCCAGGTTGCTGACCACATCAGTACTTGGCGGTCTGGTCGGATCTGACCAACAATTTTGCGAAGTTGCGGTTCAAATCCCTGCATAATTATAAAACAAAATCGTAAATTGAATGTCAATAGTGTTAAAATTTTATTCAATGTTGAGATGGATATGAATATCCTTGAGGAGTATCGAACTTACCATATCAAGCATGCGATCTGCTTCGTCGAGAACGAGATAAGTTACTCGCTTGAGATTGGTGTTTCCTTGGTCTAAATGATCAATCAATCTTCCTGGTGTCGCAATGACAATTTCTATTCCATTTTGCAGATCACGAATTTGCCTGCTTTTCGGCACACCACCGTACACAACGGTGTTTTTAATATCACTGGATTTACCAAATTTATCGCACTCTTCCTTGATCTGGACAGCAAGTTCTCTGGTCGGTGCAAGTACAAGCACAATTGGGCCTTCCCCTGGTTTTAAGTAAGGCTATTGATAAAAAAGGAAAGAATCGCAAATGTTAGAATCATTTTGTTTGTTAAAATTCACCACCGCATGCCGTCTTTTTCAATGTTCCCAAACTCTACAAAATCTCCTTTCGATCTGGATGGTTCAAAAGAGTCGTACATAACAGAACACGCCTCAAGACTAACTCGAATACCATAAATTCCTCAGGACGCTTACATGCATCTAGATACATCGCTACTTACATGCTTACTGATATTAGTTTTGCAAGCAGCGATGGTAATCGATATGCAATGTGGCACTTTGAAAAAGTGGTGTCGAAGATAGCTCAGTCAAGTAGTATGACGCATTCATCAAATATGACTCCTTTGTGATACGTCAAGACGACGAGGTTTGTTCTCTGCTGAATGTAGAGAGTCTTCAAGTGATTGGCTAGCACTATGTTTTCCATTCTATGCGAATGAAATTGATGCAAAAACGAGGACATGACTGATTCTTTCCAATGATCTCCTGCTGAAGAATCTATCACTGACACCTTCGATAGAAAGAGGAAAACAAATTGAAAAGATCGAAGCGGAATCAAAGCAATCAGATAAGTAGGTTTGATTACACCCCCTCAAGTGGAGTTCGGCAAAGCTTTGTTGCTATGAATAATGTTCCAATATGCCTGATCAATCTGTTCACTCGCTCCCACTAATGCTTGCCAAAATCATCTGTTCCAAGATGTAGAACCAGAAAAGCCCATCCTGTTTTGAAGACTCTACTCCACGCCCAGACGCCAGTCGAACTATGTCAAATACGTTCTCTCTGAAGCTTTCGTTGCCATCACGAACATAAGTGTTGGGCGGACTTTAATCGTGATATTCCCTTCTTGATGTATCTTACCTGTGCATTGATATGAATCATTGCAGGTAGCAGAAATGCCAGCGTTTTTCCACTACCTGTAGCACTCACGCCGACCGTATTTTGTCCCTTCAGAGCCATTGGCCAACCTTGTGATTGAATCGGAGTTGGTGAATTAAAACCACACTTCAATACCTCGCTCAAAATATATTCCGGCATGGAAGCCTCCTCGAACGTGAGGCACGGTTTGGGTACGTCCTTTCCGACAACTACAATCTGCTTGGAGGCTCTCCAGTCGGCAGCGTCCTTTTCACTTCGTTTTGTAACATCGGGGTGCTCCATGTAAAAATTCTTCTCGAAAGGTACCAGTTGTTCCTTCGAAAAATCGATGCTACGCAGATTTGCTCCGAGATTTCCGCCGCCGCCACCTCCATAGCCGCCTCCTCCTCCGTATCCACCACCACCACCGTATCCACCACCGCCGTATCCACCACCGCCGCCACCATAGCCACCTCCTCCGTAACTACAGAGCGATAAGAATTACGTTAGATATTGCTTGCTATGCATTGTGACAGTAGACATTTTCAATGTTTTCGTCTTACCTTCCCCCGCCACCGCCGTAGCCGCCACCTCCGTAACCACCGTATCCTGACATTTTTATTTTAATAAAATAACAATTGGACTACAATAACAGCCTGTTTGTTCAACCGACGACAAACGAGAACTGAGAATGATTAGTAACAATATTTTATTGCGAAACCGGCCGCAATAAATTTCTCAACGCAATGACGGACGAGGGAAAAAAAAACGTTGGTTGTGGTGGAATTCTGTTCCCGCGCAGTTTGCACATTCGTCTGTCTGTCGTCCATTTTCGCAAGATGTTTTTGTATTCTTTCGGTTTGAAGAAAGAAGAATCGAATCATGTTCTCATTTCTCATTGCAAACAATAATTTTGAAACAACCAGAGACTACCGACGCTTCTTCTAGACGCCGCTAAGGGAAGAACACAACAACAGCTGGATATACTCGCATTTATATTGAAAATAATATCCAAGGAACTAATACCATTCGCCATTCAGCGAGAAGATGAGTTCGTCAGGAGTAGGCTGGTTCAAGAGAGTTTTGGGTTTTGGGTACGATAAACTATGTTGTTGAAGTCATTGTGCTCAGTCTACTTTGCCAACAACATGCATTCTAACCAATCTTTCAAATGGATTATTTGATTTTGTATCGAACAATGTGCTCGTCCCTATTCGACAAAATCTCACGCGACACTGTTCCAATCCAAACTTGAACTCTGGTGCACTTTCTCGATACCAAACCATCGACGATGCAACCAATCTTCGTCGAATGGGTCCATTATTCGACGTTGTTGGAATAAATTCGGGCTTTCCTTTTGTTTGTTTTGACACCAGACCATATTTTCGGAGGAGAAGCAATGCATTTGAAGGCATGGCAGTAGCATCGTTTCTGGGCGTCAGCAGTGGAGTTTACATATGGAAACCTTTCTTTGAAGAAATGAAAATGAATCGGTTGGAACGAGAACGAAGGGAACGTGAAGAAGCTGGTGGATCCAATCCTAGCTAGTAGAGGCTAATTCTCAAAATAAAAAACTATTCACAACACGAAAGATATGAAAATAGATCATCAAAGATGGAAGCACAGTAGAATGACAAATCCGAAATGCGTAGTGTCTTCTTCACTATGGTGATTCTACATACATGTAGTAAAGGAATTTATAAATGGCGACAGCCAACACACTTTTATCTTCGTTGTGCAGCGTGATAATATCTACTGGTATGCCATTCGGATTGTGTCATTGCCGGGGCGCGCAATGCCTTCATCGGCTTGAAAACTGCGATCGCTCCGAGCACCACTGGTATCCACTGGACCAGTGATTTTCATAATGTCATAGCCATGCTTCCTTTTGAGCAAGCAGTCGCATTGGTGACCACCAAGAGTCGATCTGGTTGCGGGGTGACCAAAGCTAAAAAAGCAAGTTTTTGGATGCGATAATATACTAGGGTTGGGGTTTTCAACGGAAGACGACCTGCGTGCGCGGAGGAGTAGGAGCGTCGAGAGCATTTTGGGCTCCTTGGCGCTCCTAAGATCAGAAGCAGTAACAAAATTAATTACGGATCGTCATTTCTATCGACCAATTTCACATGAGATTTATTATTGGTTGTAGTGAGGAAGTTGTCTACTATACACCACCCGAAAGCAATTGCTCAAGAAAGCACCATCACAAGTCCAAAATATTGCCATAAAGAAATTGCACAATTCCGAACAATAAATTGTATCCAATAACCATAGTTCAAACGGGGGAAATATTAATGTGTTTTTGATCGCAGATCTTTCGGGATGTCGGAATATGATGGCGAGGACCGCCAAACAAAGGTTACGGACGAGCAATCTTCTGAGCTTTCTACAAGTTCTACAGCTGACTGTGGATTGCCGCCGGAAGCTTCTGATCAGAAGAGCTCAGAGCTATCGAGCGGATGTGAACCTTCATCGAGCCCGAGCGCAACATTGAACGATGCTGACCAAAATCTACCATCGGATGATAGTAATTATGACCTCTCAAGCAGTACAAAGTCAACCGACTTACCCGTACCTACACAAGAGGCCTCAGTAAAATCATCGCTTGCACAGCTGGCCTTTCAGAAATTTGAAAATTACATCAATGAAACTCGAGCAGATCAAATCGTCCCTCCGTTGCAAGAGATGATATGTGGATACGGCCAAGGCTTAGCTCGTTTGGCGCAATCAACACAAGCTCACCTACAATTGCCCTCTGATCCATTGCAGCTACAAAATTCACAAGTTCGGGAAGGGAAAGTTCACGAACCGATTGCTCTCCGGAGACATATCCACTCCACACCACTACTTCGACGCACGCCTGATTCAATTTTGTCAGCAATCAATGACGAAGATGAGTGTGGATTTGATGACGACGACGAGGATTATCCACCTCCAGCGGGATTGGAAATCTTAGATTTCGCACGGTCGAGATCTACGCCTCTAACAAGGGTTGGGTCCGAGAATAGTGCGTTCGGAACCATTTTACGTACCAGCACACACGGTTTGAGCAGCGATTGCGGTGGCAGCGCGTTTTCGCTACAACCATACGCCATGAAAAAAGCAAAAAGTCGTTCTGATGAGAGACCATCTCGCCCAGTAACTTTTAATCCAATCGTTGACGAGGACGAAATTTTGAAGACGGTGGATGGGGACAATAATTCTGTGTGCGAGATGACCTCAATTGAAGTGACAGACGTTCCTGTTTGCGAAGAACCTAAGAAAAAGAAGAGTGTAGCTTCTCGAACTGCCAAGTTCTTGGCCGACATTCGAAACTTGCGCATTACCGGTGGTAGTGGTAACAAGCGTTCAAGTAGTGGCGGACGAGGCATGAGATATCGACCTCGTGACGGCCGAGAAAATCCTGCTCGGCCGCCTTCGATATCTTCTGATGAACAATCTCGAGCTTCAACGATAACATCTGTGGCAACATCAAACGTTACTGACAAGAAAGACCAGATTCGACCAGTTATTGTCGCAATTTCTACTGCTACTGCTGTAACTGCCGACAAGAGCGTTGCCGACAAGAGCGAGAGGTCTGCTACCACTCAAGAGGAGTCAAATGCGATCGAAGCCTCTCAAGGAGTTGACAGAGTCACTATTCAAATGAACGATAACACGAGCAGCACAATTAACGTAGCAAACCAACAGTCATACTCCGCATGCAGTCCCGAGCCTAACGAAATATTGGACCAATCCATTCGAGACTCTCCAAATTCGACCAGATTTCCTCCGAGCATTTCTAGTTCTTCGGGTCGCATATCCCAGGGAACATCGACATCCAGTAACGGTCGTAGCCACGGGTCATATTTGTCAATTATATCAGAGACAGATCAAGAAGTCGCAAATGTCAATCTTTTACAACGTGATCGAAGACTCCAAATAGTTGGTGAGAAAATCGAGCTTTCCTTGTCCTCGGATCCAAGCAGTAGCATTCGATCTGGGGATTTAAATACTTCTGTCAGTATTGCGAGCCCAGACAGTAGTGTCCGCAGGGACGGAGCAAGTGTCCAGGCCGATCGATTCTTCAAATATAGAAAGGACTCAAATAAACCGCGTCACTTCCCACCATTCACCAGGAAAAGTGTAACTACACGATCTCCGACTATGGGTTCTGCTTGTACAATAGGCTCTGACGAACCACCTAAGATTGTTTCAACCTTTGATCGCAAACAAATTTCAGATTTGAGTTCGTTGTATCACCGCCAGTATCCATTCGAGACCTCTTCTCCCCGGGCTGATGATGATCACGAGGTGAGAGATTCATCTCCTTCAGATCAAATTCAAGGTGGACCCACGGAAATAATTTTTGAAGGGGTTGATCCAGAACAAACCGATATGAGCAATGTGCCTCGAGCCCATCGGCCGAGTCATGGCATTACTACTGGATTTGGTCGAAAGAATCGCTCACTACCACCAAGGAGTCCCATCAACAATACATATTCATCAACCACACCACCTCCAAGAGGAGGTTCTCCGGCGTACAACGCCATTTCTCCTCCACGACAGATTGTTGACCATCATCTTGATTCCATCTCAGGTAACCTTTCGAAACCCTATGTCGTGGCACCAACATCTCACCATTCCGCTCAATCGATGCACACCGCTGAAGTGAAAAGCGCATATGCTTCTGATACTAATCAAGTATCGAATGAGGTTTTAAGATTGTCACCCAACTGTGATTATTACAACCTGAAACCTGAAGCACGACGGCTGTCTCCTGTGTATAACCACCAAGCAGCACGAACATACGAACAGAGTGGCATTGAAATATTAAAGAGTGACTCCAAGGATGACAACACAATCCCACTTGTCACTCCTGACAAGGGTGAACCATCTTCCTAATGTTCTTCCTTCCGTTCTATCTACATATACTATACGTGATATTTGTCTCGATGTTTTGACGGAGTTTTTTTTACCCTTATTTATGCTCCAATCATATTGAAAAGAAGTTGCCAAGATATACAATCATTAGCATCTAATATCCACTAGAAAGGCATGATTGATACATTTCTAGCAGTTACGCAAGGAAATTGTTTTTTGACGATTTGCTTTAGATTAATTTTTCTTACATGGCTTTTAATTGTATTCATATAGACCACTTAGCTATGCTTTTTTTATTTGACCTGTTTCTAACTAATGGCGACAAGTGATCACCTCTGTGTTTTGTTTTCAATCGAGCAGGGATTCCGAATTCAACAGCGATAACAAACTGTATGGCATTATTTTTTTTAGACCAGGTATCAGGTGCAGCCAATACTAGTCATGGAGAAAACATTATCAAATTTATATACCCAGAAAATTTATTTACACGTAGACGAAAGAAGTGCATTCGAAATATCTTCAGAACGAAAGCTATACTGTATTAACAAGCATCTAGTCGTATTATATCCTTCTCTGGTGCATCGATTTACTATGGTACGGTTCTACGAACTGCCTTCGCCATTCATAGGGGCAAGTTAATTTTTGGATTTACCAATCTACAACTGCAAAACGTTGCTGTTGTTGTCGACGCGCTATATCTTAGTGTTTCCATTGTCGTTCTATCCCATCTTCGTTTAACAGACGCATCGCTCCCTCAAAAACCAAGCCGCAACACCGACTAAAAACATAACTACAACAGCTGGTGAATCAGACATGTCACCCATAATATCCATCGGTTCACCGTTGTTGCCGCCACCATTTCTGTTTCTTCTATTTCCATCAAAAGGCTGTTCCTTCGCAGCCTGGCGCCCATTGTTATCGTTGTTACGATTGGGATCGTTGGGAGGCAAGTTATCCATTTTCCTTCTTCTGTAAAAGCGAAAAGTTGAGGAGCGAAGTCAAGGCGGAGGTATGTTAGCAAATCTGGAAGAGGAAAAAATACTTGCGCGAATTTTTGCACGCATAATCACTACGGGGAGCAAACATTTTCACAAATGTATATTTTACCGGAACCTCCAGGTGTCGGCGTTGAAGTATTTCTTTTCGAAAAAGAACTTCACTTTGGAGCAAAACGTAGCTGGCCATTGCGCCCAACATAAACAGATGATTATATAATCAAGTATTATAACTTACATTATTGAAAAGTGAAGTAATTACTTTCAGATCCGTGGAAGAAATGCGACGCCAATACTCTGAGCAGAAGTAGCGAAGAAAATCAATGCATTATGCGGGGAGTCTGACGCCACTTCGAATTCTCGGCGCAGCAATAACTCCTCGAAAAATTCACGACGAAAAACCAAAGATTTAACCTTTGACAAAGAAACTAATACTGTACTTCCTACCTCCAATTTAAATCATCATCATCATTTCAAAGAAGTACAAATAAAAAAGTTGGAAGATTTAACCAGCACCTACAGCAGTGCCGAGCCATTCAGTCAACTACTTTCTTCGATGGATTTGATTGATTCATTCAAGTCCCTTCCTGTTTTCACTAGATGGTGGCTCGGACTGACAACAGCGATTACGGCAGCCATCACACTTGACGTGATCCCATCCCACCAGGTATTTTTGGATTGGGATCGCATTATTGGTAATCACGGCAGAATCGAGCTCTGGCGAGTATTAACCTCATTCTGTTATTGTGGCGCACCGCTAAATGAGCTATATTCGCTGTTTCTACTATTTACGATATACACTCATAGTTATGGGTACGAGAGAGACCCTGTAAGACACTCGAATCGAAATGTTGTCCTATCTTCAACGCGCTATTTGTCACCACATTTACTAACTAAATTCATTTTCATTGAAAGTTCCCAGCAGGAAGCGGTAGTCGATCTGCCGACACTCTATTCAGCGTCCTTTTTTGTGTTATTTGTCTCCTGTGCACGTATCCTCTTCCAGGATACTTCTTCGGTAATACCTACGCACTATATCCGCTCATGACTCGCAACCTTATGGGTGCGCTTCTGTATCTTTGGTCGAAGCGAAACCCACGTGCTATGATCCAATTAAACTTCGTTCCAATGGAAGGGCGCTATCTCCCGTTTGCGCATATTGGTATAGCCCTCTTCATGAATAATCGGCTCCATGAATTGATCGTAAGTTGCTTCCAAGAGATTGGCGTCTTCCGAGTTTTTTCTCTACTAACGCTGTCATTTCTGTTAGCATGGTTTCGCAATTGCCCATATATATTATTTCCTGATTGCGGTTGCCCCCGAGATTCTAGGTGGTCGACGAATATTGCGCACACCATGGATATTAGTAGAGTTGATTGGGGAAGGAGGAAACGTGATACCAGAAGACGATCACGAACCTATCGAGCAACGACAAGCATTTGATTTTCGTGCTCGAGACAACGCAACACCGGCGCATGTTGCTGCAAAATTCGGAGATCTACAGCATCTGCAAGAACTTGTTGAGGTATCGGACGAACAGGGTCGTCGTCTTTTGTTGACTGCTTCCGATCGGAACGGTTGGCAACCGCTGCATGAGGCTTGTCGTGGTGGACACAGAAATATTGTAAGATATCTCGTTACGGAGCTAATAGAACACATCGATGTTCATGCTACTACAAATAGTGGCGCCACGCCCTTGTCTCTATCGCAGGAATATCATGGGCAGAATCATCCCGTCACTCGATTACTGCAACAAATTAGTGAGTCGGAAAATGATAGTAGCTAAAGATAAGAAACAATGCCATAAGATTGTGCTATTGAGGTTTTAGTTTATGGATCTTTATTTAATTTGTGGTTTGGTTTGATAGCTATGATGGATCGGCAAACATGCGATAGTTTGGAGGGTTTGGTGTGTAGTCTTTGTTTTCATTGAGCAGTCTTGATTCATTTTTCAGTCACGAAACCCATCAGTTTTGGGTCGAAAATGGATGTGTAAACAAAGTCAACTAAATACACATGAACCTTTCGGAACAACGCTCAGAGTCCTTGAATGCAAAGGCACCACAAGACTAGAAGCTTCCCCCGAATAACATATGAAACAAGCAAAGCAAAATATACAGCATTCAGATTCCTCGCGTTAAAGTTGAGTTGGTATTTCGGAAGCATCTGGAATTGAGGATGATGACACCCTGAATTCACCCTGTTCAGATATTCCCATATACAATGGTGTTGTCATCGTCAGGTTTGGAAACTACATCTAATTCACAGTCACAAGCAGATAGAATAGCTTTGTGTGCTCTAGACCACTATTGCACACATTTACCAAAGAAGGCGAAACCAAAACCTGAAGAATGGACCGTCTTCGCTGCAATCGTCGCATATCATCGTTTGGACAATCGAATGTGGGTTGTTAGCTCTGCATCCGGAACAAAATGTACCGCTCAGCGTAACAATGATTTTATTGTGCATGATTCTCATGCCGAAGTCCTCGCAAGACGCGGTTTTTTACGAGTGCTTTGGCATGAAATAATATCAAAAAATTCAGCTTCTCATGAGACGAAGGGTGATGTCGAGGGGAAACTGATCCCTTATTCTCGCGGTTTATTGATAGAAAGTTCGGAAGGCGTCAATGAGGGTATCGGTAACTCCGAGCTAAATTCGAAACTGGTAGAAAAGCAATATCGATTGGATCCCAACATTGAAATCCACTTCTACATTAGCGATTCTCCTTGTGGTGATGCCTCTATCTATCGTATTCCGATCGCTTCCTCCCATGGTGAGATGGAAAAAAGCAACAATAACAACGAAATCTTGTACACTGGAGCAAAAGTTATCATTTCCAAAGCAACAAATGTTGATGCAGCAGATTGTGGAGGAAAACACCAACTGCTATCCATTCAGAATACCAAAGTTTCAAAGGGAAACAAAGAAATAGAAGTCATCGGAAATTCGACCATTGAGCCCGTGGTCGCTCGCGAAGAAATACAAGCTCTGGGTAAATTACGAACTAAATCAGGTCGATCGAACTTGCCAGCTCATATGCGAAGTCAATCTCATTCATGCAGCGACAAAATAGTAGTTTGGAGTATACTTGGATTGCAGGGAGCAATGCTTACCAAATATCTTAGTCCACCGGTCGTTCCTCTAACAAGCGTAGTTGTCAGCATTGACTCTCGGTTTTTAACAGAGAATACTATCATCAACAATGAAATGGAGTATCATCAACAGCAAATTGCTCTAGAGAGAGCAATTCCGGATCGTGTTAAGAACGTGTGGAGCTCTCTTGAAAGAGAACGACACCAGAAGCTACCGTCTTGGAAGCCCAAGATCCCCACTGTTCATATCGTTCGTGGAGTATTTGAATCTGGAAAAGCAGCCATGCTTGTTGCATCGGAAGCGAAGATGAATTCAGGAAACAAGCGCAAGCGAATTTCTTGCGACGGAGAACTCATTTGTAGCAACGGAAAGAAAGAAACAAGGGACGATAGTAAGAAGAAGGCACCACCATGTGGAACGGCCTTCAATTGGAACCAAAACGAGGGCCTTGAAGTCCTGGTGGGAGCACGCGGTATAAAACACGGCAAAAAGCCCAAACGACCTGAAGATATTGAAAAACTTGCTTCTCGATTATCAAGAGCAAAACTGATGCAAAATTTCTCATCCATCGGAGGAGAGAACCTCGCCCGAAAGATTGGAGAGGATGATAAATCATCTAGCACAATTCCGACAACATGTTTATTTTCACCAATGACTTTGCCAGTCCTAACCAAAAGGACATATCGTCAAATCAAACAAGATTCAGCAAAACCTGAATGGGGAAATCTAAAAAGTACAATACTGACCCAGGATACCAGTCCCCTAGCGGGCTGGCTTCGTTGCATTGATGCACACGATACTGGTTGATAAGATAAAGAAAGAAAGCCAAATAAAATTTAGGGTACAGATCAAGCCACAAACGCACGCTGTTCAGTCAAGTCAAGGAAAGCTCAATTTATTTAATTTGATACAGCATGCTACAGAGGTAAATATTCCCCCCTCTCGTTCTGATAAATTTTTCCTTCGAGTTGCAATTCTTCTATCATATCTTGAACATTTTGTTCAGTTGTCTGTAAGACTGTGACCAAGTCTTTAAGTAAGAGCCCCTCAAGCACAATTGGTTGCGTTGGTGCCGGTGAATGAGGCGCTGCACTTTTGGGATTTTTAAAGCCAAAGCTTATCCGTCTTTTACTCGAATTAAATTGTTTTAGCCCTTGCCGACGATGTTGTGGTTGAAGTGGTTGTTCGATTGTCCGTTTTAGATTTGTTCTTTTGTATTGTATATTGCTGGCTCGAAAGGGTGTCTGCTTCTTTCTCTCTTGCTGTTGATCTACTTGCAGCTGAGAATTGAGACGAATTAATCTATATACTTCCACTCGGTTTCGGCGGCGTCTTGGATATCCTGATTTGTGGCACAGATTCGAATACCGAAATCGAGATGATGGCCCCTGTGAATGCGCCTTATCGTGATGACTGAGTTCTAACCACCGAAGATGTTCGTCAATGGGATCATCAATCTGGATCAAAGTTTCGGCAAACCAACCTTTCTCCTGGCAACGCTGTCGTAGTTTCAGTATGCAGTCATAGGTTGCCCCAGCACTTATTATTGGTCCCGAGGAAGATTCAATCAACCGACGCGGAGCCCAAAATGCGATTGAATTAGTTCCATCGTCAATCGAGACCGAAAAATAATCTTCGGCAGTGATATTTGTTGTTGTGCTCTGCGCGTTTGACAATTGTGATTTGCTTTCTTCATTTTTCGGTTCAATATCACGAGACTTTGTTGCATCCATGATCAAAGAGGATAGCTTTGCACGATCATCCAAAGAAACTACCTCCAAGGCAGTAACGACGCCCATCACCCTGACCGATTCTCTTGAATTTGCAAGAAATGTGCCTGTCTTCAGATCTGCAACCCACGAGCACTTCACAACAGGTGACGCCATTGTTGATTATATTTTGAAACACCAAATGAAGACTTCGTAGCGCATCATTGAATTGATTCAGTGCAAAAGTTCATGTTACTTAATTCCCAAAACAAATAATTTCAAAAACGAATTTCGGTTTGAAAGAGGAATTAGTTGGCATTGGCCGTTCTACCATGCAAATTTGACTACTCCGACTCGCGTCGTCGAAGAGCATTCAACTCTGTCATGCTGTCCCTCTGCTGTATCCAGAAGTCTGATGTTGTAAATAATGCATTGAGAAGATCTGATTGTGCCAACACCGATACGAAGCTTAGCAGTAGTCTTTCAGCATGGTTAACACTCGTGAAGTAAGGAAAGCGCTCGAGGCTGCCCTTGTCGGCCAGGAACCGCAGCGCCTTGCACAGACTTTTGAACTTCCCATCGATCGGCGTTCCTCCAAAAGTGGTGAACCACGAAAGTATAATAAGCAGTCGTTGGTTGTGGATGGCAAAGATTGTGGAAATCTTCTGACGGCGTTGGTTGATTCGATTTCTGCAGCAGAGGTGGTAAGTTGTTGTCGCGTTGATTCCAAAAAAGTTCCCATTGTTATACCGCACCTAACATCTTTTGTTGTTCATGAAAACGTCAAAATTGAACCGACAATCATGCAGAGCGACTTCGAAGCCACATTTGAAAGCCAGACGAAGGTCCATTCTGCATTTAATCGGTTGTTTAGTTCGTCAGAAGGAAACTGGATGATTCCTGCCATGATTGTTGTTTGCAAAACAACAAATAAGCTGGCTATGTTAGCCGACCATCAGGCTTCCCTAAAAAGCAAAACGAGCCACCACCAAGCCAACTTACAAAAAGCGGTTCCCATTTTGCAAGATTCTTACTCGAAAACGTTTAATGATAGAACCGAATTCCAGCCTGGAGCCCCATTTGATAATGTCGGGAGCAAGCAGGCCGGAGTGCTTGCGATTGTAAATGAATTATTCGAAATGTACTTTCGACTCAACATTTTACGGTTATGCAAGAACTTAATACGTCCTGTTGAAACAAAAAAGTTGTCTGAAAAAGGAAGTATGGCAGAAATGGTAACCTATAGGTATTATTTAGGACGACTTTCAATGTTTGAAGATCAACACAGCAGCGCAGAGACCCACTTGGAATTTGCTTTACTTCATTGTCATAAAAACGCGACAACAAACAAGAAAAGAATTCTGAAATATCTCATACCTGTCAAACTTTATCGAGGGAGATTGCCTACCTCTCGCCGTGAGTTTTGTATAACAAATATTTAGTTCAGTGCCATGATGATGGTATCACCGACTAACATTTCAAATTTCGTTCTCTTTAATTAATGAAACACACAGTGCTGGAAAAGTATGACTTGGAAGAATTTAAATCCCTTGTGGAAGGAATAAGCAAGGGAGATCTCCGAACGTTCCAGGATGGCTTGGTACGGTATCAAGATCGCTTTATTCAGCAAGGAACCTACCTACTACTAGAAAAATGCAAGACGGTCGTTTATCGAAATCTTTTCAAACGTGTGTGGTTAATACTACAAAAGCATCAAATAAAATTGGAACACATTTCCAAAGCACTCAAATGGTTGGGGATGCCGATGGATTTAGATGAGATTGAATGTATTCTAGCCAACTTGATTTTCAAAAAGTACATTCGGGGTTATTTATCTCACGTAAAACGTACTTTGGTTCTCTCCAAAAAAGACCCATTTCCTACTTCAACAGTGATTCCGGAATAGAACATAATGATTTGATACCGGGGGACGTCAGTGTAATATCAGTAAATTAAAAAATCGGGTTCTACATCTGAAAAAATGCTATTATGAACACCTTGTCACTCAATTCAGAGAATCTGTTGCTGAGCCATATGATGCTATTGTGTACTTGAAAGTAGATCGGTACGCTTTCCGACTACGTTTGATTGTATTCGTTCATCAACCACAGCCACTCCTCGTTTTGGTCGGCGTCGGGTTTCCACTTTCGTTCTATACAAGGTGAAGGCTCGTCTTTCCAATCGTTTCTGTAGCCAAGATTGAGCATCAATAATTCCATGACTTCATCCACTTTTGCTCGAATGATATGCGAAGCCTTATCATCTTTCGGTGTTACTTGAAGGTTGACGATAATAAACTTCTTGGACGACAATGGGAGACTGCCAACTGGTTCAATCCGTAAGGATGTCCCTAAACACAGCACCAAATCTGCTTTGGCACATTCAGCACTGACTCTTTCTATATCTAAAACAGGGTCTTCCCAATCTAGAAGAATATCATGTAAAAGATCTTTGTCATCACATTCATCGCATCTATTACCTGTTGGTTTGAAGCTCAGACCACCCAATTCGTCGTCCCGAAAGTATTCACACCCGCAGCTTGCACATTTTTCGGTAAACACACACCCGTGAACAGTCGAATGATGATCCCTAGATAGCCCAGATCTTCGATGCAAGCCATCCACATTTTGGGTGACACAATATTTAATTTTTCCGTCCAGTACTAGCCTCGTTATGGCCCGGTGGGTCAAGGTAGGTCGTGCACGGGCGAATAGATCAACATCTGAGTTTTCTTTTTTCATTCCGAGAGATTCGCAGTCACTTTTTGGATCCGAGCGTTTGCGTTTCCTTAAGTTGGATTTCTGCCCCTGTTTTTTCTTCTTCTCTTCTTCCTTCGTCCAAATCCCGTTCGGTCCTCGAAAGTCTGGAATACCGCTTGCGGTGCTGATCCCTGCACCCGTTAGAACCACGATGTACCGAGATGCGAGGACTTCAGCAGTTAGGTGTTTAAGTTTCGCCGACAACGATCTCCGAGTATCGTAGAGCTCGGGCAATCCAACCACTCCCTTGTTCGGGTATTCCTTTAAGCGTGATGCGTACCCTTCTGACATTGTGAGTGATAACTTCGGACAGGTCCGATAATTGGAGAGCCACTAGCAGAGGAAGTGGAAAGAGAAAAATCAAAGACAACCGTGTCACAACTCATTTATTACGGAAGACAGAAATAGCTCTTATACAGTAAAAATAGAAATGTATCGGATTTTATTATTTTATGCCATAGCCTTTCTCTTTCGTTCCATCATTTCCGTCTTGTGACGACTTGCAAAAGCGAGCCTAAGCTCCTTCTCGAGCTCACTTATATCTGGTCCACCCGTTCTACATGCAAATGATTCTGGACTTTGCAAAATAATGACACTCGTGTCGTACGAGCTTTCTTTGTACTGTGTCGGTCTCAAATGCTGCGCTCCTTCAACGTATCCATGCTCTCTAGCATGAAGTTGGATGTGTTTCTTGCAGTATGAGCTCGAAGTCATCATGTGAAAGGACTTTTCTGCTGCGTGCTTGGCAACTGCTGTATCGTTGCTGTGACGAGAAGGCGTTGATGATTTAGAATTAACAGAAGGGACAACCACAACAAATGTCAGCCGCAATCTTTTTTTCTCCGCTCTCTCCAGCACTTCCAGTATATGATTTGCCATTGAAAACATAAGCCCTGGAGAGAATGGTGGATTTGCTTCGCAATATTCACCGTCGCAACTGTCATCATTGTTTGTTTCTCCATCAAACCTGCAATCTAAAAAGCGTCCTACCGACCCAAAGTGCCAATCTAAATCTGGAAAGGCCGAGGCGAAACGTGGAAGTGTTGCATTGAAAGGCGATGCAAAACCTTCGAACCAAAATTGATGTGAAGATGTCACTGTAGGAGGTACTTCGTCTCTTTTGTTCGAAAAATGTGACTTCAGAACATCAAATACGCTAGAATGAATTGCACCTTTTGGTTTTGCAGAATTAAAGTCCTTAAGAAGAACGATTTGACATCAGAAACAACAAGCGCATCACACGACAAAATATATTTTTCTTACCTTGCATACCCCCACCCCGCAAGTCATCCAATAACCCCCCACCGGACAGTGCTGAATACCGTAGTAACAAAGCTAGTACGAGCACATGAAATGAGCGTTCTGTTTTTGCTTCCGTATTGCTTCTCACATTCTCACTGTTAGAAAAGGCCAACTTGGGATGAATTTCAATAAATCTCTCTTTTAACTTCTTATAGTGGTGATGATTGAGTTTGAAGCAAAATGGCTTTTTCCATCTTTTTCGCGAATATTCGATATTTACAACACCATTCGTCGATGCTGCTTTCATTGAAACATTTAAACGATCACCGTTTTTTAGTGGCGATTGACGACGATATCTATCTTCCTGAGACATTAGTTCCTGGCACTTCAGATTCGATGTTCGGCACAAGCTAGCAATTATGCTTTCTGCATCTTTCTTGTCAACCTCGTTTTGCTTGCTCGTCAGCTCGGACAATAGACGTTGGGAGGCCTCAGAGTCAGGAGAAGCTTGTAGAGGCAGAACATTGTCTCCTTGTATACCTCGGATTTCTTCTTCATGTTTCGAATCCAACAACCAGCGTTCAAATATGGGCATCCGGAGATCTTTTCCAGCAACAAATTCATTTTTTAACAAAAGGGTCGATAGTTCCTTAACTTTAAAGTTTCGGGCTATTTCTTGATCAATATTCGGGAGTAATCCGGGTGTATATATACCACCCTTAGTCCATATCCGAAAATTTTGATGCCAAGTGTCAATGTCCTCCATGGTTATTGTACTTTTAAATGATGTTTGCTCATTTCTCTGTTGTTGGATCCACGAAGGCTGTCGAGTCTTTTCTGATTGACTACCATTGTTTCGGATAGCCGAAGCAGTAGATGCGGAGCCACTTGTTTGTGGTTTCTTCACACTTTGCCCCTGAAACATCATTTCAGCCATGCAGTCGTCTAGAGAAGAACCTCCATTGTCTCCAAATCCAGTGAGATTCGACAATCCAGCAAATTCACTGACCTCTTTGATTTTTGGTCGTTTGCTCTTTTTTCTTTTCGGCATTCTAGACCATTCACGACGCTATAGTTTCTGCTATCTAGCTCTTTCTCTTGATAAGATTTGTGCTGGTTTTTTCGAATTTATTGCCCATTGATCTTCATTCTTCATAGAAGAGTATTGATGATGATCAAATGGAAGTGATCATCGACAAAAAACTTGAGGATGATTGGCTCCCAAAATCAAATTCAGTCACGCTTGAGTCGCGTGATGCTCATTCGTCACTGAGTCAATCGTGGTATGAAAATCTGTGACGAGAGAGATAGCAAACCGAACAAGAAGCAACCAAGGACACGTTGCAATTAGAATATTGTGGAGCAGCACGCAACAATCGAAACTGAACACGAAACTTCTTTCTCTGTCATACAAAATAATATAAACTTGGAGAAAGGAGGACAAGTAATTATTCACGAAGATTTCCAAGCATGTGTGGGCCAACAATACTATCACCAGCCAAACAGAAAGATGCTACGGGAAGTGGTCAAGACCCAACACACCGAGGATTTCTTTATGGAACGTTATCTCTTGCTTTGTTGGTGACAGCGTCTTCTGTGGTTATGGGGTTTTACCAAAGCCAGAGAGATACTTTGGGCTGTGACGTCCAGTGTATCGGGACGATGACATCGGCCCGATCGACGCTGACGCTTGTTGGCTCGACTATCATTGGTAAGTGTTCCGATTCGACGATCCTTGATCGCATAGGAGGTGCTCGGCGAGCGTTCCTCGTCCTTGGTGTTGCAGCTACTGCATTAGACATATTAATGTCGTTCCAAGCGAGTTCTATCGATGCTCTTTGGATCAGTATGATCCCGTCAGCACTATTTCAACAAAATTTCACTGTCCTAAAAGCTCTATTCATCGAATATCATGACGAATCTGCCTCGGCAGCAGAGAGAGCGGGTAGAGTTGGGAAACTCGGTATGGCAGTTGGTCTAGCATTTATGGCCGGCCCGTTACTTGGTTCGGTCTTCTTCAAGGAGTATCGAAGTGCAGCGTTATTCGCAGCGTTATGCCTATTAGGGGCCGCTTTTTTCATTGTGTTACTACCATCGCCACCAAGATATAGAAGTGGTGCAACAAATGAAGGAAAAACGTTGGGAAAAGGTAATCCGTCCCCTTCTTCTGCGTCTGGATTTGGACGGTTTTTCCCAGATTTGGTCCCCGCTGCTAGAACGCCTCCTGCTGTGTTCATAATGGTTTCTCGAATATTTATGGCGTTAGCCTTTCATATTTTCCAAACAATATGGGCAGTTGCACTACGAGAACGATTTAACTTTGGTCCAAAGGACTACGGCCGGTACTACGCGTTTATTGGATTCGGATTTGCTGTTGCTCAGGGATTCTTTGCCAAGTACCTGCTGAAGACTGTAGGAAAGAGTGATCGCGGGCGGAGAAATCTCATGTTGATGTGTGCTGTTGCATTAGGTGGTGGTCGTTTCCTCGTGTATCAGACAAATAGTATCACAGTGGTTTATTTGGTCTTTGGGTTGATAGTGACAGCACTCGGCGTCATCAATACGATTTTTACCGCAGATACGAGCAAAATTGCAAGTCCTAGCGAATTAGGAGGTCTGTTCGGTGTCATTCAATCTGCGGGAAGCTTAGCAGGAATCTGTGGACCCATAGTCGGTGGATTGTTGGCAACGCACGTTCATTCTATCCGTGGTCCACTTTTTGCCGTACTCACGCTCTACGGATTTGTTTTCCTGATGGTTTTATGGGGTTACGAAAGAATTGTCTGTCAAGGAAGAAATATTGAGAAAAGAAAAGAAGACTAGGCGATATGGAGTATTTGTTGCCGCTAACCCTTAAAATTAGGCACAATTTTATAGCCATTCTTTGATCTGTTTTTTGAAATAAAATTGGTTCAAAGAATTCCATCTTGTTCAGGATAGGGATAAAGGACGGAATTCTTCCGGCGATAGCTTGTCATAACTACAGGAGTATAATTAATTGAGTCAACATTTGTAGTAGGTATGAATTCCATGAATTATAGTGTACAGGAGTGTTATGAAGACTAGTATTGGTTTCGTATACATGTCGGATAAGACGTCTATTCAACTACTTGAGACTTTCTCGTCGACTTCCTCTCCGACTTTCTCTTCTTCTTCTTCTCCGACTTTCTTTTCCTCGGTGATTCTTCGACATCCTCGTATTTGGATGTGACGGACGTCCTTTTCTTCTTCTCCGACTTTCTTTTCCTCGGAGATTCTTCGACATCCTGGTATTCGGATGTGATGGACGCCCTTTTCTCTTCCAACATTCGTTTTTTCTGTCTGGCTTCTTCGATGCTTGACCGGGACGTTTGACTTTTTTCTGTACTATCGATACTCTTTACTGATTCAAGAACTGGTTCGTTTGTATCGTCAGGATCATCAGCAGGTTCATTCCAATCGTCTTCTTGAACAAATTGATACCGGCTGTTTCTACTCTTTGATTTCTTCGACGATTGATTCGTTCGTTCAGAAGCAGGGACATAGGGCAATCCACCCATCTCCGTATCGTAATCATCCATCGTGTTGATATCGTCACTTTCGTCTTCGGAATGATCGGCTTCATTATCCCAATACTTGTCATCCTCAAGAGATTCTGTCTCAGACATATCTTCTTCTTCCGTCTTCTTCGATTTCTTCGCTTCCGGATCCCATTCGATCTTGACAGACACTTCTTCGACATTTTCCTCTTCTTCCTCGTCTCTATCTCTACCAGCAAAGCAGCAAATACCAGCCATGCAACACCAGATGACTCCGCACATGCAGCAAAGCACTAGCAGAGCTATGATGATACTGATAATAATGATGTTTCGCTGCTGCGGTTCCATCGGAGCTCGTCCACCGCCCGTGAAACGAATATCGAGAGAAACTTCTTCGAATTCTAACATATCCTGCAATTCCCGACGTTGGTCGAACGTTCCGCGTTGCATCATCACGGTTCCCTTTCCATAGATGGTCCCCGATGTCAAAAAGAAATAACCTGTCAATCTCGTCTCGATGGCACAGACTTCGGATCCTGGATCGCATTCGATTTTACTGAAATCATCGGACTTGACAATTCCAGAATCCACGGCATTTTGGCGCATGATAACAGGGATCTGACGAGTCGGTCCCGCAGCTGCCAAATCACCATTGGTACGTTCTTTGGTAAAGGTGAAGTCGTCGATCTTTCCAATGTACATGCCGTCGTTGATGGCACGGCGCGTGGCTCTAAAGCAAATTCGAATATCAAACCCATTGCCTTCAAGCTCCTCTGTTGAATTGCTAATAGTTGATGTGATGGTTCTATTCTCTGCATCGCAACGATAAAGAGTTACCAAGTTGTCTTTAAGTTCGCGTCTACCTCTCAAGGCAAGAGTATTATCGGACGCATATGCGGAGACAAAACAGAATGCCCAGAGAATAGCACCGACAGCAGTGATGTTTATGTTTTTCAGCATCGTGAATAATTAGAAATTGTTTGATTTTGTGATTCTTTCAAATCAATCTGAAGATATGTTTGTCTAATATGATTGTGCGTGAAGGTGATATATGTGCTTGGTTGTGTGTGTTCGTGAAAGCAGTCTTTCATCACTTGAAACGGCTGTGCGTTCGTCTCTTCTATTCGTGAAAGCGATCTATTGTTCACAGAACGAGGCTCAGGTTAAAATGCAAATCGCTCCTGCAAGTAATGTTGTACGCGTGCACCTTTCCCGAAAGACCTTAAAAGCGTTGAATGTCTTGAAAAGTCCGAAAATATATATTAGTTGGTTCAATCTACAACACCCAAAGGGTCACAGCTAAGACCAATTAATTATGGCCTTCCAAGGAGAAATCTACCGTGTTCACTCGTGTTCTCACTTGTCTAACTTCAAAACCGATTTTCAATACGATACATACCTTTTTTGATTTCGAATTCCCCAAATAGTGTTTTAGTCGAATCAGTCGCGTCAATGTGTTCATGCGTATGTGATTTTCCCGGTCCATCCATCATCTCCGTGGAACGAAGAATCGGCCATGAAACGAATATCAAACCGTGTGCCACATGCTTCCTGACTATCTTCGGAACGAAAACAATATAGGAACCGCATCATACCAAAGACGAGATACTTCTTTTGTTTCGTCGCATCATTGCTCGTCCCATCGTAGATAAAACTCTCGTTCGATGAAGACGTTTCCTACACACACGACGAAGTGTAATCATACTCTCGTTATTGCAGTCCTTCTAGCGATAGCATTGCAACAACCAGATCTCGTCATGTCTTTCAGCGGAAAGTTTGCAGTCCCTGCTACACGAGCGGTAGCTCGTCGAGCAGCCGTCCACACGACAACCAGGGCACAAAATATTCGGGAACGTATCATCCGTCCAGTAGTTGCACCATCCACTTTCACCAAACGTATTGCACCCATCACTTCTACATCAAGATTGATGTCATCATCGACACCAGACACAGATGCTCCTCCAGAAAAGACGGAAGAAGAAAAGGCTGCCATCAAAAAGGCTCGGGAAGAACGAAAAGCCGCGAAAGAGCGCAAGAAAGCTGAAAAGAAGGCAAAAAAGGAAGCTCAGCGACTCGCAAAAGAAGAGGCAGAACGTATTCACGACGTGACTTATTTATCGGTTGAGGAGCAAGACTCGTACGAACCGTACGGCGATATGACACGAATCATGTCGAGAAGCCGCACCGGACGAGATTTTGCGATGGTAAAGGATCTGGAAGAAGGAAAACATGGGGCCGGTGATACCGTGTGGTTGCGTGGGAGGTTGCAATCGATTCGAGTCAAGGGTGGATCGTGTTTCTTGGTATTACGACAAGATTCTTTCCATACCGTCCAAGGAGTTTTCTTCAAGGACAAGGAAAACCCAGAACAGTCCCAAAAAATGATCAAATACCTCAAAACGCTCACAGAAGAGAGTGTCGTCGATATCGAGGGCACCTTGGTGTCTGCCGATGTCAAATCTTGTTCAGTACAAAGCATGGAAATCACAATTCAACGTATTCATTCCGTCACAAAAGCGCAATCTATCCTACCGTTTTTGGTCGAAGACGCAGCCCGTAGCGAGGCAGAAGTAGATGCCTCGCAAGAGACAGACCGTCCTTTCCCTCGCTTAGGTCAGGAATTGCGTCTGGACAATCGATGGATGGATTTGCGAGCACCCGCAAACAACGCTATTATGCGAGTTCAGTCGATGATATGTCAATTATTCAGAGAATATCTTTATTCGCAAGGATTTATTGAGATCCATACACCGAAGTTGATTGCCGGAGAAAGCGAAAGTGGTGCGGGTGTCTTCACGACAGACTACTTTGGTGAGACTGCTTGTTTAGCACAATCACCTCAACTGTTCAAACAAATGGCAATTTCGTCTGATTTGACTAGAGTTTTTGAGATAGGTCCTGTCTTTCGGGCTGAGAATTCTCACACACGTCGTCATCTTTGTGAATTCACCGGTCTTGATCTCGAAATGGCCATCAACGACCATTATATGGAGACACTGGAAGTAATCCACAACATGTTCAAGCACATCTTTACTGGATTGGAATCGAGAATGCCTAATGAATTAGCTACAATCCGTGAACAATACGCATCTGAACCTGTTACCTTCACCGATGAGCCATGTGTGATGCACTGGCCAGAGGCAATGGAAATTTTGAAGGATAAGGGCTTCGACATCGGAGATGGAACGGGTGATCTATCAGGAGCAATGGAGCTTGCACTTGGTGAGGCCGTCAAAGAAAAATACGGTACCGACTTCTTCATGCTCGATAAGTATCCCATGGAAATTCGTCCCTTTTACACCATGCCCGATCCTGAAGACCCAAAGTTTTCCAACTCATACGATATCTTCATTCGTGGCCAAGAGATTTGCTCGGGTGCACAGCGCTGCCATGAACCGGAACTATTAGCAGAGATATTAGAACAAAAGGGAATTGAGCCAGGGGAGGCATTAGACGCCTATGTGAAGTCATTTAAAGATGGAGTTTTCCCTCACGCCGGTGCTGGAATCGGATTGGAAAGAGTTGTCTTTTTATATCTTGGTCTCGACAATGTGCGAAAAGCGTCTATGTTCCCTCGCGATCCTAATCGTTGTGCACCTTAAAAAACTATTGCGCTGCGTATACGAGGGAAAATATTATTTTAAATTGTAAATATAACCTTATTTTCGGCTGCTTTTCTTCTTCTTTTCTTTCTTTTCCTTCTTCTTAGCGTCGTCGAGCTTTCCTTTATTATCTCCTCCACCGATTCCTAGCTCTGCTAATCTTTCGAGAACGGGTCCAAGATCTTCAAACCTCTCTTTCGCTAGGGTGAACCCTTCACGCTTTAATTCCTTGTTTGTCAGAGGTTCAGAATCGACTCCAGAAAATTGTCTAATAGCTTCATTATTCCAATAGTCTGAAGTCCGAGCGTAAAATTCGGCTAGGGATTCACTATTCTCGGGTGTTCGGTTTGTATCTCCCAGGTCATACTTTTGATTCAGCTCAGCTACTTCCTGGCGAAGAGTAGCTCGTCGTGATTCCTTCGATGCCTTTCCTTCCTCGTCATCGTTATCGCTCAAATCATCTTCGTCACTTCCATCATCAAGTCCCGTACTAATGTAACTCTCATCATCATCATGCACAGCACCACGCCAAACCTGTTTGTACATTGTGCCCTGCCATAGACATTCCCATTGATTCCTCTTGCGGAGGTCTAAACTCCACATATCATCTAATGTGATTTCGCGATCACCAACCTCCAAAATACCCCCCAATAGATACATTGTATTTCCGTGCACTAAAGTTGCAGCATTAATTCGAGGTAAAGGTTCATCCCTTTGCACTGCCTCTGGTTCGTTTTTCGTTTCGTTCATCACCATAACCGATGACGAGGTGATCTTTTTGTGTTTTTCATTTTTTGAAGTTTGCTTTCTTGAGTTGTCATCAAATTCTTCATTTTCTTTCTTTGATTCTTCCTCGACCTCCTCCTCTTCTTTTGATTCTTCTTTTTCTTCCTCTTCTTCTTTTGTTTCTTCTTCCTCTGTCTCTTCTCTACTCTCAGTGTTTTTGTCTGCATTCGTAGCAGTATTCCCTTCCTCGTCGTCTTCGATTTTCTCATACACAATATTACCATTACCATCCACAAAAGCAAACATGTTTGATCGAAGCATATTGATATCCCAACCATAATTGTTTTGGTTCTCGTCATTTTCGTCCTCGACAGTATCTTCTTCAAGGTCTGAGTTACTACTGCTATCTTCACAATTATCTTCTGTTTTTGCTTCGTCTTCTTTTCCGTTATCGTTATCATCGCCTTTTTGGCGCCGTCGACTTTTCTTGCCATCTGTTCCAACTTTGTTTATTCGCAAAGGAAACCATTTTCGACGTTCGATGTCCATGGCCATCATATCATTGTAAAAGACACTTTCTACTTTGTGGTGGTGCTCTTCACGATCAACAACGCCACCGAAGACAAGCATGCGATTCTTGTACGAGACAGATGACAATCCGGCTCGTCCGTTCGGATTATTAGCACTTATGCTTCTCGTACTCGACATCCATCGCTCCCAAGTTGGAGGTTTTGACTGCAGAAGAGGTGATAGATGCAAAACCCACGCATCGGTGTGCGTTTTCGTTTCAACGGTAGCACTGGTTGTTTTGATTTTTGAAAACCCACCGTGAACGACCAGTTTGTCCGTCCCATACAGCGCTACGTTACAAGCGCTACGAGGCTCGGGCTTTACGGCCAAACGTGATTGCGGAACATCCATCCATGTTTCAGTTTGCAGATTGAAAACATGGACATCGTTATACCATTTGGTCTCCCGTACTGCTTCGAAGAATCCTCCGAAGATTATCATATAGTATTTCCACACCAAGCAACCCATACCTGATCTTGCTGATGGTGGATTCTTAGCCTTAATTTCGGACCATGTTAGTGTGCGAAGATCAAATTTCCATAGATCGCGATAGTGATGATATTCGTTCGAGTTAGCTAATTCACCTCCAAAGACGTACAAAAAAGATTTGTAAGATACACAAGAGTGGGCGCATCGAGGACTTGGTCGTGGTTCCACAGTCAAAATCTGTTTCCATTCCTTCTTTTGGACGTCATATCTAAGTAACTCATCTAGGACTATATTTTCGATACCATCGAAGTACTCCCCACCAAACAAGTAAAGATGGTCTTTTCCCTTACTCTTATCGTCTGTTGCATATTCAAACGTGGCATTTGCCCTCGGTAGGGGAAAATCTGATTCTAAGCTCTCTATTGTTGATTTATCTATCCCTGAAGCCCTTTTATCGTGATTTCTATAAGCCTGTATGAGCGTGTCAATTGGATCGGATGCTGATGGATCGACATCTTCGGAGTTGTCGGAGTTTTTTTTCTGTTGCTTGGCAATGCGTTTTCTGGCCGCCTTTTCCTGCTTTGCTTCCTTCTTCGCTTGAAGGGCGGCCTTCTTCTCGGCGTTTTGCTTCTTTTTCTTCGCCATGGCCTCTATTATTTTTAAAAGAGAAGGAAGATGTTTGCAAAATGAGGATTTTGTTTTTTTGATGGTTGTCAATTATTTTTGTTGTGCAATAACAAGTGAGCGTAATTCCACGTGGAAGCGAAAATATTCGCTGTTCGAATCCGCGATCATTGATCGCTTGATTCAAAAAATGATTATCCCATCACGCCCGGAATCGTCAAGGAGATCGCTTTCAACATTACGTCTGAGCATCATCTACAATTCTCTTGCCGTCGTCGAAGAAACAACAACTACAACAGCAGTAGTAGCAGTAGCAGCAAGATCTTCTCTACAAGAACCACACACTACTCGTTGCGCAACATATAAAGAGCACAGAAAGATCCAAAATGGATTTCGAACTCTTTAATTCTCTCTTCGGGAGCCCCGAGAAAGCGGAGAAGGAGGAGCGATCGTCAAAGAAGCGAAGTCGCTCCTATGATACGAATGTATATTTTAAGATGAGGAAGAGCGTCTCTGGAAAGAAAAATCCAGCCTTCGAAATGACCACTTCGTCTTCACAAGCCTCCGGTCATGACCAGACAGTCACACGAAGAAAGGTTGTTTTTAGGGACGGCTTTGTTGAGGTTGGGGCTGGGGTTACATATTATGACCAGCAACCGGCTACTATCGCCATTGACGAGAATGATTACCAGGTCTTACAAGAATTTGGTCTTCCAACGGAGGAAACGGCTCAATTTTACGTAGGGTTTCTGGACGGCGACTGGGATCGCAGAGTTTACAGCCTTTCCTCAATGCGCATAATATCCTCGGTCCCTTCTTCCATTTGTCAACTCGCGAGTCTACAATATCTGGATCTGGGATCCGCAGAGGGTCTGTCACAACTTCCAGTCGAGATTGGTGATGTGCGGAGTTTGAGGACGTTGTTACTTGGTTGGTCTGGGATTGTGTCGTTGCCGTCTTCTATTGGTCGGTTGAAGAATCTGGAAGAACTCAATCTGCACAACACCAGAAGACTGTCACAACTTCCGGACGAGATTTGCAACTTAAATAGTTTAAGGATATTGCAACTCCATCACTCAGTTATTTCCGCTTTGCCCCCCCGTATCGGCAATCTGAAAAGTCTAGAAACCCTTAGTCTCGAGTACAACACAAATATATCATCGCTTCCTTCCTCGATTGGTCAATTGGAGAATCTGACAAATCTAAATTTGTATCACACTACTTCTATCTCACATTTTCCAAAAGAAATATTCAATCTATCGAAACTAATTACATTGGATTTGGAGGACACAAAGATCTCATCGCTTCCTCCCTCAATTGGACAAATGAAAAATCTAACAACACTATATCTTGGGGGAACCAAAAACTTAACGGCGTTGCCCGACGAGATTGGGGATCTTTCCAATCTAACGGTGCTTACAATTAATGGTTCAAATATTTCATTGCTACCGAATTCGCTTTGCAAACTAAGGAATCTAAACTATCTGATTGTATGTGGCGGATTTGGGATCAATGAAAAAAAGGTGTCAAATGAGTATCTTTTGATGTTGGCAGAGCGATACCCACAGGTGGTACAGTTAGTAGAACATGGCATTTACAACTGTCGTAAGGTCAAATACACACTTGCCTGCAACTGTGCTAGACTGAACGTGGGCCTTGCCATGACGGGTATACCAAAGGCACTTTGGCCGCTCATCTTTCATTCTCCCAAAAATGCATTCCGTAAGGGGCCTCCTTTGCCATTGAGATTCAAAAAATACGGGAAAATATCGAATAGAATTCCAGAGCCCGATGCGATTTATTGGTTCCTCCTGGAAGGACGTGGAACATTTATGAACATTCTAAACAACCGCAAGCGACAAGAATAACTGAACGAGTGTTGTTGGACTAATAGATCCTAGTAAACGAATGTACTAAATAGAGTTTCGAACATGCTTTAGCTATCTATCTCGTTTCTTTCTCTCTAGTTAGACAGACCTAAGCATCAGAATTTACGTTAACTCTTGAAGTGTTAAGTTAGTGAGTGTTCACCTTCTTAATAATGGAAGCATTAGCTTTCTTCGCTCATCATTTTCTTTCGACCTTTCACCTCGTATTTGTTTAATTTCTTCCATCGTTCTGCTTTGACAACTTGTTCTGTTGGCTCTTTGACTCTGTGCCAAACATTGAAATCGTTCTCCTGCACAGGCTCTCCAGTACCATCACGACCATCAGCAGCTCCATCAACTCCCACTTGACCGCAGGTGTGAACAGTGCCGTTTATGCCAACAATAATTGAATGCACGTACCCACAATCTACATCAACCGCTTTTATTGGGTTACCGTCAGAAAATAATTTCACTTTGGTGGGCGAGGCAATACGGGCTTGTGTGGTTCCAAGGCCAATACGACCACCATCGGTCTTCCCCCATGCATAAACATCTCCAGTCGAACTGACAGCCATGCTCATGTCCACACCTGCACTCATCTGTACAATCTGTATGCCTCTATCATCGAAATCCTTTATTCTCATAGGGACCATATGAGATTGATGATCACCGTGTCCTAAACAACCAGTTATGCCTGCACCGCAAGAATACAAATTGCCATGATCATCTAACAAAAGCGAATGCCTATGCCCAGCACTAGCCCCAATAATGTTAATACCCTCTAGTGAATCAAGCACTTTCGGAATACACTGATCGCTCGAGTCCTGTAACTTGATGTTTGTAATCAAATCCAGATGAGCCATCACGTCATCAAAATTGTATGCGTTATCGGCTTGTGCAATTCCTTCCTCGTTCGCATTGGCATGCATCTCTACTGGTGGCTGACCTTGATGTTGTTGTTCGGCAATAAAACCAAAATTTTCCAAATCACCACCATCCATGCCATCCAAAGCTCCCACTGGTTCATGATCGTACGGCGTGAAACTACGACCAAGTACACCAAAATGTCCTAGGCCAAATGAGAATACTTCGCCATCATCTGTCACGACCAAACTGTGTCTAGCTCCCAAGGCAACATTAGCAACACATTCATCCTCTAATCCTCCTTTCGTAACCTGTTGTGGCGACACACAAGGACCTTTGTCACCGTGGCCGAGCTGTCCGCAAAATCCATCACCCCTTATATTCGATGTAGATCATACGACAGTTAGAAAATAATGATTTTTGATGACATCTACAAATGCTGATGAGGAAAAACTTACCATGTATACAAATCGCCGTCCACGGTGACGGCGGCACTATGTAATTCTCCGGCAGCTATGCAAACACAACGAATCCCTGACAGCGCTACAGATTTATGGATGTAGTTTATACAAATATTAATAATGATTTTTGGTAGCATCTACAAACGTTGACGAGGAAAAACTTACCTTCAATATATGTAGGGCGGAGAATGTCTGGCAATTGTTTTCCTCCACTATAACCATGCCCAAGTGCACCGTATTGACCAGTTCCAAAGGATAGGACGCGACCTGTGCTTGTTAAGAGTAAAGAATGAGCAACCCGTACTAGACCCCCACTGTGGTTCCGTGATAGAAGTTTTTGTCGTGAGAATATTATTTGTTTTTCGATCCGACTTCTGATGAGATCTAGCAATGTACGTACCCTGCTGCAACTTGGACAATTCGGATTCTGTACCCGATTCCTCCAATCAACATCTTCAGTCGCTGTTCATCTGTTCTGCTACCGTGGCCTAGCTGCCCACGTTTTCCGACGCCAGCACTGGCAACGCCCGACCCTCCAGCTCCAGCGTTGCCTCCTCCTCCAACACGACACAGAGTATGTTCTGGGGACGTCGAAACAAATCTTCCATTAACAAAGGTCGGTAACATGGTTGGTTTTCTTCCGCCAAAGTTAAGATCACTGTAGCCACATACTGCCTCTTGTAGAAATCGAGAATAGTTCACAAATTCGCAACGCCACTGACCAGCTTTGCCTTTAACTTTTAGACGTCGGGTATCACCTCCACCGTATGATTGATCTACAATTGTACGAGCCTCGTCAATGTCCCGACATAGCTTAGTTTCAAAAGTTCTTGGTAGCGACTTGTGTAAGAGACGGGACCAAACATAGAATGCTCGGGCGTCGTTCGTCGTCAACAACCTGTTCCATTGGCGGCAGGTTAGCGTTAAGGCTCCCAAATCTA
>Ga0115013_10000205_pt1 | contig 38808 bp, 36 predicted proteins | sample SouAtlMetagenome_2_FD_88686 | JGI IMG/M metagenome (GOLD analysis project Ga0115013, IMG submission 88686) | Marine eukaryotic phytoplankton communities from Atlantic Ocean - South Atlantic ANT15 Metagenome | ecosystem: Environmental > Aquatic > Marine > Oceanic | place: South Atlantic Ocean...
CGCGTGCCCGGACATGTGCTGCACCACCATCGGCATCGCGGGCAGCTGTGTGTGGAGGCTGTGGCAGAAGGAGTGCGAGACCAGCGCGTCCGGGTTCATGTCGGCAAAGGCGTACTGCGACGGCTCGCAGAGCCGCGAGGCCAGCGGCGCCAGCGGTGGCGGGACGCCCGGTGGCGAGGGCGGCGGCGGCATGCTGGGAGGTGGCGGGCTGGGCGGCGCGACGGGCGGCGAGGGCGCGAACGGCGGCGATGGCGGGGCGGCGGGCGGGTGGATGAGGGCTGCGCTCGAGCTGTGGCGCAGGACCAGGTACACGATCACGGGGACCAGGCCGGCCAGGCCCAGGAGCAGGCAGAAGACCCCCCGCCACCAGACCGCCGCGGGCGGGGGCGCGGCGCAGCACCCCTCGCGCCACTTGTGCCACGCCAGGCTGTCCACCGGGAACGGGTTGGTCTCGACGCGCACGCGCCACCGGTTCCAGTCGGCGCTGTTGGGCGGGTACGGGTTCATCTTGCGGCAGGCGGCGTTCCACCATCGCCACCACTCCGCTGTGCCCACGAAGGTGGGCTCGCGCGCGAGGAGGCCCTCGGCGCCCGCCTCCTCCAGCGGGCAGCAGCCGTTGCGCCACCGCCGCCACTCGGGCGTGTTGCGCTTGAACGGGTTGGTCTGCACGCGCCGCCTCCAGAGCGTCCACTCGGGGCTGCCCGGGCGGTACGGGTTCGACTGGCTGCAGCACTCGCGCCACCAGAGCCACCACTCGACCGAGCCGAGAAAGTCGGGCTCGCGCGAGAGCAGCCCGCCGGCGACGAGATTGTACTCCGCGCGCATCGTGCTACGGTGGCCCCCACCAAGCAGTCAACGCCCACGAGTATATCAGGAGCACGCTAGCGCCTTGGCAAGGCCCCGGCACCGTTTGGACACGGGCGCCATGGCGCAGTGGGACGCGTGCGCCTTCCAGTCGATTGAGCGGCAGGACCAGCTCGTCTTCACGCTGCTGGGCGGCGCGCTGAAGCACCTCGGCGCGCGGTGCCGCGTCTGGGACCCGCCCACGGGGCTCTGCGGCTGCCGCGCGCCGGCCGCGCTCATGGGTCGCAACCACACCGTCGTTGAGATGGGCGCCAACGACGGGCTGCACATGTCCAACTCGTACTTCTTCTCCAAGACCTTGGGCTGGCGCGCGCTGCTGATTGAGGGCAACCCCGACGTGTACGAGCGTATCGCGCTGCACCGGCCCGAGGCCGAGCGTTTCAACGCGCTCGTGGGCAACCCCAAGCACTTCCCGCCCGACGGGCGCGCGCCCTTCTTCTCCTTCTACCGGCCGGGCAACTCCGAGAAGCGCAACACGGCGCTTGACTGGGAGACGGGGCTGAGCGGCATCCCGTCGCCCAACTCCAGCACCGTGGCGCTCCGCAGCAAGGCCGACGCGCAGCGCACGGCCGTGCGGTACGGCGTCGCGTTCCGGCAGCACCGGATGCGAGTGGTGCGCTTCTCGTCGCTGCTGAGCGACATGGACATCGACAAGATCGACGTGCTCTTCCTGGACGTGGAGGGCGCGGAGCTGAGCGTGCTGCAGACGCTCAACTTCCAGAGGAACCCCGTGCGCATCCTCGTGGTTGAGCGGCCCACGCCCGCGGTGTCGCGGCTGCTCGCGGCGCGCGGCTACGACGACCTGCGCATCACGTACGACTCGGGCGGGGACCGCGTGTTTGTCAACAGCCAGTTTTTTTAAGAGTGGGTCAGATACGAAACTTGGTACACGTGGACAGCTGCCGAAAGAGCTCGCGCGGGTCGTCGCCGATCGCCGCGCTCGTGGCCTCGGCCGCGACCTGCGCCGCGAGCCGCACGCTGCCCTGGCCGTCGGTGAAGAGCCAGCGGATCGTGTTGCGCCGATCGCGCTCGCACAGGCGCGCCAGGTAGTTGAAGTAGTGGTTGCGCGCGCCCACAAACCAGACGGGCCGCGCGAAGCGCCGCGCGCACTCGCGGTTCACCAGGCGCAGCGCCTTGGCCACCGGCACGTCGTCGTTGACCACCGCGAAGTCGAAGATGAGCAGCGCCACGTCGTACGGCACGTCGACGCGCATGCGCGCGCGTGTCGACACGCCCCGGGTCGCACAAGTGGCAAATCCGCAACGCTTGTTGACTTCAAAACTTTTTGTGTGTTAGTTACGGACACAAAATGTTAAACCCGTTCGCCTGGAACCGCTCGGTGAGCCGCTGCGCCTGCGCGTCGCGCACGATCCGCGCGCAGCTGTCAAAGTGCGCGAAGAAGAGCGTCTTGACGTCGTCGATCGTGATCTCGCCGCGCATCAGCTGCTGCCGGCACTTGAGCTCCAGCTTGAGCCCGATCACGCCGTCGGCGTACGCCTCCGGGTTGCACACCGCCGCGTTGTACGCCGCGAGGGCGTCGTGCTCGCTCACCTCCGCCCCGATGTCGAAGACCGGCGCGCCCATCAGCTCCGCCTGCGTCTCCATCCCGCAGGTGTACCCACGGAGGCGGTACCACTCCATGAAGTGCGGCATCATGCGCACGAAGACGTTGGCCTTGGCCGCGAGCTCCTCGGGCGCGGTGGCGACGAGGCTGCGCTGGCGGCCGTGCGCCTGCTCGTGGATGACGAACGCCTGGCAAAAGCGCGGGCTGCCGCCCACCACGCTGCCGAGCAGCCAGCGGTTGGAGAGCAGCTCGTCGGTCGTGAGGTCGCTGTGCACGCGGTCGCTCGGCACGAAGACGTACTCGCCGTCCTCCGACGCCGTCGGGTCGTCGTACACGACGTTGCCGCTCGCCGAGACGGTCGCGATCACCACGTGCGTGAGCGCGAGCCACGCGGGCTCGCCCCAGTGCCCGAGGTCAACCGGCAGCTTGTACAGCCGGAAGCCGCGCACCGCCACGGCGCCCGGCTTCTCGAGCAGCGCGCGCAGGCTCGCGTGCCACTGGTCGGGCGCGCCGTCGCCCGGGCGCATGAGCCGCGGCGGCGGGTCGGTGCGCGCGCGCAGCCGGGGCAGGATGGTGGCCTTCTGCTTCCTGAACGCCTTGGCGCTCATGCATCGCGGCGGCCCCCGCAGCTTGAGCACGTCGGGCAGGGGCGTCTCGTTGCGCTGCAGGTGCGCGGGGGGCATCTGGGCGCGCGCGCCGTTTGTCGACACGCGCGGGCGCTAGGTCGCGCCTTCGACATAGCGCGGCCAACGAGTTGCAAAGTGGCGCCCGTGCTCATGACTCAAGCCGGCGCGCCCTTCCTTTGGCTCGACAGTGACTCCTTGTCGATCCTGTACTCGCATGTCAACCTGCCGTTCGCGCTGCGGCTCACGTGCCGCCAGCTGCGCGACGCGCGCCCGGGGCAAACGAAGTCGCGGTACCGCGACGTCGTCTCCTCCGAGGCGATGGTCAGCTGGGCGATCGACCACGGCGCGGCCCAGCACGCGGGGGGCGCGCTGGCCGAGGCGGCGGCGGCGGCCGGGAACCTGCCCGTGCTGCAGTACGTCCACATCTTCACCAACATGGTGATGCAGCGCAACCTGACCGAGGCCGCGGCCACGCACGGGCACCTGGTGGTGCTCAAGTGGCTGCGCGAGCGCGGGTGCCCGTGGGACGAAAAAGTAACCGGCGAGGCGGCCGTGCGTGGGCACATGCACATCCTGAACTACGCGCTTGACAACAACGCTCCCGTGGGGACCGAGTCGCTGATGCGAAAGGCGGCCAGGCACGGCCGCATGGAGTGCGTCCGCTGGCTGTACATCGTCAGGAAGCACGACCTGACTTCCTCGGTGTACGAGGGCGCGGCGTATGGCGCAAACCTGGAGCTGCTCAAGTGGCTGGACGCACAGGACCCTAAGATCGGCACGCGCGAGGCGAGCATCCACGCGGCCGACGCGGGGAGCATCGAGTGCTTGCGTTACGTGCTACGAAGGCACGGGTGGAGCCCCATCGACTGCGCCATCGGCGCGGTGGAAAACAGCCACCTGAACGTGCTGGAATGGATGACCAAGTTTCCCGCGGGGCGGAAGGCGATGTGCTGGTCGACGCCCGAGGAGGGCTCGCTGATCGGCAAGGCGGCGTTCTTCGGCTACGTGGACATCATGGAGCTGCTGGTGGAGCACGGCGCCGTCCTGAACGAGGAGGCGGCGATTGACGCGACGGACGGCGGGTCCGTGGCGGCGCTCAAGTGGCTGCGCGAGCGCGACTGCCCGTGGTCCTACTACGTGTTCGTGAAGGCGGCGGGGTGGCCCGGCTCGGTGGAGATCATGCAGTGGGCGCTCGACAACGACTGCCCCAAGGGGATCGGGACGGACGCGTGCTGCGAGGCGGCGGAAAACGGCGCGCTGGACAACCTGAAGTGGCTGCGCGCCAACGACTTTCCGTGGAGCGAGAGGGTGATGATCAAAGCGGCCTCGCACGAGCACGTCGACGTCTTGGAGTGGGCGCACGACAACGGGTGCGGCTGGAGCGCGCGCGTGACGCACGCCGCGGCGCAGCACAACAGCCCCGATGCGCTGCTCTGGCTGCTCAAGGCGGGGTGCCCCTACAATGTGGAACAGCTGGTTGGGGTGCCGGCCATGACGGCGGTTTGGGCCCGCCGGTCCAGGGTGCGCCAGATCGTGAGCAGGCTTGAGACGCTGACCTTGCTCTTGGCGGCGTCGCCAAGCTTGTTTGGGGCGGCGGAGCGGTGGCAGCTCTTGGAGGCGCCGGAAGCAGACTGGGAGCGCGCGGTGGCGCGATTCAAGCCGTCGGGGGCGCTCCCTTGACAACCGGCGGGTCGACAAGCGGCGGGCGTTTGCAACTCGTGGCGCGTGTCGAGGCGGCGCCGGCGCGGCGGGGCGCCGATGCCGAAGAAGCGCTTCACGGGTAATGAGGACCGCGCGCGCATCGCGATCGTCGCCGCGATGCAGAAGCGGGTCAAGTGGACCGAGGTGGTGGCGCAGCTGGAGGCGGCGGGGTACCCGAAGCGCTCGGTCGAGTCGGTGCGCAACCGGCACCGGCGGTGGCAGAAGGCGGACGCCACGAGGCCGGAGAGCAAGAACATGTGCCGTATATGCGGGCTGCCCCAGCGCGGGCACGTGTGTGGTGGCGTTAACGCGCAGTAGTAGTCTAGCATAACCACGTTTCTTCCACCCCTTGAGTGAGAGCGAGCGAGCGCGCGCGCGCCGGCGGCATGTCGCTTCGTCGCGACTACTGCACGGACGAGACGGCGGAGGCGCCCACCGCCCTGGTCGGCGCCTTCGCCGACCCGGCGCCCGACCACCCCGCGACGATCGCGAGCAGCCTGGGCATCTCCAACCCCGGCCCCGCCAAGCCGTTCGTGCCCTTCGCGCCGCAGCACCCGACGCCGCAGCCGGTGGGCAACGTGGTGGACGACGCGTTCGCCGGCTACTACGGCCACGACATGGAGCCCACCGGCCTCTTTGGCAAGAAGAAGGACAAGGCGGCGGCCGGCGCCAAGGTGGAGGGCGAGAAGAAGCAGGGCTTCTTGGCCAAGGCCAAGGCCAAGGCGGACGCCGCGGTGCGCAAGGGCGTCGCGGGCGCCAAGGCGCTCGCCAAGGGCGCGACCGACCTGGCGAGCGGCCTCGCGCGCTTTGACTTCAAGCTCTACAGCGACACCTTCACGGCCATGCTGGCGGTGGCCAAGAAGGCCAACGGCACCGACCTGAGCGACAAGAACAACTACCAGGCCTTTGCGGGCGACGCCAAGTACAAGAAGCTGCTCAAGACGGCGCAGGCGCAGGAGGCCAAGATGACGCGCACCGAGTCGCAGACCAAGAACGTCAAGGGCCGCGAGTCCAAGGTGATCTCGCGCAAGATCAAGGGCCGCAACGCGGCGTGCCTCGGCTTTGCGCAGGTGACCGAGAGCGACGAGAGCAAGGCGCAGTTTGGCGACCTCATCTTCCCGCCGGCGCAGGCGGCGGGCATCCCCACGCTCGTCACGCTGACCGCGAACGACACCAACGGCGTGGCGGGCATGCTGCCGATCACGGGGCTGGTCGTGGAGGCGATCGACGTCGACGCGCTCGCGGCCAACAAGGACGGCACGATCGCCATCAACATGGCGGAGGTCAAGGACGCCGGCGTGCCGGCGTCGCAGCAGTCCCTGAGCACCGACGAGTTTGAGTTCCAGTTCAGCCTCTGCGTGCACGGCCTGCACGTGGACGAGGAGAAGGGGCTGCACGTGGGGCCCAAGATCCTCGTGCCCAGCGACAAGATGGACGACGTGAGCGCGTACGGCATCGACACCGACGACGGCGTGGAGAGCGCGCTCGCGCACGCGATAAAGGGCGAGAAGCTCGACCTGCTGCTGCTGTGGACCTCGTTCAAGCTCGTGCAGGGCGCCAAGGGCGTGGCCAACATGAGCCTGGACCCGGCGCAGAAGAAGGCCGCGCAGGAGCTCTTCGGCAGCCTCGACGGCATGGGCACGCAGAACTCCTTCTCGGAGGCGGTGGAGGCGGCCGAGTTCGCCGAGCTCAACTCGACAACCGTCGCGTGAGCGCGGCCCATTTGTCACTTGCGCGCCGCCGGCCCCGCACTCGCGACCTCGACAAGCATGCCCGAGTCGTGGTTCCCGACGATGGAGGAGTTGGCCGCGTACGAGCAGCGCCGGCACGAGGAGCGCAGTGGGTGGGAGCTGCACTGGTTCGCTTCCCCAACGGTGGACCCCACCAGTGTCATCGTTAGTTTTCTAGTGGACTGCGACTAGGATTAAAAAAAGACACACTATTGCATTGACAAGAGCGGGATTGACACGGCCACCACGGCCTCCGTGCCGACGACCTCGTCGGCAGCGTCCACGACCTGCACCGGCTGCGCCACCGCCACGCCCATGGCCACCTCCTGCGCCCCCTTCTCCTCGTCCTCGTCCTCCTCAAACGCGCCACAGCACATGCCGCACGTCAGCACCCACGGGATCCACGAGCAGCACCCGGCGATCGAGGTGGCGTCCTCCTTCTTCTTCTTTCGGGCGGCCGCTCTCCGCTTGGCCTCCTCCCCCCGCTTGGGCTCGTCGAGCACGCTCTTGAACTCGTCCTCCCCCTTCTTCTTCTTCCGGCTGTTGCTGCAGTCTCGACAGCACCGCGTCGTGTTGTCGCAGAAGCACCGCACGCACTTCCCGAGCGGCACGTGGCACCCGCATCCGAGGCAGAACAGCACGACCACGATCACCACCACGAGCACCAAGAAAAGGTACGAGATCACCAACGCCGCGTTCACCATCTAACCCTCCCCCAGTCGCCCTTGCTATACTCGCCGCGGGTTCTAGGATATCCGATCCACGAGACGCGCGCCGCGCCGCTCCCACCACTCGGGCAGCTCGAACTTCTCCGAGAGGTCGGCGTCCACGTAGAGCACGCAGCCGGAGACGCGGTCGATGCCCTTGGCCTCCAGCTTGGCGAGCGTCTCCTGCTCCTGCTTGAACAGGTGCAGCGTCGCCGCCAGCTGCGCAAAGTGGCGATGGATGTGGCAGTCCTTGACCTTGGTCAGCGGCGACTGCATGTACGTGCCCGCGCCCCGCGTGCGGTCGCCCCCGAACCCCGTCTTGAGCTCCACCAGCACCAGCTCGTGCTTGCCGCGCGTGCACACCACGTCGACCGCCGTGCCGAGGCCACGCAGCGCGTCAATCACCACGCGCTGCGACCCGACGGGCGTGAGCCCGTGGTAGCTCAGCGCGTTGAAGAAGAGGCGCGTCAGCTTGAGCATCTTGGAGTGCTTGCGCATCAGCGCCGACGCGTTGGCCAGGCGCGTCACCTGCGCGTCGACGGCCTTGCCGCGGCGCAGCCCGCCGCCGGCGCCGGCCCACGTGCCGCCGCGCCAGCTGCCGACGCTCGGCAGCGTCGCGGACGAGTGGAGCCGCTCGGCGAGCCGCTTGGTGATCCCGCGCAGCTTGGGACCGGTGGCGCGGTTGGTCGACGTGCGCGCGCGGAAGCAGGCGAACCCGCCGCTCTTGGAGAGCTTGCCGGGCGCGGTGCGCTTGAGCAGCGCCCTGACGCCGCGCAGCATGGGAGAACAACCAACCGTGCTAAACCTCGCCCCCAACACACCACTCACCCCGTTTTAGCGTGCTAGTGCGAACTCTCGTCCTCAAGCGCCATGGCCTTGGCCACGGACGCACTAAACGAGCTGGTCCCGCTGTCGCTCGCGGGCTCCGCGAGCGACAGCTGCTGGAAGGCCAGCTGCCCGATCGGCTCGTGGGCGATGCCCACCGCCGCGACCGGCTCCTGCGCGGCCACGCTCAGGTCGATCAGCTTCGCGCCGACCTGGTTGGGCTCGTCCACGTAGAGGGGCCGCTCGCTGAGCAGCCGGTTCTGCTCGGCGACGGGGTCGGCCAGCTTGGGCTCCAGGTCGCCCAGGCTGGCCTCGAGGTCGTCGTCGTCGTCGGTCGAGGCGGCGCTCTCGACCGGCTTGTACTCCTTGGTGCTGGGCGTGGCGTTGTGCATGGCGCGCGCGTGCAGGATGATCGCGCACTGCGCGGCCGCGAGCGGCAGCCACCACAGCATGGCGCCGCTCACCCAGATGGAGGCCGACGCGCTCCGGAAGAAGACGATCGACGTGTTCGAGTAGTTGCTGGCGCGCGTGCGCGTGCTCGCGTACACGGTGACGCTGTAGAGCATCGCGAAGCAGAAGGCGCGCACGATGCGGTCGGCGGCCTCCCACAGGTCGACCGACTGGCACAGCGGGCCGACGAGCGCGACCGCGGGCGGCGGCATGATCGCGATGACCATGAGGGCGAGCAGGGTCAGGATGAACGGCCGGTCCGTGTCCTCGAGCGGCGCGCGCGCGCGCATGAAGCCCGCGTAGACCTGGACCGCCACGGCGCCGTGGAAGACGACGTGCCGCCAGCTGGGCGTGTGCGACGCGTCCATGCTGCACGTGTGCACCAGCTGTTCCACAACCAGCGTGCCCAGGTAGAGCGGCACCGCCAGCTGCAGCGCGGCGAACACGACGGTGATCCCGTGCGCCTTGCCGAGCCGGATGGGCGCGCGCATGAGCAGCCCGCCCGTGGCGCTGCACAGCGCGAGCGTGCGCACCGCCGAGACGGCGCCGCGCGGCGCGAGCCAGCACGAGAGCACGCTCACCGCCGCGCACGCGCAGATGGAGAAGATGGTCTGCGCGAGCGGCAGGTACAACGAGGCGTCGTTGAAATCAACCACCGAGTCCTCGTGATCGTGGGCGGGCATGCGGCGAGCGATCCGCCGGGGGAACGCCCCGCGCATAAATCCGCGCGCGGAACTGGCCGTTGCTGGCGGCTTATTCCGGAACCGCACTAGCGCAGGCCGCCGCTTTGCGGGCCCGCTCGCGCGGCCGCGGTGGTCGGAGTGTGCCGGTGCGCGCGCCGTCGACAAGCGCGCCCGCCGCCTGGCGGGCTCAACAGCCCCCCGGTTTGCAACTTGTGACCGCTTGTCGAGCGGCAACGGCGGCAACGGCGGCAAGGGCGGCGAGGGCGGGGGTTGTCGACCGTGCTCACGACTCGGCGATGAGCTTCCAGAGCGCCGCGTCGCGCCGCCGCGACTTGACCAACTCGCCGCCCCCCACGATCACCAAGGGCAAGTCCGACACGCGCGGCGTGGCGGCGCTCCTTGAAAAGGCCAGCCCCCTCGTTCCTCGAGATCCGAAGCGCATGTTTGATCTGGCGCTCCCCTACCGTAACAACCCCCGGTACAATCCCAGCCCCAACTCTCTCTATAACCGAGGTGGCTCGCAACCGTCCTCGCCGCGCGGCTGGGGCGGCCAGTGCGGCGGCTTCCCCCTCGTCAAGTCGATGAGCATGCCTGAGTTCTACGGCCACACGCCCACCGCCGCCGCCACGGGCCACATCAGGGGCTTGGACCCCGATGCCGAGGAGGGGGAGGGGGAGGACGAGGGGATGCCCGCCGTCTGGCAGTGCAAGCTGTGCGGGTCGCAGGACACGTCGCGCCTGACCAGGGGCGCCGACTCCAACCTGGTGTGCAAGTGCGGCGCGGTGGCCGACGGCGTCGAGATGATCGGCCAGGAGCGCGCCAAGAACTGCCCCAAGGAGAAGGACACGACGCAGGTCAACGACGGCGTGTCGGCTCGCTCGCAGTCCGCGCCGCCGTGGTCGGGCGGCGACGAGACGCCCGAGGCGCGCACCCGGCGCCTCAGGGCCATCGAAGGCGGCACCGCGCGCCCGCACAACCGGGCGCTGCAAGCGTCGGAGATGCTGCTGGGGCAGAACGCGGTCGAGAGCCAGGCGCGGCTGGACGCGGCCGAGATCACCCGGGAGGACGCGCCGGACCGCGGGCGCGGCCAGATGCTGCTCACCGCCCTCGCGATGGAGGTCTTCACCAAGCTGGGCGGCGACAACAACATGCACAAGGACGTGCAGCGGCACATCCGCCTGGAGGCGATCCGCGTCTACCAGGCGTCGGTGCGGCACCAGGCCTGCTGCCACAAGCCGGCGTGCCTCTTCGCGCTCTCGCAGTACAACTCCAAGGCGCTCGCGTTCGGCATCGCCCGCCACGTGCTCACGGGGCTGGCGACCGAGGAGGCCGCGGGCACCTCCACGAGCCCCGTGACGACCATGGCGTCGCTCACGACGGGCGTCGCCACGCGGCGCGACGCCGAGCGGCTGCTCGGCGAGCTGCAGCAGCTGGAGCTGGCCAACAAGTGCGGGCGCACGCCGCAGATGAAGATCCTGAGCGCGGTCAGCCTCATCGCCAAGTGGAAGCCGGGCGCCGAGCGGTGCTCGTGCGACGCCGAGTGGTCGTACATGCCGCCGGAGCTGCGCAATCCGTCGTCGGTCACGAACTATCCTGGCGAGTACGGCAAGCCGGCCGTCGTCGACCCCGGCGACCGCACCGTCAAGCTGCGCCGCCAGCTCCAAGACTTTGCGGACATCACCTTTTCGACCAGCGACCTGCGGATCAAGGCGGCGCACCAGCTCGACGTGCAGCAGGTGGTGCAGTTCATGATCGACGCCAACCTGCACGTGGACGTCACGGCCGTGGGCCTCCTCGCGGCCACCGCCCGCGCGATGGGGACGGAGTACGACCCGACGCTCCCCGTGCTCGCGCACGTGCCGCGCACGTACCAGGTGTCCGCTTCGGTGGTCGAGGAGTACATCGCGGCGCTCGCAAAGGTGGTGGAGCTCCCGGCGGACGACGACGACGAGCCGCCGCCGCCGCCGCCGGAGACGCCCATTTTTGGTTAGGGAGAGTTAGGGACCAACCCAGGCCGCGGTGGATGCGGCGCTCGGTCGACAATCGCGCCGCTCGACCCGACAACCGTTGCGTGTCGACATTTGCAACTTGTGCAGCATGGTGGGGGGGGGAAGAGTGTGGACGGGCCGCCGCCGCTAAGGTGGTGCCCAATCTATTGCCAAAGGGGGCAGGTGCAGCGGCCGAGCCATGGCGCTGATCTTCTTGCCGGACGTGTGCGAGCTCCCTAATAAGGCACCCGGCGGCAAGGGCAAGCCCGTGCCGGAGACCGCCAAGCCGCTGCTGGTGACCAAGTCGAGCAGCGCCGGCTCGCTGTCGTCGGCGAGCTCCAACGTGTCGAAGGCGTCCGATCGGAGCACCGCGTCGTCCCTTTGCTCGTTCGCGCCGCTGCAGCCCGCGGCAGACCAGGGTGAGCGTGCGCGTATAGCCATATGTGGGGCATGGTGAGCAGCAGTTTTTTTGGGTAACGAGTGCCTATATTTATTTGACAAGTCCACGCGCGCCGTTTGCAACTTGTACGTTTGGCACGCTAGGGGTGCGTCGCGCGCGCGCACCCGGGTGCGCGCGGCCGCGACGGCGCCCGGATGGGCGACGCGCGGCTGCGCAGGCTCGACGAGCTGTTCAGTGAGTATGTCGCGCGCATGGTCTGCGCCCGCCCGGCGCTGTACCTGAAGACCGGCCCGTGGCTCTCGCTTGTCGACGACGAGCCGAGGCCGACCGACGCGCGCAACCTCGTGTGCCGCGCGTGCGACGGCCCGCTGCCCGACGAGGAGCGCGGCCGCTCGCTCTGCGCCCGCTGCCGCACGCGCACGACCGTGTACCAGGGCGCGGCGCTCATCAACACCATGTACCGCAGCGCGCACCCCCAGTTTGTGCTGAGCCCCGAGATGGCGGAGGTCGTCGCGCACATCGGCCGGCAGCGCATGATCGCCACGCAGGGCAAGGTGGCCGCCAAGCAGCTGAAGCGCCTGTCAAAACTGGTCGCCGAGCGGTGGCAGGCCGGCCAGGGCGACATGAATGTGTACTTCACGCCCGACTACGTCCAGCACAGCGGGTCGTACGCGCGGTACATCACGTGCAGCAACCCGATGTACACGGAGGGCGCCGCGCACCCAGGCTGGCCGATCTCGAGGCGCCCGCGCCACCTGGCCGTGCGGGTCGGTGGGCTGGGCCTGCGACTGGAGGAGATCGTCAGGGGGTCGGTGATTGAGTGGCTGTTCCAGCTTGACGCCGCGATCCGCAAGCGCTTTGGCATCGCGCTTGAGTGCGGCCTGAACGACGGCGCCATCAAGACGGTGGTCGAGCACTACGCGACGCTCATCGCCAGGCGCGTGGTGCTGCTTGAGGAGCGCGTGGAGAACCCGACGCAGCGCGTGTGCTCCGAGGGCTTTGAGCATGTCACCGAGATCCAGTTCGTGCGCTGCAAGCACTACGCGGCCGAGCTGGCGCGCGCGGACGTGCGCAGCATGCGCGAGCTGATCAAGCTTGCGCAGGACCGGGAGGTGCCCGAGAGCCGCGAGCGGCTCGTCGCCTTCCTGCGCAGGCCCTGCCCCGAGCTGCGCAAGGCGCTGCCGTCCGTCTCCAAGGACATGCGGTTCGCCGAGCTGTGCGCGGCGCTCTCCGACGCGCACCGGGCGCCGGACAGGGCCCGGGCGTGGGCGGCGTCGGTGCCGGTCGAGTCGCTGTGCCTGCTGCTCCAGCGCGCGATCGAGCTGACGCAGACGTGGAAGCCGACGCACTTCCTGCAGTGCGTCCGCCACGACGCGCCGCCGCCGCCCAAGCAGCACCCGCTGCCGCCGCAGGGCTGGGTCGACGACCCGGCGATCAACGCGTGGTCGCTCGTGAGCAGCGAGACGCACGCGCACCGGCGGACGGGGCTCGACCCGTCGGGGCTGCGCATCGTGCTGATGAGCTCGGCGCTGATGCAGCTCGTCGCCGACGGCCGCTTCTTCCGGCCGGGCGTGGTGCGCTGCGACCTCATGTTCTCGGCGGCCAACAGCCACGAGCACGTCTCGACCCACGCCTACACCGCGCTGACCCAGCAGATGTGGCCGTACATGGCGGGCGAGCCGTGGCGGTACGCGCGCACCGAGATGACCAAGTGGCAGGGCTCGCACATTGAGGACGACGTGCGCAAGGCGGCGGCGCTGCTGGGCGGCTTCTCGGTGGCCGAGATCGTTGAGCGGTACGGCCGAGACTCCTCGTGCCCGGTGCAGATGGCGGCGCAGGCCGCGCGGCACGCGCAGCTGCTGCAGCGCACGACCGAGATGATGGTCGTCAAGCCGGCGGCGCACTACGAGCAGTGGTTCCCCCTGGCGGTCGACCTGGTGCTGCCCATCCTCGCGCAGCTGCGGCAGGCCGTCGGCGTGGCCAACCACGTCGCCACCGACCCGACCGCCGACGTGCTGCGGCTCCTCGGGCGCGTGCGCGAGTGGAAGCCGGCCGACGGGCCGCTCTTCCTCACGGCGGGCGAGGTCTACCAGGTGCCGCGCGCGAAGACGGCGCTCAGGCAGCTGAAGGCCGCCGGCTCGCCGCTCGTGGACTACCGGCGGCCGTGGTCAAGCAAGGGGTTTTATTGGATCTTGCATAGGGACCAGCTTGCACGGCTGTTGGGGTTGGGACAATAACCCCCGCGTGGAGTGCTATCTAACAAAAAGGTAGGTGCCATGTCGGTCCGCCACGTTGAGGAGAACGAGCCCACCAATTACGCCGTCCACCAGCTGCGCGCGGACATCGCCTCGGTGCGCTCGCCCGAGTCGACGGCGCTGGACTTTGAGAGCCTGAGCGAGACGGAGCGCAGCGCGGCCACGATCGGGGTCGCGCCCGACGCGTGGAAGCCCATCGGCTGGCTCAACCAGGGCCACTACGGCGAGCTGCTGCGGGCGAACGCGCTCTCGGGCAGCCTGACCCAGAAGATCGAGGCCTTCAAGCAGGTGTCCACGCAGTGAGTGCGCGAGGGGGGCGGGCGCCGCGCGCGCGTGGGGCGGGGGTGGTGCGGAACACCGGTGTTCTGGTAGCGAAAGTTGTCGATTTGTACCGTCCTGTTACACTTGTTGCGACCGAGTTTGAAACGCGCACCGCCCCCCCCCTTCCCCCCCCTTCCCCCCCCGCGCGTGCCAAGTGTGTCGGGTGCGGAAGGTCGACAATTTATTAGTGTTTTGGTAATTAATTACCGCTTTGTGACTTGTGCGCCCCCCCCTCCCACCACCGCGCGTGTCGACCCCGCCCCGCGGTCGCCAGTGCTCACGACTCGGGTTGTCGACCCGTGCGCAGGTCGCGTGTCGAGCCGGCGCATGCCCGACCGTCATGGCGCCGAAGGCCAAGCCGACGAAGGCGAAGAGGGCAGCCGCGCCGCCAGCGCGGCCGGCAGCGGCGACGACGAAGCGCAAGGGCGCGGGCAAGCGCTCGCGCAAGGCCAACCCGACCAAGCGGAGGCGCCTGAAGGTGGGGGAGCCGCGGGTGCGCCTCTGACGGCCAACGGCCACGCGCCGGCGCGCGGCTTTGAGGTGGACGCCGACGACGCGGGCAACGTCTCGCGGATCACCTTCCTCGTGGACGGCGGCGAGGACGTGGTCATGCAGCGGCCCGAGGAGGGCTCCAACGAGATGCTGCTGTGGCGGCTCTACGAGACCACGCGCTTCCAGTTCAGGCGCCGGCGCACCGAGTTGCAGTCGGCGATCAACCGGGCGCACTCGATCCTCGCGTCGCACACGTCGTCGCACCAAGGCCGGAACGGCGCGGCCGCGCCGCGCTCGGCGCCCGAGGCCCCGTGCCCGGCGCCGAGGGAGATCAATTGGAAGTCCAAGCCGCTGCCCGCGCGCGTGGTGCAGAAGCTGCAGGGCTTCTACTTCTTGGAGATCGAGGAGCTCCTGCAGGACCGTCACGGCAACCCGTACGTGCCCACGCAGCGGAACAACGCGAGCAACCGGCTGCAGTGGCGCGGGTCCATGCTCGGCGGCAGGTTCCCGCACGCCGTCGTCAGCATGAAGGACCCGGGCGAGGGCGTGAGCAGCCGCTCGCACCAGTTCATCTGCGCGGAGAACAACGTGCACGTGGTGGTGAAGCTGATGAAGCGGGTGGAGGGCGGCCGGCCGGAGCACGTGTCCGAGACCGCCGTCCTGTCAACGATCGAGGACGCCTTCAGCCCGGCGCAGCGCGCGACCTGGGGCGAGCTGGACGGCAAGATGTGGCTCTACTCGTACCTCGAGTTTGAGGACGGCACGCCCGTCGGCGCGAGCGACTTCGAAAACCCGCCGGACTTTGGCCACCTCCTCAAGCCGGCCGAGTCGCTGCCCAGCTACCTGCAGAACGACGACCCCGGGTACTACGAGTTCAAGATGCAGGGGGGCGTCGGGTGCTCGACGTTCTCGTTTGCCGACCGCGTGACGAACAAGAACCTCAAGGCCGAGCACAAGCTCAAGCGCAAGCGGTTCCGCCTGGTGGTCAAGGCGCTCAACTACCACCTGGTGGGCCTGGAAGGCTTCACCGCGTACTCGTCGCCCTTCCTCGTCAAGGGCGTGCTGCACAACGACGTCAAGGCGAACGAGCGCTACGTCATGACCGCGCAAGGCCAGGTCGTCGACTCGCCGCTCGCGGACGTGCCCAAGTGAGCGTGGGGTGTGGGGGGAGGGGGGGGGGCGTGTGAAGCGTGGTAAAGCGTTCTTTTTAAAAAAAACTTGGTTCCACTCACCGCTGCTTCAGCATTTGCAGCACGGGCAACCCTGCGCCGAGCGGCTCCCGCTTCACGTGCGCCTCCACGCCCTTAAGCGCGCCATGCCGCCGCAGCTTTGTGCGGAAGAGCGCGTCGCCCTCGCCGAGGCGCGTGAACAGCTCGAGGATCTCGCTGCAGAGGATCGAGGAGTACATCCACTGATTGTCGTCGTCATCGTCGCATGCAAACTCGCGGTCGCCTTGCAGTATAACCGCGCACTCCTTGATCGCGGCCTCCTCAACCAAGTCCTCCTTCCACTGGAGGATCCGCTCGGCGTCCTCCGGGTCGTCCGGCTTGGAGCCGTGAAGGGCCCGGTTGAGCACGCGCACCGCCGCGCACACGCGCTTCTTCTCGCCGTCCATCGTGATGATCTCGATCAGCCCCTCGAGAGGCAGCACGGCTCTAGGGCGGCCAAAGTCAAACTGGCCTTCCCAAAAGTCCGACAGTTCGTTGAGCTCCATGTCGTCCTCGGTTCGCTCCCTGGGCTCCTCGTCGCTCTCGCTCTCCTCCTCCGCCTCCTCCTCCTCCTCCTCATCCTCGTCCGACGCGCCGCCGCCCGTCTCCTTCCGCTTGAGCGCCTTGGCGTAGTCGTAGACCTTCATGGTGGCGGTGCACAGGCGCAGGTGCAACCCGCCGCCCAGGTGCTCCTTCTCCTCGTCCACGACGCCCTGCAGCTCCGCGACCGCCTCCAGAAGCTCGTCCGTGGACATGTCAAGCGCGCGTGCGCGCGTGCTGGCCCTTTTTAAAAGTTGCAAACCACACGATTGTCGACCTAACCGCGTCGACACGCCCCACCCACTCCCTAACCCCCGACGAGCCGCCGGCTCTAAATGGCCTCCTCCGCCGAGGCGCTCGTGATGAAGTCCTTGGTCTGCTTGCGGAAGACCTCGTCCGGGTTCTCCTTGGTGTACTCGGAGAGCGCGTCGCACGCCGCCTTGGCCGCCTCGCGGAACTTCTTGTCCTCCTCGTACGCGGCCTTCTTGGCCGCGCTGAGCGCCTTGGTCTCCGCCTCAAGGTCCTCGACCGCCTTCTCGAGCTTGCGGGCGCACTCGGCCAGCTCCTTGCTCGACTTGACGTCGCCCGCCGCGGCCTTGGCCTCGGCCTCGTCGAGCTTCAGCTTCCACGCGGCCTCAAGCTTTGCCTTCTCGGCGTCGGCCTCGCGCTGGGCGGCGTCGCGCTTCAGGTTGCAGTCGACCTTCAGCGCCTCCAGCTCGGCCTGCACCGAGTTCCTCTCCGCGGTCAGGTCGCCATTGGTCATCCGGAGCTGCTCCACCAGCTTGCTCGACTCGCCGCCCTCGCGGGTCATCTTCTCAATCTGGCGGTTAGACTCGTCGGACGCGTTCTGCAGCTTGTCGAGCGCGGCCTCTTTCTTCTTGAGCATCTCCTCGAGCTTGGCGATCGCCTTGCGCGCCGACTCCGCCTCCTCGTCGCGGTACTTGTTCACGGCCTCGACGCGGCGCTGCGCGCACGTCTCGGCGTCGGCGCGCGCCTTGCGCAGCGCGTCCGCGCGCTCGAGCTGGTCCTTCTTGTACTCGGCGATGAGGTCCTTGACCACCTCCGAGCTCTTGGCCACGATCTGGTTGCCCTCATCGTCCGCCTTGACGGGCTTGGCGCCGCCGCCCTTGCGCATCTGGAAGCCCTGCGGCGCCGCGGGCGTGCTCTGCGCCCGCGGAAGTGTTGGCGGGGCGCCGGGGTCGTTCTTGCGGATCGCCGTCGCCGCGTTGATGTTCTGCACCGACTTGCCCGCCTTCTTCAGCGCGTCCGCGGCCGCGGCGCCCTTGAGCGCCCCCTTGGGATCTTCGCCCGTCGGCGCGGTCTCGCGCCGGTGGGCCTCGCCGGCCCGAAGCACGGCCTCGAGGCGCGCGCTGTTCTGACCCACGAGCATGGCTGGGGTCTTGCCCTTACCTATCCGCACGGCGTGCCGGGCTTATCCGCCGCAACGGCCCAAAGGTGCCGCGCCGGGCGGCGTCCCGAAATGGCAGGTTCGGGCGGCCCAGTTTGACGCTCGTAATTTCGCCTGCTTGGCCTCCCTTTGATAAAAAAACGCGCGGCGCGCGATGCGCAAGCCCGTGCGGCTCGCCGACCTGCAGACGCGCCAGGAGGCGATCAGCTACCTGCGCGCCGCCTTTGAGCGGCAGCTTGAGGCGTCGATCGACGCGAATACCGAGCCGAACAAGGACGTGGCGGGCGACTACGTCGCGCGGCAGGCGTTCAACGTGCTGCTCGCGCCGACCGAGCAGCGCGCCTTCTTCCAGCAGCTCGTCGCCGACCAAAGATACTGGCCGCGCATCAAGTCGCTGATCGGCAACCCACCCTTTAGTTTTCTGCTGCCCGAGGACGAGAGCCTGCTCAGGGCGGGCGGCATCTGCCGCAACCGCGCGCACCTGGCGGCGCAGTTCTCCAGCATCTCCAAGGCGTCCGACTTTGGCGACGGCCACTTCCAGGACGACGCCGAGCGCACGTACCGCGTGATCAACCACGACATGAAGGACGTGAGCCTGCCGTGGCAGAACCTGCGCATCCAGAAGCAGCTGCTCGTCGACGTGCGCCTGAAGCGGTACTCGCAGAAGACCAAGGTGGAGATCTTCCGCGGCACGCACGGGGGTATCGAGAACCAGGCCTCGCTCATGTTCCCCAGGCCCGGCGAGCAGGTGGTGCTGCACCTGAGCAGACACCTGGAGAGCACCGGCCCGTACTCCATCACGGTGCGCGTGGACACGGGCCGACAAAAGATCAAGTTTAGTCCCATAGCTAGGCTGGTCGTCACGGTGCTGAAAATATAAGTCGGTGCAAAACAGGAGGCCTTTTTTGTTGAATGCCCCCCCCCCCCTCAGCCACCGCCAGGTGGCCCAGGCCCGGCGTGGCTGGGGGGGGGGTGACCTTCATCTCCACGTATCACTTTTGGATGGATTTGCTTGCTGCAAGCCTCCTATCAGCCTTGGGCGCGGATCGACATTTATACCCGCATTTGGGCCGTTGGGGACGACTTGTGGCGTCGGCGCACCGCCCCCGATCTTGACAAGCGCACGTTTGCAACTTGTGAGTTGAGTGCGCGTGTCGACCGTGTGCGTGGGCCCGTGCGCACGACCCGTAATGGAGTTTGCAAAGTACGCGTACGCCGGCAAGGGCGCGCGCGGGGCCGCGGCGCGGCCCAAGCCGGCGCCGCGGCGCGGCCCCGCGCGCTGGGAGGCGCTCACCGACGACGTGCTGCTCGAGGTCCTTTGCCACCTGGACGATCGGCAAATCGCCCGGCTGGCGCGGCTTGACAAGCGCACGCGTCGGGTCGCGCGCGCCGGCGTCCAGCGCCGCCTCGGCCTGGGCGACTCGCAGATGGACGTCTTCCGCGCCGTGCTGGAGCGGCGCGAGCACGTGCTGCTCCTCGGCCCGCCCGGCTCGGGCAAGTCGTTCCTGCTCAAGATCCTGCGCGAGCGCATGCGCGCGCCGCTCGTCACGGCGTCCACCGGCGCGGCCGCCGAGAAGATCGGCGCCGTCACGCTCCACTCGGCGCTCGGCCTGGGCTTGGGCAAGCAGCCCGCCAGGCAGGTCGTCACCAAGCTGCGCAGGATCCCGGGGCACTACGGCAGCCGGCTGCTCGACAACATCTGCGGCTGCGACACGCTGGTTGTTGACGAGGTGTCCATGCTCACGGCGAAGCTCCTGGACCTCGCGTTTGAGGTCTTGCAGATGGTGCGCGGCGACCTGCCGCAGTTCGTCGTGTCGGGCGATCCGATGCAGCTCGGCGCCGTCGGCGCGGAGACGGAGGGGCCCTTTTACAACTCCGGCTTGGTCAAGGGCCTCCGGGCCTACGTGCTGACCGAGTCGTTTCGGCAGGCGGAGGACTCCACGTTCCTGCGCATCCTGAACCGCGCGCGCCTGGGCAAGGCGCGCGAGGCCGACGTGCAGTGGCTGCGCGCAAACGCTTGCCCGCAGGTGGACGCGGCGGCGCCGCGGCTCTTCTGCATCAACTTCCAGACGGGCGAGTACAACGATCTCAAGCTCGACCAGCTGGACACGGTGGGGCTGCACATCTACCGGCAGCAGACGACGGGCGACGTGCCGCCTTACGACGTCAAGTTTGGCGAGGGGAACACGCTGCACCTGAAGCCGGGCGCGCGCGTGCTGCTCAACCGCAACCTGCCCGAGCACCCGTCGTTGCACAACGGCTCGTGCGGCACGGTGGCGTCGCTCGCGCCCATGTCGGCGCTCGTCGACTTTGACGCGGGGATCCAGGCGCGGATCAAGCTCGTCACGCAGGAGTACGAGAAGGACGGCAAGGTCGTGGGCACGCGCACGTACATGCCGCTGATGCTCGCGTGGGCCGTCTCGATTCACCGCGCGCAGGGCGCGACGCTCGACTCCATGTACGTTGACCTGAGCAAGTGCTTCGCGCCGGGGCAGGCGTACGTGGCGCTCTCGCGCGTGCGCGAGGCGGCGCACGCGCAGGTGGACGGGCTGGCCCTGCACCGGCTCATCGACGTCGACAAGGCGGCGCTGGCCTTCTACAACGAGTGCGCCGAGCGGTCGGAGGCGCGCGCCGAGCGGCACCGCGAGCGCGAGCGGCAGGCGCTTGAGCGCGAGGCCGACGTGAGCGACGAGGCGCTCGTCGCGATGATGGACGCGTTTGAGCGGGGGAACGCGTGAACGGGTGTTTCTTTTAAAAATACTCTTAGTCCCAGTCCCAGCCAGGGGGTGCAGAGCCCTGCATCCCGTCAATGGACGAGGCGTCCGAGTCGGAGCCCGAGCTGTCGTCGTCGTCGTCGCTGCCCTCGCCGTCGTCGTTGCCCGCGCCCGCGCCTCCTCCCCCGCTGCCTTCCATGGTGAAGCCCTCCCGCTTTATGCGCTCGGGCGTCGCGGGCTCCGAGTCGGAGTCGTCGTCCCACAAGTTGCGCGCCACGAGCTCCCAGCGGCCCAGGAAGGGATTCTGGGCCGCGCTGGTCGCGAACCGCCCCGTCTGCCGCTTCATGACGTAGAAGAGGTTGCCAAGCCGGCACATGTCCCGCTGGAAGGCGACGATCTGCTGCTTGATAGTGGGCATCGTCTTGTCGGTCGAGTCCCAGCTGGGCAAGCCCCGGTGCGCAAAGATGATCCGCTCTTCCGGCAACTGGTCGTGAGTAAACGCCGCCTGCTCAATGATGACCTCGATCGTCCTGATGAGGAACCCGATCCACTCGTGGCGCGCGATGTTGGGATTGCGCACCTCCCTCTGGAACGTGCGGAGTGTGGCTTCTTCGGGGTAATGCTGCATCCAATGCTTGGACGCCCTCCAGCTGTGCCGGAAATCGTCGTACGTCTTGTACTTGGCGTCGTCGCTGCTCATGTGGCCGTACTTGCGTTGCCAAACGGCCCGCAGGCGAGTTTCAAACCTGCTCGCCTGCTCGTCCAGGACATCGCTCTTGCGCTGCAGGCTGCTGGACTTGTAGAGCTCGCCCCACACGGAGTGCGCCGTCCACCTGGCACCCGTAAAGAACACCTCGTACTGCAGCTGGTCCGGCGGGCCGAAGATCTTGCACAGCGCGCGGAAGCTGTCGCGCCACGTGTCGCCGTCCAGCTTGGTCAGCGGCGGCTTGCGGTGCGCCGGGTCTTGGTGGTTGGGGTCCGCGAGCGGGTCGACCCCGAAGATGACGTGCGCGGCCTTCCACACGTGCGCGTCCGGGTTGGCGCAGTCGTACTTGGGGTCGATGGAGGCCTTGTTTTCCTGCTTGAGCGCGGGAAGATTGTTGAGCACGGCCAGCTCGTTGCACACCTGCGTCACGCGCGCGCACAGGACGTCCGCGTCGCCGCCGGCCACCTCTTTGCGGACGTCAAAATTGAGCCGCTTGACGAGCATGTCCACGATTATGTCAAACGGCCCGGGCTGCTTGAGCGTGGTGATGGGGGTATTCCGCGCGAGCTCGGCTTCGGCGCGCCGCCTCTTCCACTCCTTGATGCTGATGCGCCTCTGCTCGTCGTTGCCATCGTTGTCCGCGCCGATGAGCGGGCCCAAGCACAGGCGGCCCAAATCGGGGAGCCGCATCGCGCCCCTGCTCACTGATAATGAAGCACGCAAGTGGCGGTTATCAAACGCAACCGTCCACACACCACTCGCACACCACGTGCGCCAAGACGAGCCGCTGCACGGCGTGGCTCACGCGCACCACGCCCACGGGCCGCGCCGCGAGCGCGGCCGCCGCGATCGTGCCCACACCCGCGAGCGCCAGCGCCCACCACCGCCGCCGGCGCCAGCAGCGCGCGTAGTGCGCCGGCGTGTGCACGAGCGCCAGGTACGCGAGCATCAGCTCGAGCGCGCGCTGCGCGCCGAACCACAGCCACACGAAGCCGGCGGCCGAGTGCAGCGCGATTGAGCCGTCGGGACCGCCGTCCTCCGCAAAGTGGACGAGCGACGCGGCGACGAAGAGCCCCGTCACGAGCTTGGGCGGCAGCGGCGTGAGGCAGCAGGCGGCGTACACGGGCGGCCAGTGGCGCGTCGCGAGGTCGGTGGCGCCGTGCGCGCCCACGAGCGCCACCAGCGGGCGCAGGTGGTGGTGCACGTGGAAGTCGTACACGCACATCGCGACGCGCGGCCCGCCGGCACCAACGGCCGGCACGCGCGCTAGCGACGGCGGCATAAGCCGGGCGCGGCGCCCCTCCTTGGTGAGAGAAGGGGGGGAGAAGCAGCGCGGCATGCGGCGCGGCACCGTCGCGCTGCCCAGCCTGAGCTACCTCGCGCTGCGCCCGCCCGTGGTGCCGACGGGCGTCGGCGGCCCAGGCAAGCGCCAGAAGACATTGGAGGCGTCCGCATTCAACCGGGTCCGAAACGATCTGGGGCAGCTCAGCGCCATCGTCAACAACCTCGAGGATGGCGACGAGTGGTTGACAAAGCTCCGCGAGGAGGCGTACAACCTGTTCAGGGACTGGTTTCCCAACCGGCCGATGCAGGAATGGCTAGTCTGGGACCGAGAAAACTACCGCTTTGATGCCAAGCCCATTCCGAAATCGGACACCGAAGAAGGGACCATGCAGGACCAATGGGAGGCCACGTACGAGATGCTGCAAGAAGTGCAAGGCCGGATCGACGAGATGCGCAGGTCCAGGGGCTTGCCGGGCTTGCGCGACAAGTCCAAAAACAAGAAGCAGAAGACCGCAACCCCGGCGCAGCAGCAGCGGGTGGACCAGGCGCAGCAGCAGCGAGATGTGCCGCGCGACGCCGACCGAGAGGGCGGTGATGGGTACTTCAACACCCCCGAGGGCAGCCAAGGCGGCCCGACCTTTGTGGCGCCCGAACCGCTGGACAGCGGTCCGGACAAGATGTTGCTCAAGGAAGAGCTGGCGAAAAAGTGGCCCCAAGGCCTCAGGGAGCGGTTGGTGGCTCAGCGAGACCCCGACGGGCGGTGCTGCGCCTCGGGCCCGGACCGATGAACGCAACGGTTGTTATTATTATTATTTTAGCTGTACTAGCACCCTGTAAAACACGTGGGCTTGGTGCGCCTTGACGCAATGAAAGTTTTTTGTGCACGCGAGCTTGCCGATGCCGCCACGCAGCGGCGGCTGCACGTCCACGGCGGCCGCGCGCGGCGGCGGCGCGGCCACCTGCTCCTTGCGCGCGCGCGAGGGCATGCCGACGCGGCGTTGCACGGACGCACGTGCGCCGCGCGCTCAGGCTAGCGCGGCGGCGGCCGAGGCCGCGTCCCGGTTGAGCTCGTCGGCGAACTTGCGCGAGGCGGCCTCGGGCAGCGGGTACCGGCACTCGTAGCTCCACGAGGCGCGCCGCTCCTCGCGCGTGAGCTCGTCCACGGGCTCCTCGTGCTCAAAGCACAGCGCGCACCAGCGCAGCAGGCGCGCCTCGGCGGAGAGGCTCATGCGCGGGCCCAACGAGAGGTCGCGCACCGAGTACTCGATCGCCTGCTGGGTGAAGCCCAGCCGCGCGCACTCGGCCACCTCGGCCGCGGTCGGCTCGAAGTGGCCGTCGCGCTTCGGCGTCTCGGGCGCGGGCGCAGCGGGCGCGGGTGCCGCCGCCGCCGGCGCGGGCGCGGGCGCGAATGCGACCTTGGGCCGCTTGGGCTTGGAGCCGGGGATCACCCACGACGCGGGGTTGCGCCGCTTCGCGGCGGCCGCGGCCTCCGCCGCCTCCGCCTCCGCCGCCGCCTTCGCGTCCGCCTCGGCCTTCTGCTTGGCTACCCACGCGGCCTCTGCCGCCTCGCGGTGCGCCTCCGTGGCGCGCAGGAACTGGCTCTTCCACTCGTGCTCGATGCCCACCGGGTACCACTTGCCCGACCGCACGAGGGCCCGCAGCGCGGCCGTGCACTTGGTGCCCCACAGCTTGCGCGCCGGGTCGTAGGTGCACGTCGGCCCGCAGAGGTGCTTCACGGCGCCCAGGTGCGCGTACGCCGACCGGCCGTAGTAGGGCGGCTTGTCGAGGTAGTGGCGGATGGTCGAGTTGCTCATGCCTCGCGGCGCGTCGACATGGCGGCGGCACGAGTTGCAAGTGGGCGTCGGAAGGCGCGTGTCGATAGGATAAGTCGGCGCGGCCGCGCACCCTAGTAACCCCCCACGCGACTGCGCGCGCAAAATGATCGGCGGCCTCGTCCCGAGCCTCTCCGGGCTCAGCCTGAAGCCGGCGCCGGCGGCGCGCTCCGCGCCGGTTGGCGCCGACGACGAGTCGTACGCCCTCTTCGGCTCGGACAGCGAGGACGACGCGCCCGCGCCCGCGCCCGCGCCCGCGGCGCCGGAGGTCGTCGTCCTCAGCAGCGAAGAGGATATGACGCCCGCGCCCGCGCCCGCGCCCGCGCCCGCGCCCGCGCCCGTGGCGCCCGCGGCACCCGCGCCGGGCGCGGCGGGGCCGAGCAACTGGCTCGGGCAGATGTCCGAGGAGAGGCAGGCCGAGATCAAGCGCAAGGCCGAGGACGCGGTGGCGGCGGCGAACGAGGCCAAGCGGCTGAAGACCGAGGCCAAGCAGGCCGAGCGGCAGGCGGCCAAGGAGGCCAAGGAGGCCGGGAAGGCGGCCGAGAAGGCGGCGGCGGCGGCGGCCAAGGCGGAGGCCAAGGCCGCCGCCGACGCTGAGAAGGCGGCGGCCAAGGCGGAGGCCACGCGGCTCAAGGAGGCCGAGAAGGCGGAGGCCGCGCGGCTCAAGGAGGCCGAGAAGGCGGAGGCCGCGCGGCTCAAGGAGGCCGAGAAGGCGGAGGCCGCGCGGCTCAAGGAGCTTGAGAGGGAGACCAAGGAGCTTGAGAAGCAGGCGGCCAAGGAGCTGAAGCTGGCGGCGGCCGAGAAGGAGGCGGCCGACAAGGAGGCGGCGCGCAAGGAGAAGGAGGCGGCGGACGCGGCGGACCAGGCGGAGGCGGACCGACTGGGCATCACCGTCAAGTCGCTCAGGGACAAGCGCCGCCGGCAGCTGAACGCCGCCCAGGCGGCGGGCTACGCGACCGTCGCGGAGCACGAGGCGGCGATGAAGCAGGCGGAGGACGACGCCAAGGCGACGGCGGAGGCGGCGGAGCGGGCCAAGGCGGAGGCGGAGGCGGCGGCCAAGGCGGCGGAGGAGGCGGAGGCGGCGCGCAAGGAGAAGGAGGAGGCGTGCGAGGAGCTCGAGGAGCAGATCCACCGCCTGCGGTGGCAGCAGCGCTCAATGGCCGAGGACTACGACCAGATGCTGCAGGAGTGGGAGGACAACGGCTGCGACGAGCCCAAGCCCGCGTGGATGGACGAGCTCAAGGCGATCTTCGACCGCCTGTCCAAGGCGATCGAGGACGCCGAGAAGGCCGACCCCACCAAGTGGCAGCTGGACGACGGCTACGGCGGCGAGGGCGAGCACAAGGCCTTCGTCCAGAAGTTTGAGCAGGAGAAGGAGGACGAGGGCGGCGAGGAGGGCGAGGGGAGCGAGGAAGGCGAGCCTATGGACGTCAGGGGCGAGGCGAGCCGGGCGCTCGGGGAGGAGGCGCAGGGCATGGAGGTTGACGAGGAGTACGACGCCGCCGACGCCACGCTCGACGTGGACGTCCGCGTGATCGTGCAGAACACCAAGGACGTGAGCGAGACGATGGAGGTCTGGCGCGTGCAGGTCATCCACACGGACGCCGAGAACATGTCGTCCGCGGCCCGCAACTACAAGCGCGTGCCCGACCCCACCGGCAAGCCGGGCGCGACCAAGCTGGTGCGCCAGGAGCAGGACAAGGTGCCGTACCGGCCCGACATCCCGGCGGAGTACATCGCCGGCATCCACGCCGAGCCCAAGGCCATCGAGGCCGCCGTCAAGCGCCTGGCGTCCGGCATCCTCGGCGCCGGCGTGCCGCAGTCGACGCTCGACTCGGTCGCCGCCGCGCCCATGACGGCGTTTGACGCCACCAACACGACCACGCAGCTCAACCTCACGCTGCCCAACGGCAAGGGCATGAAGCAGACGCAGTACGCGGTCTCCATGCAGCTGCCGGCCAACGACGAGGAGAACCGCACGAAGGCGGGCGCGCTGATTGAGGGGCTCGTCTCCACGGCGGTGGAGACCTGGTCGGCCGAGACGGGGCTCAAGGTGGTCCTCGTCAGCGGCGTGCAGGACAAGGACAGCTACATCAAGGGCGTGAAGCGCATGGAGCAGCTCAAGCGCGACGCGCCGCCCAACGAGGAGGAGAAGCGCTTCCTCGCCGCCAAGTTCGGGCCCGACTGGAACGAGCGCCGGCCCGACGACGTGGTCGACGCGCTGCTGCAGTTCCGCATGTGGATGCGCGACATGGACCAGGAGGAGGCGATCAAAGCGCAGACCGCGAAGGAGCGCGGCGTGACCACGGAGGACGGCGACCGCGTGCGCACGGCGGACGGCCAGTAGTGGTGGCGAGCGCTCGTGCGCAAGACCGGGTCAACAAATGTGTGTGTGTGTGTGTGTGTGTGTAGCGTGGACTTGTTAAATGCACATTTTGAACGTAACACCGCTACACTCACGCCGTCACAACCCCAGTGCCATGCGCGCACTCCCCACACTGGTCGCGCGTCCTACGCCTGCTCTTGCTCGCGACGCACGCGCTCCACCTGCGCCCACGCCGTCTGCGCCGCCTTGAGCGCGTCGTTGCGCTCCTTCGCGGCCGCGTCCTTGGCGGCCACGGCCGCGTCCTTGGCGGCCACGGCCGCGTCCTTGGCGGCCACGGCCGCGTCCTTGGCGGCCACGGCCGCGTCCTTGGCGGCCACAGCCTCGTCGCGCGCGTCCACGGCCGCGTCATTGGCGGCCACGGCCGCGTCGCGCTCGGTCCGCAGCCGCTTGATCGCCCCCTGCAGCCTGGTCGCGTTGTCCGCCCACGCGCGCTTGCGCGACGCCGACTCTGCGTGCACCGCCGCCTCGTGCGCCTCAAACTGGTCCGCCGACATCTCCGCCAGCGCCCCCGGCTGCGCGGCCTCGTCCGGCTCTCCCGCCTCGCCCGCCGCCTCCTCCTCCAGTGGAGGTGGCGGCGACCGGTGCACCGCCAACAGCGCCCGCCCCGCCTGGCGGTCCTCGCGCGAGGTCCTGAGCGGCACGCAGAAGAACGCCTGGTCGCGCACGCTCCACAGCTTGTGCGGCAGGCCACAGCGTTCGTGGCCCGCCTCCTCGTAGCAGCCGTCCATGCCGTCGTCCTTGGCCGGCCGGAAGTTGCAGGCGTTCGCGGGCATGTCGGGCCGGCCGCCGCCGGTCCGCCGCCGCCGGCCGCCCCCGCCCGCCGCCTCCTCCCCCTCCTCCTCGCCCGCCGCCTCCCCCTCGCCCGCCGCCTCCCCCTCGCCCGCCGCCTCCGATTGGAAGCCGGCCCCCTCGCGCGGCTCCTCGGCCGACGAGTCGCTCTCCGCGATGGGCTCCTGCATGCCCAGCAGCTTCTCAAACTTGGTGAAGCCGATGAGCTTGAACCCAAACACCCTAGCCGCCCGCGCCGCTTCGGTCTTCCGGAAGCCCGGCGGGACGACGACGAGGCGGCGGCAATCCGCGTCCAGGCAGAAGGCGAAGAACGAGCGCATGGACCCGCCGGGGTTGACGTAGAGCACGTTGCGGCCCACTTGCGGCACGCCCTTCTGCACCGAAAAGTGCACCGCTTCGGCGCACTCCCTCAGCTCCAGGTGCGTGCCCGGGAACATGTGCCCGTGATGGAAGCGCTCCAGCCCCTCAATGAGGCGCCGCCACTCCTCGGCCGAGACGCCCGCCTCAAGCCACTTGGTCCACTCAATCTCGCCGTCAAAAGGCGTCTCCTCGGCGATCAGATCAAAGATCTTGACCGCGAGCGGCTCGCCGCTCGTCCCCTTGGCGATCTCCTGATCGTACTTGTCAAAGAAACTGCGCGCCAGGCCCGCCTCGTATCCATCGTTCACCATTGATCGTCTGCGCGCGGTAAGGAGTGGGGGGGGGGTAAAAACACGCGTCGACCCGCGTGTCGACCCGCGTGCCGGCCGGGTCGTGAGGACGGGGGTGGGGGGTGGGTTCGACACGCGCGGCGCGCCGTGTCGGGCGTATTCCACGATTCGTTGCGTGTCGAACTTGCAGGCCCTTTGCAACTTGTAGAGTGAACGTTGGTAGTCGACAACCGCAACCATGTTGCGCCCTAGTGCTGACACGCCCCCCGGCATTTTGCGGTTTGGGGTCGCCGAAGACGCGAGCCAGCCGACCTACTCCCTGACCCTGGCGGCCCTGGAGGAAGTGGACACCTTTGACAGCCTCTTCCGGGACGAGGGTGGGCGCGACGGGCTGGCGCGCGTCGTGCTGGAGGACGCGCTGGGCATGTCGATGACGCCGGAGGTCGCCCCGGCCTACCTCAACCTGCTGCGCGACGCCATCCGCGCCCAGGACCGCAGGGCCGTCGTCATGCTGTGGGACGGCATGGCGCCGTACAGCTGGAGCGCGACGATCAATTGGGACAGGGTGTGGACGCAGGAAATGTACGAGTGGCTCATCTTTTGCGTGCGCCGCCCGCGCCTCGTCGTCTGGCTGCTCAAGCAGAAGCGGCTGCTGAACATGCCCACCCCGCCGATGGTCGCGTCCGTCATGACCGTGCTGCACTCGCCAATGATCGACCTGACCAATCGAGAGTTTGTCAGCACGGAGGCCCGGATCGCGGCGCTGCCCCGCGACGGGCACACGTGGTGGCACAAGCTGCTCAAGCAGATGCTCAAACATCTACTCGGCCACCCGCGCCCGGTGTGGCTGCACCGCCCAGGCACGCGACCCGTGTGCAAGTCGCTCCTGGAGGTGGGGGTGGGGTGCGCGTTCCAGGGGTCGGCCAAGCCGGTGGAGGACCTGTGCCACCACCTCAGCTTCGAACCGATCTGGTTGGAGCACGCGTGGAACCTGATGCTCAGCCGCGGCATGATGAGCGCGGAGACGATGCTCGCGGTGAGCAAGCCGCTGTACAACAAGATGCTGTGGCATCGGCAGGACCCAGACACCCTAACCACGCAGCCCGGCACCGCGGGGCGCGCGCTGCGCGTCGCGTGGTGCTCGCTGGTGGAGCACTCCACCGGCTGGGAGCGGGTGTCCGTCTGCTTCAACGAAAAGGGCGCGGTGTGGGTGCCGACCCAGGGCAGCCAGGGGGACGACCGGCACCCGGACGCGTTTGGCGCGGTGCTGGAGTACATGATTGAGGCGCACCGCGCGCACCAGGAGACGCCGCCCGCCGCGTCCTTGGCCGAGCTGGCGCTCTTGGCGTTTGAGACGGCGATCCATTACCCCGACAGGGCGCACCTGGCCGAGGAGCTGGGGCACCTCGCGTTCAAGGAGAGCAGGCTGCTGGCTGAAGGCTCCGCCATGAAAAAGGCGGTGTACAAGCTCATCGCCAGGAAGATGAGTCACCTCCCGCGCTCGCGGGTCAACAAGTTCGCCTTCGTGCTGCTGGAGGAGCGCGAAGGTGGCCCGCCAGGAATCCAAGAGGTCTGGAGAGGGCCGGTCAAGGATGCGCTGTGCGCGCGCATCAAGGCCAATGAACGCGATGCCGTGCGGGAGATCGTGACCACCTTTGGCGCGGCGCTCCGCGACGTCGCGACCCCAGGGCTGCTCAACTTGTACATCTGGCACATGTGCGAGCCGGCCGCGCGCGATGTCGCCAAGGACCTCGGCGAGGGCCCGCACCGCGCGTGGTGCGAGCAGCAGAAGCGCGACCTGCAGCAGTTTCTGGAGGTGGGCGCGTTCGACCCGGACGCGCTGGCGGGGGCGCTCAAGATCGTGGGCGAGAAGGGGTGCGGCATCGGGGTGGAGGTGCTCGCGTCGCCGCCGTACAACGCGCGCACGCCCGAGGACGCGCCCTTTGTGCAGTGCATCCTGCAGGAGCTGCTCGCGCCCGAGGGGGAGGTGGCCAAGCGGGCGTGCGAGGAGTTTAGCAAGCGCCAAAAGGTGGCGCCGTGACCGGTTGTCGAGTCGTGTTGGTTTGCAACATGTGTGCGTTCCCGTTTGTCGATGCGCGCGCGCGCGCGCGATGCTCGCCCAAAAAAACCCGTTCCCGGGCGATCCCGACATCGTCTTCGACGAGCCGACGCACACGTACACGGTGCGCGGCGAGAAGGTGCCCATCTCGGTGACCAAGCTCGGCTCGCAGGCCGTGCCGCCCGAGCACCGCTTCGACGGGCGCAAGGTGATCACCAAGAACCTGCGCAGCTGGCGCGTCAACGCCTCCAGCAAGTACCACTCGCTGGTCACGGACGTGGACGACGAGCAGGCCATCTCCAACGTGCTGGCGAGCTGGGACAAGAACCGCGACGCGGGTACGGGAATGCACAAGTGCTTTGAGCAGTACCTGAACGAGGAGCCCGTGGACCGGGTGGAGGAGTACGTCGACGAGATGGCCCAGTTCCATGTGGCGATGGAGAGTCTCGTGGGGCTCACTCCCGTGCGCACCGAGATGTCCATCTTCGCGAACGACGGGCACGGCGACGCGGCGGTGGCGGGGCAGATCGACCTGCTGATGAAGGACGAGGAGGGCGGGCTGCACATTGTCGACTTCAAGCGCACCGCGGGCGACCTGCGCCCGGGCGCCTTCTCGTACGGCAAGAAGTTTCTCGACAACCTGCCGCTCAACGACCACTACAAGTACAGCCTCCAGCTGGCCATGTACGCGGCCATGTTTGAGCTGCAGACGGGCAAGCCCGTCCTCTCGTGCCGGCTCATGCAGGTGCACCCCGACCTGGACGCGGCGCAGCTCATTCCGACGAGCGACATGGCCGCGCACGCGCGCGCGCTGCTGGAGGGCGCGGGGGTGGTGTTCTAAGGGCGCTTTGCAACTTGTGTGTGTGCGTGTGTGTCAAGCGCGCGCGTCATGGTGTTCACGGCGCTCTTCGCGACCGCGCTGACCTATGGCTACCACGGCGACCCCGCGACGATCGCGCTCATGGCGGCCGCGCGCAACGGCAACATGGCCGCGCTGAGCAGCATCGTGCACAGCCAGGGCCGCGGCGGGATCAACCTGGACCCCGCGCTCAACGAGGCGTCGGCGTACGGGAGGATAAAGGCGATGAAGTTTCTGATCGCGCGCGGCGCGCACGACTACACCGGCGCGCTGGTCCGCGCCGCGCTGCGCAACCAGATCGGGGCGGTCAGGTACCTCCTTGACAGCGACGCCTGTATAGAGGAGGAAGACCTGCAGTTGGCGCGCCTCGCGGCGGGGGGCGCCGACTCCGCCGAGGTTGAGTTTTTGCTCGTGACGCACCTGATGCACCGGTGAGGGGCGGTTGCCAGCGCGCCGCTAGGGTTGTCGTAACGGTGGTAGTCCCTCTTTTGATAAACAAACTCGGGCACGCACCAAGTGCGAGAGGAGCGAACATGAGCACGCCCGTCGGTGCGGTCCAGGGGCAGAATGCCCACAGGGGCGTGAAGCGCTCCGTGCAGGGCAACCCGGTCGGGGTGCCCATGCAGCTGCCGGGCTTCCGCGGGCGCGCGGTCGACGCCGGCGGCGCCGTGCGCGCCCCGAAGCCCAGGAACGGCAACCTGAACAACGAGACGAGCAACATCCGGATCCCGTACAACCGCGTCTGCCCACTCGAGATGCTCTCGTCGTACCAGGGCCGCGTCGGGCCGGGCGACATCCTGTTCAACTACAAGTTCCCACCGGGCTTCACCAAGTCGCTGCCCGGCGCCAACAACGCGACGCTCGGCGTGAACACCCTCGCGCGCGTTGTGGGCCTCGACGGCCTCAACCGCATGCTCATGGGCAGCGCGCCCAACGGCTGGCGCGTCGGCGAGAACGTGCTGCACGACCCCGTCGGCGTGGGCCCGTACAGCGTGCTCGCCGGCACCGACGGCGTCTTCGCGCTCACGACGCTCAACGAGTACCGCCTGGACGGCGTCGTGATCTCAAACGACGAGCCGGGGGCGTTCATGTCCAGCGGCTCGCGCGACAACGCGATCTTCAACGTCGCGATCCAAGGCCCGACCGAGACGAACAACGGTTTCTTGATGTACGAGGACCCCACCAAGTCAACGACGACGCTCTTCAACCCCCTCTCGGGGGTGACGAACATGCGCACGGTTGAGGCGCACGCGCGCGGCTCGGCCGAGTCGGGCATGCACATCGAGAACACGCCGATGCCGGGCAAGGTGGGCTCCGAGTTCCAGCGGAGCCGCGGCAAGGTCGACTTCGTCGCGAACTACTGCGGCACTTACGCGATGTACCCCTCGCAGATGTTTGACCGGCGCGTGGAGTCGCTCAACACGCTCTACGTGGGCCTGCGCGCGTACGAGCTCTCGCTTGAGTCCAAGAAGCAGGTGACCACCGCGACGGGCGAGAAGTTCTTTGAGGGCAAGTCGGACGCCTTCATCGAGGAGGAGAAGATGTACTTTTACCAGTACCTGCCCTTCTCGTCGCGCGTGGCGACGGTCATCCAGGAGGTGACCGACACGCACTTCAAGATGGCCAAGGAGGCGCTCACGGAGCAGAGCGGCGGCGCCGTGCCCACCGACGAGCAGGTGCGCGAGTCGATGCGCACGGGCCTCGGCGCCACGAAGGGCCGCGCCAAGGCCGCGCTCAAGGTGGGCGCGATCAAGCAGCAGACGGCCACGAGCCTGCCGTCGGCGCACTTTGACACGGCCACGTACGACCCGATCCGCAGCGAGGACATGTGGAACATGGTGGGCGCGTGGAAGCTCGGGAGAGTGATGGATACCAAGGCGGCGGTGCACGAGCGGTACGCGGGCGGGCCGCGCGACACGTCCTTCTCGTGCATCGTCGACGTGCAGATCGCGTGGTGCGCGGCGCTCGGCGTGAAGATCAGCCCCGACACCAAGGCGCCGAGCACAGGCTTCCTGCTCGAGCCGAGCGAGCGCTCGGAGCGCGGCGGGCAGCAGACCGCCACGACGCTCGCCAACAACCTCTCGCCGCCGCTCAGGAAGGTCATCGGCGCCGACTTTGGCCGCGACGTGGTGCCCCCGCAGGAGGACGCGCTGGGCGGCGGCGGCGGCGGCGGCGGCGGCGGCTACGTCGTCTCGCCGCAGAAGCAGGCGGCGCAGGAGGCGGTGCAGGAGCAGCAGGCGCGGCAGGCGCAGGCGCTCCAGGAGGAGGACAATCGCCTCCTCGCGCAGATGGGCGTGTACGGCCAGGTGCCCGCCGAGGAGGTGCGCGCCACCAAGGACGAGGTCGCGATGGCCGTGCGCGAGGCGCTGCGCGCGGAGCCCAAGGCGCTGGAGCTGCTGGCGGACGCGGAGTTTGGCACCAACCCGATGGAAAAGATGCGCGCCATCATTGGCCCAGGGGAGGTGGAGGACCTCCAGTGGGACCAGATCGACCGCATCTCCCTTGAGGCGTGGAACAAGTTCACGAGCCAGAAGCAGAGCCTGATCAGCGGGCTCGAGGCGAACGCGACCAAGTCGCTGCTGGACGCGAAGCGGGCCAAGCTCAAGGAGTACCTGGGAGAGTGGCAGGAGCGCGCCAGGGACGAGATCAAGCAGATCCTCGCCTTTATAGAAATGAACGGCGTGGAGACCGACCCGGTTGGGAACGTCAACGATTACGAGGCCGCGCTGCTCAAGGCCAAGGAGGCGATCGAGCAGCAGCGCGATGCCGAGGTCGACCCGGCCAAGAAGCTCGCGTACGAGCGCGAGCTCGGCCGGCTGCTCAACCGCACCAACCACTTCCTCAACCTCTTCACCGTCGCGCTGCAGGAGCTTGGGGTGCGCAGCCGGTGGCAGCGCAGCTTTAGGCTCGGGAACGAGGAGGAGTCCACCGACCGCGCGCTCGCCGACATGCAGCTCTTCCACCGCATCGTGCACTTCTCGGCCATGTGCGACCTGCACGCGAAGCACGTGCTGGTCGAGGACCCGCGCTTCGACGCGCCGGCGCCCGCGCCGGAGCCCGTCGCGCCCGTCGCGCCCGTGGCGGCGACGCCCGCGGCCAGGACCGGCGCGGCGGCGGCCGCGGCGGCCAGACCGGCGGGCAGGGCGCGCGGCAAGTCGCCGGCGCGCCCGCGCCCGGGCGCCGTCGTGGCCACGGGCACGGCGCCGCCCGCCCCCACGGCGCCGGCGGCCTCGCCGGCGCCCGCCCCCGTGCCCGCCGCCGCCGCGGGCATGTCGTCCACGCCGCTCGTGCCCACTCAGGCGGGTGCCGGCGAGGCCGCCGCGCCGCGGCGGCGCGCGCGCGAGGCCGGCGGCGCGTCGGGCGGCGCGTCGGTGACCAACTCGCTCTTCAACGACATGTTCAAGTCGGCGCCGACGGGCACCGACGCGAGCGCCGACGAGCCGGCGAGCCCCACGCCCTCCTCGGGCTCGGAGGGGCCCAGCGCGGGCCCGCGCACCTTCAGGCGCCAGCGCTGAGGCCTAACGCTAAATAACCGCTAAGGGAAGCTGGTAGTGTAACGCGCGTGTGTGGTGCGCGTGTGGGGTGTGTGTGCTTAGGGGTTGCTCGGGTATAAATGGACGAGGCATGGGCCGAAATGAAGCAAAGCATCTCTCTGGCCAACCGGCTGAACAAGACCGACGACGAGGTGGCCGAGTTCCACGCGGAGCTCGTGACGGCGCTCCGCTCGGCCGTCTCGCGCTGCCGGGTCGAGCGCAAGCGCAAGCTGGCCGAGGCGCCCACGCTCGACCTGAGCGACGAGTGCGTGCGCCACGCGGCGCGCTTCACCGACCACCTGCCGCTCGCCGACTACGCCAAGATCCTGCACCTGGTGCCGCGATTGGTCAACGTGGTGACATTAGCAGAGGCGGTCCCCGTGCCGGGCAGCGGGCTCACGCTGCCCTTGGACCTGCACGCCATCGGCGCGCGGTGCACGAACGCGTACTACGCGCCCCGAAGGTTTGCCGCGGTCCAGCTCGCCTTCAGCAACCCGCGCTGCCGCGTGCTGATTTTCCACACTGGAAGGCTCGTGGGCACCGGGTGTTCGGGCCCGATGCAGGCGCGCATGGCCATCCTCAAGGCGGCGCGGCAGCTGGCGGTTGAGGCCAACGTGCACGTGCACATCCGCAAGTTCAGCGTGATCAACCAGGTGGGCGCCGTGGGCATCGACGCCAAGCTTGACTGCGACGCCTTCGCCTCGACGCACTCCGCCACCTCGCACTATGACCGCGCCAGCTTTGTCGGTGCGTGTTTGGGGCCCACTCACTGGACTCACTGGACTCACTGGACACTCACTGGGCTCACTGCATGATGCGCAGGCCTCGCGTGGCGTCCCGGCGGCGAGCAGATCTGCTGCGAAATTTATTCGACGGGAAAAGCCAACCTGCCGGGTTCCACGCGCCAGCGCGACCTGCTTGCGTCGTTCGCGCGCATGGTCGCGGAGCTGCTGCGGCACAGCAACCGGCCCGAGGTGTGCGAGCTCGTCCCGGAGCGCCTGCGCCTGTGCCACCGGCCGCGGCAGGTCACGCGCGACGACGCGCCCGTCGTCGCCCACTCAAAGGCGAAAGCGACGCCCGCGCCGCGCATGAACGACCTGTTCGGCAACGACGTTGAGTGGCAGCTCGAGCCGCTCGAGCCCGTGACGCTCACCGAGGAGGACGCGGTTGACGGCGAGGCGCTCCTCGCGCTCGCCGAGTTCTGACGCGCGGGTCTGGCGATCCAGGCCGCGGACCGGGCCCGGGCGCGAGTTTCTGCCGGCGCGCCAGCGTGCGTCGTAGCAGCGTCGGATTGATAAGCCGTCTGAAGCGCACTTTAGCTAGACCAACGAGCAAGCCTGCGAGGATGGCGGGCGTCGAGAATGTGCCTTCCGGTGCCAAGTGGTCGACGGGTTTCCCCAAGGGCATCCTTGATGTGCCGGGCTTTAAGGGTTGCTGCGGCGGCTTCATGAAGTTTAGCTACGTCGTGAGCGCGCCGCTCCACATGAAGGGCTTCTTCGAGTTCTGGGAGAGCTCCCGCGCCTCGTGGGCCGACCGCCTCGCCGTCACGATCGACCTGCTCGTGCACCTGGCGCTCTGGTTCACCGCGCTCGCGCTCGAGATCTGGGTCAACTCCCAGTCGCACAAGGGTGGCGGGTTCCTCTCGGAGCTGGCCATGGCCAGCCTCTGGGCCCTCATCACCGCGCTCATCGGCATCGTCATTGCGCAGATCTTCGCGATGACCGCCGGTGGCCAGGAGGCGGGCCGCCTCTTCCCAACGACCTACGGCGCCATCGTCGGCGGCGCGTACGCGTCGATCGTCTTCAGCATCATGTGGGCCATCCACTCCGCTGCCTGGACGGCGATGACCGACCAGTACGAGGACGACCCCTCCCACGACGACGCCCTCAAGCTGCAGCGCCACATGGTGCTGTGGGCCATGTCGCTCAAGATCATCGCGGTCGTCACCCTCGCCAAGAACGCCTCCTTCTGGGGGCCCTGCGTGGTCGACGAGAACCAGAGCGCGGCCGACCAGAAGTCGCAGTACATGAAGCAGATGGGCGTCACGTCCACCGGCGCGCTCGCGGCGCAGATCGGCGGCGTTTAGGTGCCCCCATCGCCCACCCATACCCGCCCCCCCCCCCAACGAGCGGGTCGCAGCGGGCCGCGCGCGGCTGGGGAGCAGATGACGCCCGCCCAAGCAAAAGACCGGGGCGGAGGCGGATATATTTCTCAGCGCGCGGCCGGTCGCCGTTGCGAACGGAACCAATCAACGTGTGGTGTCATGCAAGAACGGTTAGTTTGTTTCCTTTTCTCGTAGCCCGTGTGTGCGCGTGAGACTCCCCCCCTTGTTGTACTCATATTCGACCCAACAAGTTCCGCTACGACCCGGCCGCCGCCGCCGCCGCGTCCAGCTTGATCTTGGCCGACAGCAGGCCCGCCCCGTGCACGTTCGTGCGCCCCATGGGCGACAGCTCGCGCACGCTCTGCTCCAGGCGCTCCACCGTGGCCAGCGCGCGGTCAACGGCCACCGCGGCCGCCGACGGCGCGTTGAGAGGGTTGGCGTGCGCGCCGGCCGCGCTTGACGAGGGCGCGGCCGCGCCCGACGCCGCCGCCTCGTCCGACGCGCCGTACCGCCGGAAGAGCTCAAACACGCGCGCGCGGTTCGCCTCGCGGTCCGTGTGCTCGCGCTGCATGATGCCGCGCAGCATGTGCAGCTCGAGCGTCAGCCGGTTCTCGCGCTCGTGCGACTCGCGCACGAGCGCCGTCAGCGCGCGGTTCATCGCCGCGGCGGCCCGCTTCGTGTTGAGCAGCTCGGTGCGGCTCATCTCGCACGCCTCGCCCGCCTCGCCCAGCTCGCCCAGCTTCGCCTGCGCCAGGTTGTACACCTTCACCGACGCCTGCAGCCCGCGCTCGAGCTGCTCGTTGCTCATGGCGACGCCCCTGCGCCCAGCCGCTCGCCTGCCCACCACCGCGCCCTAGCGAGCGCGCCCGCGCCTCACTTGCCGTGATACTCGTACACGGTCTGCCGCATCGCGAGGTCGCGCTCGTGCAGCAGCCGCGAGAACCCCCTGGACGTCCACATCGACGCGACGATCCACCCGGCGCTGTGGCTGAGCAGCACGCCGAAGTCCGTCGCGTTGTCCGTCTCAGCCGCCCAGCCGACCGCCAGCCCGGAGAGCACGCTGCACACCACGGTCGCGACGCCGCACAGCACGAGCAGCGCCCACACGCACAGGAGGCGGCGGCTCCGCGCGCGCACCCGCAGGTTGGCGATCGGCCCCTTGCAGATGGTGCAGTGCGCCTTGCCCGTCGCGTGGACGCTCTCGAGCAGGCAGGCGGCGTGCACCACCGCCCGGCATGCGCACCGGCACGTCTCGGTCGTCGGCTCGTGGCACACGTAGCACGCCGTGACGTTGGCGAACGCCTCCCCCAGCCGCAGCTGCCGCATGGCTGGCCGGCCGCCGGGCACAAGTTGCAGACGGCCGCGCGCGGCTCGACCCGGATTATTTAGAACCCATTAATGGTCGGATTATTTAGAAGCATTTTTTTTCCCGACAAGCGCTCCCTCGGCCGATCGCAAAGTGGTCAACAAATGGTGCACTTCTAAATTATCAAAACGGTTATTAATTACCTGCACCATTTGTTGACCGCTTTGCGATCGGCCGAGGGAGCGCAACCCGGCAGAAAAAATGCTTCTAAATAATCCGACCATTAATGGGTTCTAAATAATCCGGTCCAGCTCGGTCGACACGCGCGCCGCCGCCTCCTCCTCCGCCCGCTGTCGACGGCGCAGCTCCGTCCGCTCGCGCTCCATGCGCGCGCGCAGAAGCGCGTCGCGCCGCTCCCCGTAGCGCAGCGTGATCTCAAACGTGTTCGTCGGCGCCAGCCCCGCGTACCAGAGCGTGAGCGCGCCCGCGTCGTACGCCGCGCGCAGCTCGGGCGGCAGGATGCGCGCGAGCGCGTCTCGCGGCGTGTCGTCGCTCGTGCGGAACACCATCGTGTACGAAGATGCCGCGTGCTGGCTCGCCTGCGCGAACGCCGTCGGCCGGTGCACCGCCTCCCACTGCGTCGCGAGCCGCAGCTCGTCGCCCTGCATGCACCCGTTGGCCGTCGCGCGCGCGAAGAGGCAGTCGGCCGACGCCTGCGCCAGCGCCTCAAGCAGGCTCGACATGTTGACACGCGTCGTGAGTACGGGGAACCGACGTCGAGCGGGGGGTGCAAACCCAAGACCGGGGGTGCAAACCCAAGACCG
>Ga0115013_10000207_pt1 | contig 38769 bp, 43 predicted proteins | sample SouAtlMetagenome_2_FD_88686 | JGI IMG/M metagenome (GOLD analysis project Ga0115013, IMG submission 88686) | Marine eukaryotic phytoplankton communities from Atlantic Ocean - South Atlantic ANT15 Metagenome | ecosystem: Environmental > Aquatic > Marine > Oceanic | place: South Atlantic Ocean...
AAGGTATACCCCCCTCAGGAATTAATTTTTTTTTATTTTTTTTCTATATTCGATGAAAAAATAAAAAAAAGGGGTTCCCCAGGGGGGGTGTATCGTTTTTTCACCCTATTTTTATCACCACTCAGCCTATTACCTGTAAACCTAAAATTAATAAACCCTGCTCTGCCATGGACCTGAAAATATATGGGAATAGCGTATTACCTATTAGCTTCATTTCAAAATACATGTCACATCAGCGTATGCTATTGGATGGTTTAAAAATTAGACCCCATTTAGAATGTAATAGCAGGGTCGCTGTGTCTATATTGGTCGTGTTACCAGGCGGGTTACACAGCCATTTTAGCTTTGAGACGAGGATGATGTCGGTAATTCTCCAACGCTACATCTTCCATCTTAAACTTCCATAATCCATCCTTTTCACGTGCTATGTTAAGAGTAGGAGGTTCATGGGGTACCCTACCAGATTGTATAGCTGCTACGCCGGCATGTTCCTCGTAGAGATGCAAATCTCCGATAACAATACGAAGTTTGCCTACTTTCTTGTCCGATTCTGAGGCTATCAAATGGAGTAATAATGCTGTAGAGGCTATGTTGAATGGCAATCCTAAGAATGCATCGGCAGAGCGTTGGTACATCTGACAGTGTAGTGTATTCTCTGTATCTACATAGAATTGATAGGAGACATGGCACGGTGGCAAAGCCATCTGATGCTGTTGCTGTGGATTCCAAGCAGACAGGAGTATACGCCTGGAGAATGGATCTTCACGTATTAATTCGATAACACGCTTTATCTGGTCTTGTCCTTTACCATTGTAATCCTCTTTGCATGTACTGTAGGTAGCACCTGAATGTCTCCACTGAAACCCATACACAGGACCAGCATCGTAATTACGTGTCTCCGTATTGCCATCCCAAATGTGTACTCCTTTGGATCGTAACTCTGTGACGTCGGTACTCCCACGCAAAAACCACGCCAGTTCTTCTACAATACCCTTCCAGAACATCTTTTTGGTAGTTAAAAGAGGGAAATGCTTAGAGATATCACCTTCGATGACATGTCCAAAAGAGGAATACACCGTGCCAGAACGTGTAATACGACGTTCTCCTTTTGTTAATAGATTATGTAGTAAATTTAGATATTGATGTTCCATTTATTATATTAATTCATATATTTATATTACCTTTTACAACTGTACTACCGTCTCGTACCCACAGTCCTTCATGAAGGCGTTCTCGCCGTCTCTCACCTTACGAACCCCAGCATAGACATTCTCCCCCCAATGTCCGGTGTTCAATTGAGTGAGTTGCATGGGTTGTTTCACAGAATTTACTTTAGCCGGACGAGTATACTGCATGCCACGAAAGCACACGGTGTTGAAGCGTTGTACACGCTGCACGTACTCGTCGGTAATGTTTTGGCGGTACGGTTCCAACAAGCCGAGTTCCATCTGGCTGTACGCCGAACCAGATCCCTGGTAATGTTCCGTACCAGAGCCATCTTCGTTGTAGATATCGTATACCGTCTGGTGAAATCGTCCGGTCAAATCAAGAACACTGCCCGTTGGTTCGCCCTTTGTCCTGACGGCAATCAGGGATGGAGATCCCCCCTGTCCTAGCTTACCATCGGTAAGATACCGTTGAAGACTTCCTTCTCCGTCACCCTTCTTAAAGTAGGTAACACCTTCGCCTCCGACGTATCCCTGAGAGAAGCAATCCTCAATAATGATGTAATTCTTGGGTCGTTTCACCACACTCTTGCTGTAAAATGTATAGTGCCCAACATGTACTTTCCTTAAAATGTCATCACTTAACATGAAGTCATGATGACCATGGAAGGTCGCTCCAAGTTCTTTACCTCCTTTTGCAAGGATGGCACTTGCCATGCGGTAGGTTTGGAAGGGTCGGAAAATGATGATGTCTGAAGCACCAATAGCGGCTGCATTGCCACTTTTCAAAGCACCAACACCGTTTTGTTGATTACTACTACCATCACCGAAGATTTCACCGGGTTCGGTGCCGGCGGCGGCTTTGGGCGCTGGAAGTGGTTCAAACTTGTCACTGTCGGCAGAGTAGATGGCAATTCCGCCTTCTGCATCTGATCCTTTACCACCCTTCTGGAAGAACCACTCACCACATTGGCGTTCGCGAATGAGGAGATCCACGGCTTCGGAAGTAAACTCAACATCGAAACTCTGGGCTTCGAATACTGGGAGACCACGGAATGTGGTAACTTTATCACCGCTGGATCGGTTTACCAGGGCTTCTGGTCCTCGAGATTGGTAGTCTAGGGCGTTACCACTAACCATATTAACGTAAATCCCCATCTTATCGGGAAATACATATAAATTTGGTACCACTCCTTCGCGCTTAAGTTGGTGTTTCAACTCCGCATCGAGCAGGTAGAGCCCGTCTTTGGACTTCTGGACGATTGCCCATCGCTTACGCTCTTCCTGGAATAGGTCGTTGCGTCGAGATACTTGGCGTCCAAACTTACGCCTCCATTCGCGGTAGTAAGACTTACCGCCTAGCAAGGCATGGATAACACCAAAGTAGCATGTCGTGTGGACTGCATCGGTGATTTGTTGGAGGTTAAGTGCGAAATGGCGCTTTCCACGCTCAGTCTTATAAAAACCGTGTTCGATGATAAATGCCAAACCGCGTCGTAGCAAATTATCACTGTGTTTCTCAGATTCTTGAGTAACAAACCTCGGTAGACCTTGACTTGGTTCTAGGTCAGCGAGTGTACGGTTAAAGGAAAAGATTTCCCACGCGACGTTAAGATCGTCGGTGTATTCCCACGGCAAAAGCTTGCTCGTGTAGAATTCATCTTCCTTACGAATCATAAAGTCTAGTACCTCCTCTAGGTACTTGTTCTTCCCCACATACGCGCGGGGTAGGTTGTATGTCTCATGACTTAGCTTATCGTCTGCGCGTAAGTCACCTTGAAATCCTGCAACAGGACCAAAAAAACTGGATAGAGGGTTTGCGTTTGTACCGGTGGTAAGTGTTCCGACTGCTGGATCAGTTGAAGCCATTTTTATATAATAAAAACGGGGTTATATATATAGTTAGTTTTTCTTTTTTAGGTTTGGTAAGTGCCACGGTAGCACGGATTTTCGGGGCTTTCTATATATATAGAGGTTGAACTAATTGTATAATGGGATCTCTTTTCAGTTTCTTAAGCTCATGGGCATCTGGCAACAAAGAAGCATTTATATTAATCTTGGGATTGGATGCTTCTGGTAAAACAACTATCTTAAACCGGTTAAAGTGCGGTGAAAACAAGCAGACTATTCCTACAATTGGGTTTAATTGCGAACATATAAAGTTTGGAAGTTTATCGTTCGTTGGTTGGGACATTGGAGGTCAAGACAATATCCGAAAAATGTGGCACAACTATTTTGAGAACGCGGACGCTGTAGTGTTTGTTATCGATAGTAATGATCAGGGACGATTTAAATCTGTACGTAAGGAGCTAGATAATCTTGTAAATCACCGTCTCTTGCGCGAGTGTCCATTTTTAATTTTTGCAAACAAACAGGATTTGCCTCGAGCTGTATCGGCGAACGAGTTGTCCGACCAGTTGGAATTACATCGATTGATGGGTAGGAGCAAATGGAAGATGGTAAATTCAACTGCTACTATGGGAGAAGGAATTGAAGATGGGTTCAAATGGTTGTCAACCATAGTATAAATATAGAGGTGTATAATGTAAATGGATATCTTCCAATTCTTTATTATTTCGGCATTAATTATCGTTTGTATCTTTCTAATCTTATACGCCTTTTACATGTTCCTGGAAAATAGAAAACAGAAAGAAGAGGAACCTATCCTGACGAATCTTATGATCTACGAGCCCCCCGTCGTTGGCGCTTCAAGGGAGTAGTAGCTGGCGGCGAAGAAGGAGCCACTGGTAATTCGACGAATAGCAAATCGTGTGTTTTTTGGAGAGAAACTGGGTCACCGCTACTATCTTCAAACAAAAAACGTCTTTTGATCGTAGTGTGAACGTATGGCGACCTGGAAGTTTTATCCTCTTTGAATGTTAATGTTTTAGCTAAATCCCCCGTGATTTTGCCAGAATCTGCATTGAATATGTGATCTTTCCTATCAATTACAGCGTAAGATGTGCCTGGTGTTAGTTCGTCAATAAATTTAATAGTCATTTATAAACAGTGTATATGTTATTTATAGTTGCAAATAGTTCTTTGTATTGCGTATAAAAGTTCATGGTATCCTTCGGTACTCATGTTGTCGATATAATAAACCGCCCCGTCGTTGTTTGTATTCCTATTCATGCGTACTCCAACTACAAAAACGTACGGCAAGGTCTGTAAACATTTGCTCATGTCTACCCATCGATCAATGACGCTGGTTCTAGTATCTGGTTGAGTGGTATCAAACATTAAAATCACCGCGTCCGCGTTTAACGTTTTAAGTTTGAAATGGTATTTTATATGTTGTGGTATGTCCCAAAAGCTGACTTTGATTTCTCCAATGTGTACTTCGTTGTAGATTTCTATGCCTACAGTGGGTTTGTAAAACATGGTGTAATACCCCTTCGTCAATCTGGTAATGAAGGAAGTTTTCCCAACGGATTTATCTCCTAAAACTAAAATTTTATAACTATTTTTTCGGTGATATACATCTTCTTCATCTGAATCATCGGATAGATAGGTAGTTCTCATTAAATTTATGGTTTATAATATTTATACTATGATCTTGATACAATTACTACATTACTAAAAATCAGCCACCCCAATACAAGTTTCGCACCAAGTGACAAGGTTACAAATACCATTTCTTTGTATACCGGGTTACAGGATTTGTCTTTTCTTACGGCTGGGCACCACGATCTACAGCATCCTCGTTTGCATCCTATGGAGGTGCACCGGTCCATTTCTGGATCTTTAGAAGAGAAGCAATCGCAAAATCTTGAACAACATGCGGTTTTGCAAAACAATTCTGTCATTTGCACGATCCCAAAGGACGAATACAGTAAAAACAAAGCCAAAACAATCACATAAACAAAGTCCGGTGGTCTAACATCTTCAACAGCGGTCGCCGCTTTGGCATAGGCATGAATAATAATTCCATACGCGCAACCAAATTGCAACCATCCCGTTAAGTGTAGTAACCATTGGAGACGGATATTATCTACGTATTCGACTACAAGTCCGCACAATTGACATGCTGCTGTAAGAACCGCTATGGAAGCTAAGAGATTAATGTCGGTGACACCATTGAGCAAAGCGATACATACCAACATAATTGCTGCACTGATGGAATATTCTAAGAAACGTAGCGGATTTTTACTGTCTTTAATCATGTCTGAATACCTATACCCGAAGACTCCTTCGTCTCGTACGTCTGTCAATGCCGCTGCTCCCTGAAATAAGAACGACAATAGATGGAATGATATGATTAGCCACCCTAGGTCCAACCCACTACAGTTGCCATCGACGCAATCGATCGCCGATGTAGTTGGCTCAATGCAGAATGGTCCGTTCTCGCTAGTGTTGAGTTTTCTGGAACCTTCACCACAGGTTGCTCCTTCGTCTACTGACACCCACTGTAAGTATGTTTCGGTGTATGGTAACTGCAATGACCCATACATGGCGATAAATACAATCATTAATGTTGCGGATATAAAATGACCTCCGATCGCAACCAGGTTCAAGATATTATATGCTGGTAGTCCATCGTAAAGGTCATCATCACTTGCACCCGTCAATGGCGATTCTTCATCGATTTCGTCGTCATCTGCCGCTTGAATGTCGAGTGATAAACTGCTAAAATTTAATCTTTTAGCACGTACACTCATTTGAAATAAATCTTTTTAACTATATATAGTGTATTCCAATACTTAAATAACTATGGATAGTGATTACGACTTGGCTGACTACATCGAATACCACTGTGATCCGTCATGTGACATGGTTAGTATCCAAGATTTTAACGCCGTCATGGGTTCAAACATCGAAGAAAACGAACAGGTGGAAGCTGCTATTGTATTGGCACGCGATCAGTGGGGTCCGAATGATTTCATCCCCCCTCAAGTGATTCAACGCATGACCATTTTGGATGATATTAGCAATGTAATGAAATTCGCCACTAGCAAAAAGAAGAAGGGCAAAGCAAAAAAGAAAATCAAAGGAAGCAAGGTCAAAAAGGGCAAAGCAGCTTTAAAGAAGGGTGTCAAAAAGCTGAAGGGCTTGTTGAGCAAAAGTTCAAAGAAGCTGAAAACAAGCATTGTTAAGAAGAAGGCAGCGGTAGACAAGGCTCAAATTAAGGTCGATTCTCTTCAAAAGAAGGTAGACAAAGACTGTGATAAATTAAAAAAGAAAGACCCCGAAGCGCACGGAAAACTAGGTCAATGCAAGCCGAAGCTCATGAGTTTGGACTTGGAGGACGAGCTTATCGAAGATGAATACGAAGAAATGTGTGATAAATGTGGCAAAACACCGGAAGTTTGTGACCATGAGTTTGAAGATAAATTGGAGTCCGTATCTATCGAAGACGCCCAGACGCTACAACATTTGGTTGCCTTTAAATCAAAATGCAATGACATTCAGGAGCGTATGATGAAGGGAAAGGGTAGGTATATCCAACAGTTGAAGGCGTACGTAAGTGGAGACAATACTGCTGAAGTTAGAATGTTCAATGGTAACAAGGTAAAAGTTTCTTCTTTAAACCCCAACAAGGATAGTTTGCAGACTTTGTTTGCCACTTTTCCAAGCGGACCACATATTGTAGAGTGTGATTAAGCACAAATTATATATAAATATAGTTATCTTATATTGAAATGAATTTACTGTACCAATCTTTATTCCCCGCCTCTTTACTACCGTGGTTTATTATAGCCCTGTTTCACTTTTTTCATGGCTATATAACCCTGTGTTTAATACTAACACTACACCTCTCTACACATGCGGTTGTTATTTTACACCGACCATTATTAAACATGGACATGGTACAGTGGAATAAGTTCCTCCAATTGCAGCGTTTGGCTCTATGGGTAACGTATTCATTCCGTAATCACTGGGATCAACATTTCCTATCTCTAATTCTGTTTGTCTGCATCTCGTTAAATTTTAAATTGATACGTGAGCGAGACATAACGTCAGAGGTTCTACATACATTGTGTGTATTAACGTACTGTTCTACCGCACCCCTGGCACCGATTGTTGCGAGTATGGGATGTATCATGTTGTATTATTATCAAAAGAAACCGATGAAGATACACTGGGAAATCACCAACGAAGTGGAAACCTATTTTAACCTGAGGATTGGCTATAATTATACCTTCGCCTTTATCGAGTGGTATCTGTCCGGAATGTCGAGCGCTTCAATAATACTGTTGCTTTTTGCAATCGTGTTGTTCAATGTAACCGTGTTTACTCAGATACCAGAAGAGAGGAAAGAGGGACGGAGTGAATGGTTTGATGCTATGAAGTTGCCAAATGATTACCCATATCCACTCGATATTAGTGACGCTATGGAAAGATGCAACACTGCAAAAAAACTATTTAAATCTCATCAAATATAATATAATGGGAAACTATTGGAGCAGTGATTTTTACATCTATTCCAGGAATACATCCGACGATAAATGGAATTTGGACATCGAACTAAAAGAGGGCAACCCGATGAGCCGTTTTAAACATGAAGTTTACGCATACGTGTTACAAAAACGGTATAAGGACTCAAAGGCATTGTATTTATATTGTGGTTATTCTAGAGTGGCAAAGGCTATGATTGAAGGGGATGAGGTGAAATATTTGGTCATTAACTTTTGTTCCGACGAAGCGGCGAAAGAATGGGATCAGTGCCAAGAACAAATGGATAAAGTGTACGTGGATGTCGTTTGGTTGGAACGACCGTTTTTGAATTCATGGGTGTATCATGTTGAAGAAAACAAGCTTGTACGCAAATACCAAAACTTTAAAATGGATATGAAAAAATAAAATATATATACTTAAAACGGTATAATATATGGAAGTGTGGATCCCTGTAAATATAAAGCCACAACGAGTTCAATTCGATATTCAAGAATGGTTGGACAAGTATTCGTATCATGCTTATAAGAGCATTATACAAGATCGTATAAATTCTACCTATCCCAGGTTAAGTATTCCCAAAGCTCTGTACATATTAAATTTAGAAAACCGTATGATAATTGGCATTGTGCCACACGAACAAACCTTGAGGTTACCAATCATGCAAGCGGTGAAATGTCCAATCTGTCATGAAGAAGATACAGAGGCACGACAAACCCTAGCATGCAATCATACATTTCATCATAGATGTATTCAGCATTGGTTTCAGATTAATAATACTTGCCCACTTTGTAGAATGCATATAACTAATACTTATTGATATTCTTCTTCTATACTTATGTCACTAGCGTACCCCGTAACTTCCGGTTCCATATCTTTATCGTTCCATACTTCGGAATATTTAGCTCCATGTCTATCAGTTTCGATTTTATAGTAATACCCATTCCAACCATCACTGACATCATACTCTATACCTGTGATTATACCTCTAGACCAATTTCCAGTTCTATCCGATCTAATCTTCACGCGTTCACCGATACTATACTTAAACGACGGTGGTGACGATTCCGGGACCGGTAAGGTTACTTCTTCGCTTTTGTACAGATCACACAATTGTTTGTACTTGTCCTTATCCGGGGATTCCATTTGTTCATTCCAGTCCCCATCATCGACATATCGGTCGATAGAAGGATTGACGACTCTCCGGTAATACCATTTTTTTCGTAGGTCTTCTTTAATTATTTCAATTTTAGTGGTATAGTCCCCTCGTAATTTCGATTGGTGTTCTAACGATTGCAATGACAATGCCATCTCTACGATATCCCTTTCCACACGATTTGTGTCGGCTATAGCTATACTCGTTCCATTCCTAATCGACTTAATTTCATCAATGGGTTGAATAAATCCTTTGATTGGCATGAGGTGATAATAGACCGGCTTTCCATCCCTTAATATAGTCGCACCACATTTTTTACATTTACTGTCGTCCAGGTCATCTTCCTGTTCACAAACATGGCAGAAATATTTGAAAGGTTCCCCGTCCCTAATTTTATCATGTCGTTTGTACTCATCCGGTGAGATAAATACTAGGTTCTTTGTACAGAGCACATGGGATAGGTTCACGTAGGTGTCAAAATACGCATTCCATTGCGTTATTTTGTCTTCCCTTGAATCCTGGCGTTCATCCTCTTCTATGGTAATTCTAATTCCATCTCTTCCCAAACGTTCAATCCACTCCTCAACTGTATCCCTACGATCCCAACCTTCTGCCCCAGTTTGGCTTATTAGTTGAGTAAGTCGATTAAGTCGTTTAATCTCACTCCTAGTTATTGTCCTCCTTCGGGTGATTTCTGTCTCAATTTCCGCAACCTCTTGTTGAAGTTCATCGACACGTGCCCTAGCATCTGCCAGTTCTCGTCGTCTTTGTTGTTCTGCTCTTATGGCGTCTTGTACTCGCCTGGATGTCGCTTCGTCTAACATTTCTCTCAACTCCTCGTCCGATATACCCTCAAATGATTTTAATCTCGGCGGTACCTCATACTTCTTATCTTCGGAATATGGTTTCGTACAAAAGGTTACCTCTTCTACGATTCTCATGTTTTCTGGTAAACTGTGGTGGGATTTCTTACGAACCGTTCGACCATTAAACTGATCCTTTTTACCAGCTGTTCTCACCGGGTCAATACAAATCATTAACGATTGACTACAAGATTTGTAATCTATCCCCTCTATACCAGCCCCTGATACCAATAAACAGTCCACATAACCTTCAGAGAATGCTTGTACAAATTTTGGATATTCTTCTTGTTTCACCGAGTTGCCTTCTAAAACACCAAATGTTAGGATATCACTTGTCATGCCGGTCCAGCGAGACCGCAATCGGTCCAGGGTAAGTTCGAGTTGGTCAAACCGTTTACCGCCTATATTCAATTTCTTTTTACCTCTTATTTCAGAAAATTTGGGATTATCCATAGTTTTTATCAACTGTTTCGACAGTTGGTCCATGTCTTTTCCGTCTACATTCATTACTTTATCCTTATCAATAAACTCGCGCGATTGTTGAAGAAAGTATTGATCAACATACTTGTACAAGTTGAAGAAATCCCGGTTCGATTTTATTTCCTCTGGAAACCCTTCGCGTTTCAAATCCGCGCTTAACTCCAATTGTTGTATAGAAATTTCGCCAATAATCTCTATTTGTTTTACTTTATCAAAGAACACTTTATGTTCAGCTATATAACGCTTCCATTTGTCAAAATCTAGGTCCGGCATATCAAATTCGTCACGTGTCTCTTCTTTCGGCGGTTTACCTGCTTCGGCATAATCTTGGTATGGGGTTGGTCGTTTGCGGTTAGGTTTATATGTACTCCTGAATCTAACACCGGACCATTTACTGAGATAATAGTCTCGAAACGGATTATTTTCGACGTTGTATTCTTCTATAGAAGCGCAATCCGGTTTATCGATGTTAATGCCTGTTATAGTATCCTTGAATTTCACATGTTTGACCCTGGACTCTGGCTTTAATATTTCTTCTTTGGCTTTTTCATAGTATGGCTTACATACTCTAACAATTAGGTTTTGAAACGTTTTTTCGATCGAAATACCGCTATATAACTTCATGGCAGCAATACACTCTTCTCTTTTGTCAAACGTAAGTTTTCCTCTGGTGACCTCTTTAAGTCTAGGGGCATAATACACCAAATCTAAATAGTCTTTAACCTTTTGTTTTACTCCGACTTCATCGGCATACTCTGCAAACTCGGCAAGATATTTCGCTTTATCCAGGACCTTATTATTAGCCTCCCAAAATTTTTCATATTTCTTGTAGAAATATTTATAATTACAGTGAATGAAATCGTCTCCCCCGATAATATCATCGTAAACGGTATGCCATTCTTCCTTCATATAGTCTGGCTCCATTTGAATCAATTCGTCGTCCGGAATTTCATACTTAAAGTCGTGATTCTGGGATAGCCGGTATTCCAGTGGCAAGGTCTTAAACCTACGTCTGGCACTTCTTTTGGCTCCTTCCCTTAGGAGACCCATGTCATAGTCTCCCTCTTCGGGATTTGCGATGGGAGACTCCAGGTTTCTAATGATTGCATTCTTAAATTGATGTTTTCTCATAGTCAACCCACGTTGTACAGCTCTTATCAACTCGACACGTTCATGGTACACCATTACATTCTTTCCATTCCTTACAGCGTCTTCAATAGTCATTACAATATGCAATATTTTGGAACCCAATAAATCCGGAATGTAGGGGATACCGCTGTATATGTCATCATTAGAGTAAATTCGTAATTTTCTTGTTGGGTTCACAGGTAACCATTTTAAATCATGTTCACTTCCCAGGACCGTGAGCCCCCGGAGCTCGGGCGGTAGTGTATAACTTTCCGGACAGTTTTCCGTTGGCAACCCAGAGCCTCTGCCATACGATGAAACAATCGGTGCGGTCGGATAACCTTTTTCAGGATAGATAAGATACACACCACGATCAGGTATCTTATTGCACAATATAGCAGTTTGAAGCGATCGTAACCAATTGCGGTCGCGTGGACCCTCCTTTTTCACACGGATGTAACCATCGTCGTCCAGATCAACATCGTATCCTAAATTCGGTCCAAACCGCAACTCTAAATTTGGTGTATTCCAAAGCATATTTGCACGGTGATAATCCAAATTAATGTTATAAATCCCATTCTTAATTTTCCCCCCGTCCGGTTTGTTTCTCAATACGGGGAATTCTGCCTGTCCAAGTAAATTCACATTTTTTCTGTATATGGTTTCAAGAGCTTTTTTAACGAATGACTCCTTATCTTTGCTCCTACGACTCTTTATAAATTGGTAGAGGTTCTGTCCGTCTTCGGTTTTTCCATTATCAACCCAATTCTCTAACGGTTTTGCAGTATACAATGCCATCAAATCTGTAGCGTTCAGTATATATTTTTTATCATTCTTTTTTGAAACGGGCTTGTAAAGGTCTTCTACTGACCCAGATATGTCATCCACGGTGTTATGGCGAGAGAACTTGTTCTTTAATGTCGATGTCAAATCATATACATCTTTGTATTTACGCATTGGTTGCAACGCGTGCCAGGGTGGAAATCCTTCATATTTTTTCTTTTTTAAATATAGGTCTGAAGTGTACTCGCGTTTCATTTTTAACATTTCGGATAAGTAATGTACCTGCTTGAAGTAGTCGTTACCTTCCAACGGTGTAGCAGTTAAGAATAAGGTAAACGGTGTATTCAGTGAATATTTCCATATTGCTTGCATTGTTACGTTGACTTTTGTTTTTACAAACTTATGGATTTCGTCACAAACGAGAATACAACCGGCTGGCGGTCTGTATTGGTGATATACAAACTCCTTTTCTTCTATATAATTCATGCGTAAATTTTGTTGAATTCGAGCTGGCTCTTGCAAATCCAACGTACGTTTATACGCTTCAAAGGCTTTGTATTGTTGATGTTCTCTATACAGGTAATAATTTTTGTCTTTTACTGGTGGTTCAGTTTCCGGGTTTCCAAATTGACGTCTATAATCATCCCAGGTGTTGATAGTAGCACTATATTCTATATCGGATGGAGTAAACCCGGTGATAAATTTAGCTGATCCTCTACAATCGCAATGAAATAAAATCCTGTCTTCGTCTAAATCCCAAGTGAATCTTATATCACTAAAATCGTTATTTTTGAACCACAGTCGGTGAACTAATTTTCCTTCTTTTAGTCGTTTTATATTATCTATATCGCTTGGTTCGAGACCCAAACTAGAAAGTGGAGTAGACTCAGCGTATACAGGTGGATGCCGACCAAAACTGAATGCTCCGCCACATAGTTTACAGTAGATTATATTTTTCTGTTCTTTTTTGGATTTTTGTAATCCCGTCCCACTCCTTTTTAATTTCTCCGGTTTTTCACCGCCGTGTTTATACCATGTAACAAAATCACCCAGTCTGTCAATGTGGTCTTGATTGATTCTCTCATACGGTGGATAACTTGTATCTGTGTTTCCAGTAGTGGACGATACGAATATACTATACGTCATCCAAATATAATTGGACAGGTCTCTGTTCATACTTTTTAAGACACTGACCCACTGTTTCAATAATTTTCTATCTGGAACGACTAGAAGTATTTTCGGCTTGGGTCCGGGCACACTGTTTCGCATACGCTCTGCTATCAGAATACTGTTTATAGTCTTACCGAAGCCCGGTCGGTGACATAACAATAATTTGTTTCCCGCATACTTCAACGGTATAAATTGATAACCAGTAGGTCGGAACCCTGGTTCATTATTTGTTTTAAAAATCGGATCCCAATCAGGTTCTATATAACTGGGAACAGCTAACCTGGGTTGGTCTTGCACCGAACAATCTACCCCCGTGGCAAGTTTTAATTTGTTTCCATCAATGGTTAATACTGGTCGTACAGGGGTTGTTAATTTTAGTTTAATTTCAGACTCGTCGAGTTCGCATAACAACGCACTGTCTTTCTTATCAGACAACCGGAGATAATAACACCTCCCATCGGATTTAATAACTTGAATTTTATTACTGATATTGTGTCTTAATTCTGGTCGTTGAAGATCCTGGACTTCCAAACATTGGAGCTGACCCTCTTTTGCTTCGATTGGTTTTTCTTCCTGAGATACGGTAGACGCCCTGGATGTTATTCGTGCGGGGTTTAATGCCAATAGCCCCTGAGCCGCGTCATTTTGAACTACTCCAAATAAATCATTAAGCCATTGTTTCTTCTTGAAATCACGGGTTCCTATAAAAAATTGAGTGTTTGAACCTGGTACTTTTTTAGTGCGATACACCGTGCCATTTTTTGTTATTTCAATGGTTGGATATTTACTGGCATGTCTAGATAAATAATTTCGTAATGCAGTCAACGATATCTTCACCTCTGTTCCATTGATGGTAATAGTATCCCCTATGACTATTATTAAGTTTCCTCCAGCAGCTTCTTTTAAAGGGTTGGTTCTACTGCCTCGAGCCTGTGTCATCATGAATGAATACGCTCTAGCCCATTGTGGAAACATCCTTATATAATAGACAGTGTTATATTTTATAGTATATAAAGATTGAATACTTGAAGAAATGCAGCAAGATTTATACGGTTATATGAGTAGATTTGATAGAACAAAGTGTACACATTATAATTTTGATACAGTGTTTATGTATGTAAAGAATTATTGCCATCACAGTAAGCATGCTGCCTCCTTGGCGTATGACCTATGTCCCGGACGAGTCACATGTTTGGACATGGTAACAGGAAGTTTGGTGTTACCAAAGGATTTAAAGCAGACGATGATATCACAGGGATCAATGACACCGCATTTGGCACAAAAATTCACTCAGCTTCGTTTTCCCACAGTACCACAAATATTTGTACATGGACTGGAAGGTTGGAAGTATGTTGGTGGTCGTGACGATTTCGATGCCTTTACGCAATCGAGCAGTACGGTGGGAGATATTCAAATAGCGTTTCAAGGGGTGAAATTATAGCTTCGGGTTCTTTCATTTTTGGAACCAACAGCGGTAGGACGTTCTCTAGGTTTCTATTCTCCTTACAGGAGATGTATATGTCTGCTCCTTTGCCATAATTTACGGTTGTATCGTCGGCTTTGTTCATAACTATAACTATTGGTATATCTGGGTTTTCCTTTTTTACTGCTTCTATCCATGTATCTATGTTTAATTCATGATCGCAAAACACCAACGCACCGTCTGCATGTTTATAATGCAGTTGCCTTAACGTTTGGTATCGTGGCGATCCACCGTGATCATGTAGAGCTATGGTCCTACCACGAAATTCTATCGTGTACATGTCTTTGGTCAGTGTACATATATAACTATCTGTGAAGGTGTTCGTTGTTAAACGCTGAACAAACGCACTCTTACCGACTCCCTGGTCGCCTACAATGATTACATTTTGCATTACAGTATATAGATTATCAACTTAAATAGTATATAAGTGCAAAAGCATTTTATAAAATGATAATTCTTTTTAAGAATGCGACGCTGTTTGTGTATTACGCCTCTGTGTGCATTTTAATGCTGTCGGATGTCATATGGTACGAGAAAGGATTGTATTTTTCCTTTTTCCCTGTTATGATGATTTATTATTTAGCGTTGTTGTTTCCTAGTATACATCGTCATTATATCTACCAGGTCACCGAAAGGGGATTTGTCCGGTGGAAGATAATATGGCAAGTTATGTTTCATGGAGCTATGATCCTTCAAATCCCGTACATCGTATTGTTTTTATTTTTGTTAAAGGAATTGAAGTTCGTGATAGATTTTGCAGAAACGAGGTTATCTAAGATAGAAGAATCGTTGTATGAGAAGTGTCCCGGGTATAGGATCGCTCATCTCCATTTGAACCTATTTCAAGACGACATGGACAATAGATTTCATGCCAATTGTTTCCATACCAACCGGTTGTATATATTGGAATCGACTGTTGCCAGTAGAGAAACACAGCTGGGTATATCAAACTATAGAGAGATAAGACGTAGGAATAAGACACCGCGTACTATGTCAGAAGATGATGAGAAAATGTACAAGGCTGCTGCCAACCAGTCATTGTTGTTTTCACAAAGGAATTATATTATTGGTTATTACGTTGGGTTATTATGTACAATCTCACTATTTGAACATTACACGACTTTCCTATTGATTCTGTTCAATATAACGACCTTTTTGTTTACACGATGTGTGGTTCACGATGTGTTGGTTGATCTATCATACGGTGCAATCTCCGTGTTCTTTGCTCTGCAACAAAACAGCATATCATCAAGGATAAGAAACATAGGGTGAATGGGGTCAAAAAATCCATTTTGGAATAATCCGTGAACACCATACAAGCGGCGAATATACCAGCTACTAAGAACAACGTACGGATTAAATCCAAAAACTGATCACAATCCGTTATTTTATATTCGGGACGAAGTGCGGTGGGGAAAACGTAACAATAACATGGCGGCGGATCTCGTTCGATTATTATCTCATCTTCAAACAACTCCAGTGGTTGGGATAATGTGGGATACGGTTCTTTGCATACACCACATTCGTGTTTACCATATAATCTCATGATAGTTATGCATGAACTATGGACATAAAGCGTTTTACACTTACACTCTGCCAGGGTCTCGCACGGTTCGTAACACACGTAACACTCGTGCAGCTCGAAGGGGTCCATATTATTGTATATGCTCTCTATATATAGTCCATTCGGTAATATCTTCCGACGAACAATCTGCGATACAAAGTGTTATGTCTTCCGGTGTTATGATTACATCTTTTATGGGTGTATGCTTTATTTCGGTTGCAAGAAAGGGTACATCGATCCGATATGCAAGCGACGCATGGATATGAGGTATCCGTACACCGTCTATTGAAAATGGCTGTTCTACGGAAAAAAAATACTTATCGTCTACAATCGTGTTGTCCATGGTATATGGTCCGTAAGAAACAAAGGTTGGCTTTTTATGGTACTTGTACGTTTCGAACATTTCTTCTGCTTTGCTTAGACTGAGGGATTTCATTATGGTAATGTGTCCTGGGAATGTGGGGGTGTTCAATGTTCTAGAGTAATTACGAATAATATGGTTTATAGTATGGTTTGGTTTTATTTTGTACCAAAGACAGTATTTAAACATTTAAAGGATTACACTAATTATTTATAGTGATATATTCGTCAATCGCCTCTTCTTGCGCCTTCGTTTCACCGTTACATTTGTCATGAACACGGGTTCATCAAATTTCGCGACCATCGCTGTTTCCTGAAGTAGGATTTGTTTCAGATCGACAAACATACGACACCGTTCGAGTTGGAATTTTGCGTAAGGTTTACCCTCGATATTCTTTGCAAGGTCTGCAATCACCTCGTTCATGTGCTGGACATTCAATATTTTGGTATCGTTTATGCTTACCAGTATGTCATACGGCATCAGTACCCGTTGGGTTTCAAAGTATGTTTGACCCGGAATATGAGTGCATATGACGATGTGTTCCATGTTCATGGATTTTTTGATTTTGTTCGCGAGGGGAATGCTTTGTGACGATGGTATGGGGGGTTCCTCGTCTTCATCTTCTTCCATGTGATTCACCGCAAAATTCATCCACACCGTACCGCCGAACATGGCGTATGGTATGTCTTCCCAACAGTGGTATCGTTCATCTGTTTTAAAGTCGATGACGCACGGTCTTATCTTCAGAGTTTTGGTTTTCTTCTTCCTAAAAACACACATCTCCACAGTGTCTGGGTCCAAAGACATGATGAACTCGGTGTTTGTAATTGGGATACGTTTATCCGTCCAATCTACGGATACAAGACCATCGTAATCTACGTTGTATCGATTGTTTCGGTCGTGCAACCCAACGATTATATCATCGGGTTTGAGACCCGCTTGAAACCCCGCCTGGTCTTTGATTACCTTTTCGACCAGTACACCTTGAGTAGATTCTCGAATGTTGTTGTATTTGAGGTATTCGTCTGTGAGAATATTCATGTCTATGCCCCAGGAGGGTATCTTCAACAATTCATTTGAGAAATCCGCCCAATGGCGAAAGAATCGTAGAATTTGGTGGATTGGTACGGCTAGACCAATTGCCTCTGTTTCTGCTTCAGAGGCGGTGCATATCCCAATGACTTTGTTTTTGTGCATTAGGGGTCCGCCGCTGTTTCCTCCGTTCAAGGAAAGATTCAATTGGATCATCCCCAACCCTCTGCCAGATACACAACCTTCACACAATTGGTAGTCTGTGCTCAAGGATGGGAACCCGATTGCGGTGACCTCTTGAGAGTTTCCTTTTACAGGCACGTTGTTCAATTTGAGGTTTGGTATGTCCTCTAAGAACAACGGGATACTGTCATTGCATCGCCATGCCGTATGTTCGCCCAGGGGGTCAATGCATAGGATGGCTACGTCCATGGCTGGTACCACATGTATAATAGACGCCGTTAATCGGTTAAATCCCTTTGATGGAATACACAACTCCACCTGTTTGGTCAATACGCTGTCCACTACATGGAAATTTGTAAGTAGAAAACGTAACCCACGGGTCTTGAACGGTACCTCGCCGAACTCCTTCGGATCGACAAAGAAGGCAGTTCCTCCAAATTGCATTTCTTCGGTGTCTATGTACGGCTGGGTCCAATTAAAGGTCGTGTGAACACCCATCACCTTTACGACTGATTTTTTTGCTTTTTGAACGTCTTGAGGTCTCATTTTGTTTTAAAACTGAAATTTAATATATATAGTAATAAAGATTTATAATATTTTGGATTTTTTAAATCTAGGTAGTATTTAGGTAGAAACTAGGTCGGGAAATGTTCCGAACCAAAAAACAAGTTTTGGAAGAAAAGGAGACTACGAGACAAGTAGTGGTATCTCCTATCACATTGCCTCCACCAGCCGCTCCAGGACCTGGATACTGGTACGACCGTATTATAAAGAAACCAAAGCCCAGGTATTTGCATAAATAATTTAACGTCGTAATATGGGGTCACCCGGTAGCAAAGGTTCTTTTTTCTTTGATTTGCAGCACCGGACAAGACATTTGCATGGACTAAATACCCCGTTCACTAGACATACTCCACAACAAAGAATCTTGTAAAGACCACAGAGGATAATTAATAGTCCACAACCAAAGATGATATACATCGCCACAGTAAACCAATACTCTACTTCGTCCATTTGGGTTGATAATTCTTTTAAACCAGATAAATCTAGTTCCATTTTAAACATATAATTACATTAATATACACGATTTTTCTTTTTCTACATCGAACGACAAAGAGGTATATTTGTCCGAGTTACGCAACGACTCAAAAATGCACATAGATAGCGTATCTTTACACTTTTCACCCGTGTACGCACTGGTCTCACAATAGAAGGTATTCCTACCATGAATGCCCCGAATGTACCTCTGAACCACCGGCGTTTTTATGATGCGTTTGCTTTCCTGATCCAGCTTTGTTCCTATAAAACATATTGGCGTACCCTCCGTGTTCTCCAACGCCACGTCGGTCCAATATTGCGCTGTCAACCATGATTTAGCTCTTGTCAGGTCGAAACATATCATTATTAACTCTGCATTCTGCAAGTATGGTATTAATAAGCTTTGAAATGACATATCGCCACTACAATCCCAATACTGAATACATACCACGTTCTCCGCAAGTTTAAAGGTCGTGGATCGCATATCGATCGCTATGGTTTTACTGGGGTTGATCGGTTGTAATGGCTTACACCATCGTTGAATGAGAGAGGTTTTCCCACAATTATCACCTACTATAGTAAACCTAATTTTATTCATTTAAATAAAAGTAATTAACATTTATACTTAATATCTTAACTTACCATGTGCTGGATGCATCTTTGGTGCCGGAGTCACTGCTTTAAGGATATAAGACGCCATTTCCTCCCGGATATCACTTGTAACTTTTTTAGCCTTTGGTTTTTGGACTACCTCTTTGGTTTCTTCGATTGGTATCTCTTCTGTTGTAGACATATTTATAGGTTTCTTACTAATTAATATACATGGTTAAATTAGTTTTTTTATTACCTTAACAATATAATCGTTCTTGCTCTTCTTCGCTGCTTTTCGATTTCCTTCCAATATATCAATTGCCAGGCGTAGGGTTTCGCCCCAATGAACCAGAACACACATTTCTGTCTGCAATAACTTTACAATCAACGGGTCTTCAATGCCATAGGCGGATTTATCCACCCTACGTTTTACTTCGCCTTGAAGCCAATTGAACAGCATCTTGCAGCACCAGAGCTCGTTATCTTTGTTCAACGGTTTCCGTATGTATTGGTTCAATGTCTCTGGACATTTCTTTTCGTTACTTCTTATGTAACGAAGAAACGAGAATATTTCAACAGTGCCTTCCATGTATTGTCCCATCAACTCGAATTCAAAATCTTGTTGAAAATACCTTGGATCGATGCGCTTTTTGTAAATGTCGTCTGGGATAGTACATATAACTCTTATTTTGTCCAGTTTGGTATTGTTGGGCATGACGAACCCATAATGGAGAAAGGTCTCATAATTTGATTTGGGACCGTAACAGTCGAAACATTCCTCATGTGGTTTGATGGTTTCGGATGCAGTCATAACAAAATGTGTATCGGTGAATTTCCATTCCACATTAGGCTTGTTGGAATGATTCATCATGTCGGCAAATGGTACCAAATATTCTTTCTTCATATTCGCAAAGTTACGGCTTCCAACCAACGATAAATTATGGCGATCCATAGGCATTTTGTTTATCCTTCGTTCCAAAATAAGTCTCATGGGAGAGACAGAGAGTTCATCCCTACGCGTTTCCGACCATTCCACCGGGAATTTGTCTTCTGGCATGCTTCGTGTGTAGGCGTTGTCTTCTTTTAAATAATTCGCTAACTCTTCCTGTGTGCCGGTTTTACATGCCTCTAATGGAATATTCAAAATAATATCACCCGGGTATATAAAATCCATCGCAAATACACCGCGCCTGTCCTGAACCCTCAATAAACGACACTTTTCATTAATATATTTCTCGTAACGGGTTTCCAATTCTTGTTTGGGGTGGTTTAGTATAACCCTGGACGCATCGGTCTGGTTTTTTGCGAGTAGGAAATACATAAATGCGGTTTCATACCGGTGTAGTTTCTCGTTGGCTTCAGCCATCATATTCAGAGTCTCCGTGGTCCATTTTTCTTCCTTTAAAATTTCCACCGCCTCAATGTATTCTTTGTTTAACATGTGTTGTCGTGCTTTGTCCATCTTTTTTATTCATAAGGATGGATATATATACTAGTATAAATAATAATCATTGTCTGATAAATGAGAGGTGATTTAATGTTTTTAGTATCGCTCCTGTCCATTGCTTCAGCTACCATACTTTACATAGGGTCGGACAATAGCTACAAGTATATTTATGGAACTTCTGAATCGTTGAAAGAGAAATTACGCGACCGTATGCACGAGGTTGCACCCAAGTGTTGTGAAGAACTTACCAAGGAATGTTTTGCATGTGCGACTGGATTACTGGTAGAAGATTTTTGTAAGCGTCATTCCGGTGAATATGGATGTCCAGAGAGAAAGATCCCTACAATAAAGATTGTAACTTTACACACAAAGCCTAACGATTGGTGCGACTGTGCTATACAATCTGTTTCAAAATATTCAAAACTACACAATTACGAGCACATAGTCGTACGTAAAACAAATACATCATTGAAACATGTAAAGTTTCAAAAATATTATGAGGTATTGGCTCAGATGCCATCTACATCAATAATAATGTTACTAGATTGTGACGTAGCTATTACAAACATGAGCATAACGATAGAAGACGTGTACAACGAGTATAAAAACGATATGGTGATAAGCAGAGATGCTCTTTGGAACAAAGGGGTTCCCATAAATTCGGGTATTATAATGTTTACCAACAGTAATTGGACATTAAATTTATTAAAGAAAATGAGTTATGCGAAACGATTGACAACGGGAAAATATTTAAGTAATGCTTTAGTAGATCAACCTGTTCTTACTGACTTACTGGTACGGGAAAAAATGTTGCAAGAACATCCAAAACACCAGTTTGAACACAGTAAACATGTAACCGTTGTGGATCAACAAGTTATGAATAGTTTTTATCGTCGCGGAATCTCGTTCTTTAAAAATGATCCAGAAGATTCCAAATGGAAACCTGGAAATTGGATGGTACATGTCACCGGCTCAAAAGGTTCCGAACGCCTGAAAATATTACAAGAGATAGGAGTATGTGGGTGCCAAACACGAAACATGCGACGACCAGAAACTATGCAAATGAGCCAAGAACAAGTAGATCAAATTTTATCGGTTCTTCCCACAAACGGGAATCTTTTAGTATGGGGACTAGGCAACGATAGTCCGTTTTGGAAGCAGTCTACATGCGGACATGTTATATTCATCGAAGATAATCGAGAATGGATAAATAAGATAGCTTTGAAGTACCCATTCTTAGATGTCGAAAAGGTAAGGTATACGACCGGTGTTAAAAAGTCTTTACATTATATCAACGGTACAGATTTAAGTAATTTGGCATTAAACATTCCTAGAATAAAACATATTGATTGGGATGTAATTATCGTTGATGCACCTGCCGGAAACTACGACGAAGCGCCAGGTAGATATCAATCTATCTATAATTCCAAACAGTTGATACGTCCTAATAAGATTACTCATGTATTCGTGGACGACTACGATCGAAAAGTTGAACGCAAATTTTCACTCAAGGTATTTGGAAACCCCACGAAAATAATAAAACGTCCCAGAAAAAAGAATTCCGAAAAAAATTCTCAAGCGTATTTTAAACTATCTTATTAATACTAAAGGTGTACCCATCGAAGGATTTGGACCACAGCGTTTTCATCTCTGGGAGATGTACTTCGAGTCCACCGTCTACTTGCACATGAACTCGTGTCAACACTAGAATATCGCCTTTGTTCCACAGTTGGTGACATACTTCTGCCCCACCGATAACCCATGCGTGCTTATGTTCCTTCAAGTACACCTGTAAGGTTCTAATCGATAAGAAAGTCCTCACGTTTGGAACAACCTGTCGAGACAGTACAATATTTTCTCGAAATGGCAGAGGAGTTCTTCCCATGGCATCCCAGGTTTTTCTGCCCATGACAATGGGACATCCCAGAGTATTCATTTTGAACCATTTCAGATCGTGAGTGATCCTCCAGGGTAATCGGCTGCCCAATGCTATTTTATCATCGTCGGAAACAGCTAAAATAAATCTCATGCGTATTTATGTGTACTGCTTTTATTTATATATGTCTAATTTTGACAGGTGCATACTTTTAACAACCATTGTCTTATTTTTCATGTTTGGAGGTATCTGGTTGTTATGGTACCCGCTGACATGGTGGATCTTAATCTTGTTTCTTATCCCCGCCGGTGGATCTACAACATATTACATTCGAAGGCGGTACGATAATGGACCAAAAGAACAAGTTACGCTAGAAGAAGTAGAACCCATACTAAAGAATACTTTATATTTTTAATTATTTTGCGCCCTGTGCGATTAATATTAATTCACTAGACGATGTTATGGGTGGTTCTTCATACAAAGGTATAGCGTCGTCATATACCGCCTGTATGTTATGTGTCCCATACATGCCTATTTTTCCTTCTATAAACCCTGGCGCATATTCTAACCTACATCTGCCAATGGTACTGTACTGCTTAAACCGCTGCATGTGCATTTGCAACACCAACATGCTAGGAATGATGTCGAAATCGTTAGTGTTCATTACCTCTTTAAAATGGCGTACAAAACTGTCTCTCCACGATCCATATTGGGTTTCCATGTTTTCAAACAATTGCTTGTCGCGTTTTCTCAGTGGAAACTTTAGTTGCTTCAGTGCGTGATGATTCAATGCCTGACGCAGTAAAATCGCGGTGTTGTGATCCCCATTATTAAACGCATTGTACATGATATCAATAAAATACCTGTAATTGCGTTTAATTTGAAATTTCGTCGTGAATTCCCCATCTTTGCACAAAATGGCGTAGACAACGTTGAATAATGAGTTGTCAATATACTTACTGATCATCCTCTTTTTGATAGGGTCTGTGTTGTACGCATACAATTGTCTGGATGCTTTCTCACACCCCTTTGTCATTTCTTCCAATTTATCGTCGTAGGGGCTATGGAAAATACAATACAAAAGTTCTCGTACTCGTGAAGGTGCTGGGTAGTACGCCATGTTAAATAACTTGTAACCATCGGACGAAAGGCGGCGTCTGGGCATTTAAAATGTATTTTTTTCCCTTATATATGTCGTTTTTATTTAGTAATATGCAACTGGATGTAAGTTTCGCGAAACCACTCGGTCCATATAAGAATGTCTGCAATATGATCCCAAAACAATACTGTCATGTTGAAATGTCGTTCCATACATCGGCAGATTCCTTTAAGATGCAATTGCACCAAGAAATTGAACACGCGTATTCGCCTGCAAGACTAGAGTTGTTGAAGAAACGTCTACGGAATATTAAAGGAAAAATTATAGTTTGTTTTTATATCAATTGGGGAGGGACAGTCTCATGCAGATATTTGTCGGAGATAATCACCGAACCGTATTTCCGTCCACCAGAAGATCCGGTGTACGATGTCATACCGTTGAAAATTGACTTGGAGGAGAGTAACAAAATAATCAGCTACCATCTGAAGAACATCGGCAAACCTTACGATTACGTGAGAGCAATTTTGTCCCTGGCACCTATTACCTTGAGAACACCAGAAGTACCGGACCAATTTTATTGTGCTCAGTTAGTATTGTACACCCTCAAGGAAATTGGTATCGAGATGGACTCTGACATAAATCACCAAACGCCCCTAACTGTACATACATTTTTACAAAGTATAAAAGACCGCCACATGGATACAAATGGAGGAACTGAATCAGACAGTAAATAATGCGTATCAAAGTACACAGAGTCAATACAATAACCAATCGAAGAAGGGGTCAGCTGCCGGAACCTTTCCCAAATTTGTATCACAACATTACCAAAAGAGTAAGGGGTCGTCACATGGAGACACCATGAGAAACATATCCTCGATGTATAAAAATACAACCTTTTTTAAATAAGTATATAAATAATTATTTGGATTAACTATATGGGCGTATGCTGTAATTTATTTTACATCTTTATAATATTCGCATTTGTACAAATTCAATTCAGATGGAAACAGGATAAGAAAAACAGCCAATGGATGGTGATCTGGAAAGGCAATACAACCAATGTTACGTATGAGACTGGAACAGATGTTTCCTTTAATCTAAACTCTATCAAGTACGGCAATCCTTTGATGAACTATCGTAACAAAAACTTTGTCATTCGGGAACGTTGCGAGACCGTTGTACATATTGTAGCGAAAGTCAGTGCTCCGGCGCTATCGTTTCATAGGATATCCCTCTTAATCAATGACCAGGAAATTCGTACTCTGGATTTATTTGTACCCAAAACCAAAATAGCCAACAACGATATGATAGCCAGGTTTGTGCTAACACCATCTACAAAAATCCGTATTCATCACTACTACGATTCGGTTTGGAGTGATATGGGCATGTCGAATAGTAGCGTCCATGTCGGGTTTCGGTCGGGGTTAACGAATATATATGATGTACCATTTGAGTAGTATATATATAGCGACGCCAGTAGATAAATGTATAACTTCCCACTTCCTAGAGCTTCCCAAGAATGTTATACCAAATGGTACAATTATTTGGTACCAACTGGAGCTCTGAAAAACACAACTGTTTTGTGGGCGGCTCAAGAACTGCCTTGTCGATTTCGGTCTGATACTATCAAAAATATCATTGGACCACACCATGTGTTTATCTTAAAAATGAACGATAAATTCTATTACGCAATTATAGACTCTACAGAGACGGTGTATAAACTACCGAAAAAGTATTATACTTCCTGCTTTCCGGGAATTCAATACTCTCAAGTTCCAAAGAACAACAGAATGCGGGTAAAGCTAAACGAAACGCAGTCAATGATGTTACCGTACATACCAGAATCTTTTTTGGAACAAAAACGAACCAAAACCACTAGAAAACGGAGGCGTTCGGAATCTGAAAACAACGAGATAGAGAGTATTGATTTCAACCAACACGTACCGGAGTGGAATATTCTGGGAGTTCAAACGGTGGCGGAATCCAATAAAGCGGACATAATGCACCTAATACGGTCCGTTATATTGTACAACGACACCAATGAAAACTTCACATTGAAAAATCATTTTGAAGGAATAGATTTAAAAACAATTCAATCGGACGATAAATTGAGAGAAAAAATGAAAATTATTGTTTCGTTTATTTATTACTACTGTAGAGACGAAATCGGGGTTTTTAAACAGAGAGAGCCAATATCCATCAGTGACCTTCAATCGTGGCTATTAGAGGACAGTTCTTAGCCTCTAACACGTAATATTGCTTACATAGGTAACACGATTCGTCATGTTTTTCCGCACACTTTTGATGACAATATAGACTACCACAATGACAAGAAAGAATATAAAACTCTATTTTTTCTGTCGTACTCTTTGCGAGGGAGGAGTTGCACAGAGTACACATAGGTGTACATGCATAGGGAATTGGATAGGACGTTTTAAACGTGTTAGTATGCGCACAACGTTTTATTGCATCGTCGATAAATAACATGGGAGGGTTTTCCATAGACCGTTTGCAGTATTGCCACTGCTCAATGCTCTGAACTCGCAATGCTGTTAAAAAAGTTTCGTTCGTCATCCATTCGTATATCTGCTCGATTTCATGTTTGTAACCATCAGATACTTTTGTTATTAGTTTATCCCGGTGTTCCTTCGCCTCCCGTGCAGAAAAACTATGTTTAAATCCTATCATACTTATTTTTTCAAAAAAAAATTACTTAAATACTTCAGTTTTCACACAGGACAAATTCCGCGCAAGATCTAGGTAGATCCGAAAATAGGTCGGATTTCGCCAACTCGTATTTGTGCAACATTAACGGGTGGATATCATTGGTCTCCATTACCGGAATGCTATTTACCAGTAACCCGTAGAATATTACATGGTTGTTTGCATCTTGGATACAACCTAGTCCGTTGATAACGCCATGGTCCCAGTATGGCGAGGTATAGGTTTTACCTTCGGACTCGATACATGCATACCCGTGGAATTCGTTGTTTTTGCAGAACCCGTACTCAAACACTATTCCATTGCGACGTTTTACCACAAAGTGTTTGTTACCATCTTTGTACATGCCGGTTTCGGCGATGCCATCGTAATGCATCGTGTAGTTTCCATGTGGCAAAGATGCCTCAAATTCCGCTAGAAGGATACGTTTACCGGTCACTTTATCGTAGACGTGGACATCGCCCCACAAGGTACCGCGGATAAATTCGCCCACCAAGATGTACGTCTCCCCGATACCGTAACCATGACCATGTGGCACGCCATTCACATTATCCCAGTGCATTTCTAAATTGTCATTAAATATAATCATCAGAACTTTAAGTTTAGTGTTAAGAATTCAATTGTATCACCGGAACGGAAATCGTACGTGTTGTTTTGAATTTTATATTCAATTGCTCGTTTATGTTTACATCTACGAGTATAATCCCTACAAGAACAGAAACCTAGGTAGGAACCAGGTCGGTTGGATGAAACTAGGTCGTCAAAACTACCTAGAATTTGGATAAAATAATATCTAGGTCGCTGCACTGTAAATTTCTGAGACCGGACCACTATAAATTTTCGAGATGGCATCTGAGGGTTTTCAAAATCTTCGACATACACACTATTAACAGTGAAGTTGGCAGTTATCCCCAATTCCCTAAAGGTACGAGAACCCGGAGGAGGTTTCACGTAACCACGCGGCTCTTGATTCTTATACATCATAATAGCACGCTCTACGCGATTGCGACCATAAATAGAATGGTACATTTATATTCACAAATAAATAATATATACTAATAGTTCTTTAAAATATCGTACAACTCGAGATCTATACCCCTGGGCTGTTTCATCATAATGTATTGCGCTCGAAGCTTTGCTTCATCCTCTCGTTTCGTTTTCTTCAGAACAGGTCGGATACTAACGACCTCCCAGTTTTTTCGTTCCGGGGTCACACCACTCTCCCACTGGTCGATGTACTGCTTCATGTTTACGATAGTCTGTTGAAGACGATAAATTTCCTTGTATAGTTCGGGAACCTCCTCTTCACGTTTGCGTTTCTTACTCAACAACTTGCATTGATCCCGCAAATCGCCCATAGAACGTTTGCTCTCCTTGTGAGACACGCGCTTCCAACTGCTATATCTAGTATAGTATTCTTCTAAAACATCCTGGAGGCAGGCTTCGGTCCAAGCCGTAAGTGAAGAGAACGCGGTAACACCGATTAATATTCTCTTGGTCTTGTCGAAGTTTGACATTTTGCAGTTGCCAATCAGTCCACCCATGAGTATACTGGCTGTAAAGTGGTTCCCCTTGAAGTTAAAGAACACAGTATCACCCACGTGTATTAATTTATGGTATATCATATCCGTGAGACTCATTTATTACAAAAAATAACCGACTTATATAGTATAAATATAGATCTAAAATATAGAAATGCCGGTCGAACGATGGCATTGTAACCCACTACAGATACCGATGGTTCATCGTAGTACCCCATATCTAGGGTTTGACAACCGTATCCAATGGGCATTGGTATTAGTACCCAAAGTTATATATTCACCAGAGTACATAATCAAACGCGTAAAAATCAGAAGAGGGTATCAAGAACTGTAGATATGTATAGGATATTTGCACCCATGACCGCTGATCTGTATACTTCCAGATACACCCGGTGATTCATAGGTATAAGCCGATCGATTACCCATATTTACATTGTCGATCATAGAGGATGGTGTCGAATCAAAAATCTTCTCCGTACCAATATGTACCGTAAAAGAAGTGTAACAGTTGTTTGTAATCCATACCAACCGCTTAGTGTACAACATGCCAACGCGGGTATAATCGCGGTAATATGAACTTAAGACCCGTGTATCGATTGTAGCCACGATGTTGGGACATGGGTCTTTAACACGTAGGGTCAAATCATTACTAATTGGAAGCCTAAAGTTTCCGTTCACTTTGAGCAAATCGATCGAAGGTATACCGTTAAACTCGTACGCGTCACAATTTGATATGACAAATTCACCGCTACTCATAGAAGTTGTACAGGTTTGTGCCGCTTGATCCATGTAACACTGCAACCGGATAATTCTTCGGGGTCGTAAATTCTGGGGAGCGACCGACAGTGACAACACCACAATGCATACCAACACCAGACCGCCAATAATATACAATACCAACTTAGTATTTACTTTAATTGGCTGGGGCGGGGGTTCTGGTTCGAGAAATTTAATCTTCTTCGGTCGTGACAGGTCCGAAATATCTATATTTAATTTTGGAAACGATGACATTTTCTTATACATAGAATATATTTATACCTTTAAACGGACTTCTACCGAATTAATAAACTGCCACTTTAAATCGTCGGGGTGATTGGTTAAATCATCATCCCAGTTCTCTTCATAAATCTGTGTCTTTACATCGTCTGGAGTCAACGCAACCACCTGTGCAACAAAACCAATAGCATAAGCATTCTTATCGGTGAAAAACCAGCCGTTCCAATAACGCTTCAGCTTGCCGGCTCCTATACCACCCCACTCCTTTTGAGCAATATCTGTACGCTCTGACTTAGACATGTCCAAAACATGCTCCTTAGCCTTCTCGCCAAATAGTTTGGCAAAATCTTTGGTCATCCATAAGCCATGAGGTCCCAGCGGTTCTCCTTTCTTAGTGTGTTCCCACTTCCACGCTTTGCCATGTTTAAAATAATAATCGCCGTCTTTCTTTAATTTACCGGCGGGATCTTCCATGAATTCGCCGAACTTATCCGCTACATCGAGCATAGCAGAAGCCAACAGTTGGTATATTAGATTATTGTACCTCCATGTACGAGTCTTAGTTGATTGTGCCAGTCTATGACGTGAATAATATGACAGGTTGGCGCCCATCTCAACCTGTTTTCGATAATCCTCGTAACTCCATTGGTTGTCAGCATACCCGGACATCATATTCAACGCATTGCCTACGGTGATACCATTGAAGAGTTCAATATTTCGCCCCATGTGTTTGTGATACATAAGCCCGATGGCAGCTTTCGTAATGGACATGGTGTGAATACGTTGTGTTCGAATGACCCATGCAACGCATTTGTCTATGCTACTGAATATAGGTATTTCGGGATCCCGCTCTCTAGCAGTTGTTCGTAGTAACTTTATGATGCCCAAGACTTCTTTCTCATAATAACCGTCGTAAAATTTATGCTTTTTTCCTGCCAGATATTCCTTATGTTTTTCTTTAGGCAGTATAACTATAGCGTCAATGTTCACCGGCAACCACCAGGTAGCCCCCATGATCCATAATCCCATGGCTTTACACATTACCACTACTTTATCAACACGTTGGCAAATTTCGTCAAAGTTATCGTCCCACGTCAACCCACTATAGTCCGGACCCTCAAGAGCTGGCTGAGCACCAACCGCCCAACATAATGGATCACTATCAATGAACTCATTTTTCACAGGTTGTAAATTTTCCATCCAGTATGATTTCCCGCTACCAGATGGCATAATTATACTACGACCCTCATTATGGTATACTGGGTTTAGCTTTTTAAGATAGGCGTCTAATCTTTTTTTATCAAACCAATCCATATGATTACTATATATTATTTTATATACTTTAATTCACCTCTTACGTTTTGTTGGTTGAAGACACTGCTTCAACGCGCACAATTCCCTTGTCCAAATTTCTTCCAAGGGTGTTTTCTCCAGTATAACAAACAGTTGCTTTAATCGCTGGGTCTCTGTACGCAGTTTGTTCACCGCATCGACAGTGATGTCCCTCAGACGGATATCCAGATACTTGGGATTTATCTGGAGTGTTTTACAAACTTCTACACACTGATCGTACGATTTCAACGTTATCGGTATCTTGCCTTCCAGTGCATGCTCAATGAATTTAATCCGTTCGGTCTTTTCGTGAATATCGGTCTGAATTTGTTCCAGTTGGTATGCTTTGCGTTTACCGTACAAGTCTAAACGCGATTCACGGTGTTCGTCGAACACTCCCTGAAGATTGGTAGACCTGAGAAAGTTGTTGTTGTAAACACACCAGTTCTCTTTTATGGGTTGAGAGAGGGACATTTTGCTCATGAATTCACCAGTTGGATTTCGAATGGTAAATTTAACAGAGACATCGGTGTGCTCCTCTTTAAATGTGTCGTACAGTTTCTCGTTCTTCTTAAGTCGTTCCTTGAAGTTTGCGGTCCATGTACCGATTGGTAGTTCGGTGATTACCATCTCGTCGCCGTCTGTAACCACAATCCCACGGGTAATCCATCTATTCTCGGACTTGAGAATATCACCCTTGAAATTATTATACCATGGTACCAAATCTTTGGGATGTTTGAACCCCATGATGACATCGATAATATCGATCGGGTTGTACTTCGGAATGTCCGTTGCCCAACCGGTACCAATCCCAGAGGTTCCGTTAACCAGGAGGGTTGGTATGATCGGTACAAAATTCACCGGTTCGACCACATGACCGTCTGCCTCACTGTATTTAAGAACTGGTAGATCTGCCTCGGGAAATGCAAACTTGACCCACTCTTGCAGTTTGGTGAATATGTAACGATGAGATGCATGGTCCGACCCACCTTTGTTTCTGGTGCCAAATTGTCCTAGGGGTTCCAAGTATGGTAGATTGTTCGCACCGACGAAATCCTGTGCCATGTTAACAATCGCATTGCCTACGTTCATTTCACCGTGGTGGTAGTGGGTATCCATCGCAACTTTGCCGTTCAATTGTGCCACTTTGATTTCTGTGTTGTTACGCTTCATCATAGTGTACAATATCTTTCGTTGTACCGGTTTCAACCCGTCGATTGCGTTGGGTATGCTTCGCTCATTGGATGCCCTCGCATGTTCCACCCAGGGACCGGTGACATAGGTTTGATATTGTTTGCCATCGAGATCTACGGTAGATGCAGGTTTTCTAACGATCTGTTTCCTCCATTTCTTTGAGTGGTCGTCATTACCAAATGCCTTATACAATGCATCGGGACACATGGTATCCATAGGGAAGGTGTAACGGTTCAAATTCTTGAACATTTCCTTTGCCTCCGCACTGGTACTTGTACCCAAACCCTTGTAGAATTTGAAACGTAAATTGGGATTGGATGAAATGAATTCACGTGCAACTTCTTCGTTAAAGAATTCTTGTACTAGGGTCTTACCCCGAAATGCTTTGACCAACGGTGTTTTCATTACCTTGATGAACCCTGGGATAAGGAGTAACTCTTTCCAGTGAGATCCAAAGATAGAGAACACCAATCCACGAATATGAAACCCGTCCGTGTCCTGGTCTGCCATGATCAAGATGGAACCGTACCGGAGGGATTTGACATCGGTGTATTTGGTACCATGCTTTAATCCCAAAGATTTGATAACATCGGTGATCACCGCGTTCTTTGACCATTTGTCGGTACTTGCGGTGTAACCGTTCAGTATCTTACCCTTTAGAGGATATGACCCGTAACATTTGCTACCAACAACAGACATTCCTGCCAGTGCCAGTGCGTTTGCGGAGTCTCCTTCGGTTAGAATCAGAGTGCATTTGTGGGATCGAGAAGTACCCGCAAACTGTGCGTCCGTAAGTTTTAAGACATCGACACTCGATCGCTTTGCCCCATCGTTACGGGACATTTTGCGGTCGTCCTTCTTCTTACTCAGGGATTCGAGTTTCTGCATAAGTGGGGACGCTTTGATCAACTGAACAATGTTCTTCTGGACTTTGAACTCTGACCCAAACTTCTTGGGAGGTAAGGTGCAGGACTCCTTCATTTGCGAGTCAAAGGTAGGGTTGACCAGATGACAGGAGAGGTTGATTTGCAACATTCTCTTAAAGTCGTAGGGTTTTAGTTTCAACTTCTTAATCACCGGGTCCATGTGTTTCGCAATCTGTTTGTAGATGTACTCCACATGGGTGCCGCCGTTGCGAGTCCAGATACCGTTGACGAAGGAGTTCTGGCGGAACTGACCGTCTGAGACATTCAGACTAAAATTCCATCGCTTGTTCTTTTGTTCGAAGATCCGGTCTTCTTCGGGTGCATAAAGGTCCTCGCCATTCAATCGAACCCATATATCTGGGTAAACGCGTTTAATGTCATGTACCCGCCGTGTCATAATTTGTTTGGTTTCATATGGGACGTGAGTGACACCGAACCGTTCCAGATCGACTTTTAGAGAGATGTGCGTCTCTCTGTTGGTTCCATCGTAACCATCGATTTTTGGACCATCTGTTTTCTTCATGTTGTCTGTCCACAACTGACGAAACAACTTCTTTTTGTCCTTGATAATTATCATGAATCGTTTGGAAAAGATGTTTGCCAACTTTGCGCCGTACCCGTTGCGTCCACCGGTCATGCGCTCCTCGCCGTCATCGTAGTTGTTGCTGGTACGTAAGTGTCCGAAGACGAGGGTAGGAGTCCACATCTTCTCTTTCTTGTGCTTAACAATGGGTACGGGTTTGCCATCATTGATGACATCGATCGACCCTCTCGAATCCATAATCACGTGAATCATCTTCGTCTTCCCTCTGCTGATGTTGTCGGTCGCATTGACAATCAACTCGTCGAACATCTTGTACATCATCGGAATAACTTTGAGGGTCTGGTATTCGCCGTTGATTTTGACGTTTTCCCACTCAACGGGGTGCAAACTACCGCCATAAGTGTCGGGACGTTTTAAAACGTGGTCTACGTCGGTGAGTCGTTGATACTTTTCCATCTTTTTGGTCTTTTTACTCATGTTTACTTTTTTTTTAATATATTTTTTATAATATAATAATAAATTTTAGATTTTGATCCAGCTTTAGCGACCTATAACCTAGTTCGACCTAGTTCGACCTAGAACCTAAAATCGACCTAGAACCTAGAACCTTAAAATGAAATAAAAAAATATATTTAAATAGTATATACTGTATAAAGATGGATCTCACTCAAAAAAGAGTTATGAATTATCGCGAAAATGCAAGGGACGTGTTAATGAGTTGCGGTAAGATTTCACCGGATAATGTGACACTTCTGGAACAACAGGCGTGGGAACACTGTCCAAAGAAGTATCCCATAGTCATTCGACGTCTCTACACTGGCATATCGTTGACAGAGGCAGTGGCAGAGTTGGAACCAATCGAGGCACTCGATCAAGAAGAAATTATGGTCGATGGTGACATAACATGTCCTAAGTGCAAAGGAAAGAAGGTCCATCGTATCGAGAAACAAACCAGGAGTGCAGATGAGAGCGCCACAGTGTTCTGTTACTGTAGTACCTGTGGGAAGCGTTGGAAATTTTAACTATATCCCATCCGTATACTTAACATAAGCATTCCTTTTAAATTTACCCGAAATAAAACTACAGAACCTAGCCATCTTCGTGGGTTTCCGGTAGGGTTCCGGCTCGAAATCTAGGTCTTCATCAAAATCGGTTTCATTACCTAGACTGAAAATTTCTCGCTCCGGAGATGGATCCCGTGGCATTTTCAGGTATATATATCAAATATATAGTCTATTAAATGCGTATTGTCAGTATAGATGTTGGATTACGCAACTTTGGGTACGCAATCTTTGAAAATGGTAAACTAATTGAGTTTGATTCCATCTGCATATGGGATCTTGTCCCAAAAAAGAATCGTAAAGATTACCCTTATATCGCCAGAGTATTGGTCGATAAAACACCTATCTTCGAGGGGGTAGACGTCGTACTCATTGAGAGACAGATGCAAGCCAGGATGAAGATGATTGCATGTGCCCTACGGTGTTTCTTCTGGGAGAAATCCAAGATGGTAGCGCCTTTGTCGGTACGCAAATATTTCAAAATAAGCACCGGGGTTTACAAAAACAATAAGAAAGCATCCATTGCCTTGGTCCCGAAATTCTTAAACCAGGAACAAATGAAGAAGTTTAAGACTCATAAGAAGAAGGATGACCTCTCTGATGCCTGCCTTCAGGGTCTCTGGTACATTTGGAGTCCGAACGGTCCACCCCCTCGCAAATAGAATGCATGTCATGGATGTAAGTGCAAATAGATCGTTTCTTTTCCACATATACCTTGTAGAGAGGAAGACATTCGGAGAAGGAATCCGTTTTCATGCAATCTTGCCACTGTTTAAACTCTGGTATCATTTCATTAAAATTCGCGTCTTTAAATACAGTATTAAAGTTATATAAATATCTTATTTCTATGTACAAATGTATCGTGTTCGAACCGATCGATCCGAACGTTTTCCACATGCGACAACATGTGACTGGCACGATTTGATATTGATACTACAGTGCATTGGTATATTCTGTATAGCCATTCTGTTGTTTTTCTTTATGTTCATGAGTGCCATCAACAACTAAAGGACACTGAATAAGCTTTGTAAATATATCCAACGACATCATCAACTGTTTGGCTTTCTTCTCGATGTGAATATTATCGTGTCTTGCATCGAAGGTTCTCCAGCGTGTTACCCAACCAGCTTCGTGTACGGACAGACGCAATCTCGCACGATCAATCGCATCTTTTAGTTCTAACAAGGCTTCCTTCACCGAAAGCATACTCTCATATGCCGGATGAGCTTCGGGTAATTTTTTATATGTGTTTAACATGCTCGTTATAGTTTCTACGGTATGAGTTTCCTTGATTTCCGGATCTGCATTCGAATTTAACACATAATCCATCGCGTACGAGGTTCCTCGAAATAATATATTTCTTCCCAAAAAGTACGTACCAGCAGCTGCTACCGGATAATACATAACCCATGCCATTTACTTAACATAAGAGAACAAATATATACGTGATTCCAGACAATGTTGGGACATAAGATGTTGCAGTTTGGAACCTTCTAATTGGACACAAACAGGCTTTTCTCCAAATATCAACAATACACTGTCGGTGTGCGCCTTGTAAACCACAAAGACTACACGATCTGGGTTTGACTTGCACGACTGGACAACCGCACGCAGGTGTTTATCATTTATATTATTTGTACTGATACACTCCATAATCTGAGAATACGATGCTTCGGATTTTATCGATAAGACAGTAGTAGGTTTACCTTTTAGTATTTCCATTTATATATAAATTAGGTTTTTAAATACTCCATAATTACCCGTTTGCCACCATCGTACATTAACTTCATCTCTTCTGGTTTTATATCTGTAAAATTAGTATACGCCGCATCCTCTGGTGAAAATAAATTTATTGTCACACCATCCTTGTGAAATGTATTACAAGGTTTCTCACGTATCTCTTCAAAGCTTATACCCAAAAAGTCTGCCAACTTTGTCAGATCGTTCGTTAGTGTACCCAACATCTGAGCCGTCATACATCGAAACGATTCTTCAATCAACGGGTAATATCCCTCTGGTGTAGTCGCTTTGAAAAACAATTCGAAACAATTTATTGGGTAACAGATCATAACATCCACCACACATTCTTCACGTCCATGGATGAACTCGAAGATTTCTTTTACAGGGATAATATGCCGCATGCCTCCGTCCTGGTAATGGTACATCCCTATCTTTACCGGAGGGTACACGATGGGGACAGAAGTAGATGCCAAAATAGCCTGGTGCAAATTCTCATCGAATGTCTCGTACTGACATGTATCGCGGTTGTAAGCTCCCACGCGCAAAGGCGTAAACACAGCAGACTCGTTGAAATTATCTCTCACAATCTGATCCATCGGTTCATTCGTATACAGAGAATTATAATAAAGAACCGCATCGATAGCATTGATAACAAAACCCCACCGCGTATGAGGCGAGACAACATGAAACCCACCAATCTCAAACAAATCCTTTGCTTTCTCCATGTGACGATCGAAGGTTTCTGGCATAGTTTGAGACACGATAGAACCCACCAACGCACCAGCACTTATACCAGCTATCTGTCTCCAATCCACACTTTCTTTACCGAGTGATAGGTACATACCATGTAATAAACCTACCAGTACAGCCCCCCTGTCCCCACCGGCACTCAACGCCAACATTTTAGGTTGACAACCTAGATTTTTCTTACTCATTTTTATAAAATAAAATATTACTTATATATAAGCTATTTTTTCAAAAAAAAATAATGCAACGATCATTCTACGACATAAAAGACGAAGAAGATGGCAGACGAGAAGACTCGGACTTCCTATACAATTGTTTTATGTCGAAAAACACCGACGTCCTGAACACCGCGTTACAAGAAATAAAAGACCTGACATGCGCAGAGTTCACACAAATAAGCAAACGGTTTAAAGGCGTATTCGAGAGGGCAATTCAAGACGAATGTAGGATCGCAAAACACGGCGCACTCTTGTTTGGCATCTACCTAACACCGAAATACGTCGAGAAACTCATACGTGAAAGTAGAGTGGACCCACAGAAGTTTCAATACTTTATACAGATACACCTGGCGCCCATGTGTCAACAACACCTCAACGGCGAGAAAAAGATGGATTCCATGCAGGCATTTGTAGAAGAGGCGAGAATGAGATATATAATTATGTAATGGTGTACGTATAAATATAAACATACTGTGTACTAAATGCATCCGTTTATGAAACATATCATGCAAGGCGATGTAGAGAACGTTCGTGAAGATATACATCTGGTCAATACCATACTACCCATGGGAAAATACACGCGTAGTACCCCGTTGATCGTAGCACTTGCATCAGAGAATCGCGAAATGATTGATTTGATTCTGGAATGCCCGACCCTACAGGTCTCGACAGAAATAATCACCCCCGAGGAACGAAGCACGGTATTTCACGTCATGGCAATGTACACGATCCCCATTGACATTTGTCGGCGCATTTTGAATCACCCGACCCTTGATACGAAGGTATTGAATATTATCGACCACGACGATTACAGACCGTTGGATCTAGCCTTGGAATATCACCCGGATCTAGTACCCTTTTTGAAAACAAAGGGAGCGATGAGATACTGGCGTGTCGGTCCCGGTTTTAAACCGAATCCGAACGAGCCTATGTAATGGTTACAGATCTACCACGACACCATTCAATACAAACTAGACAATTAAATAAATCGTTGCAGCAGAACCAAAACCCGCGGCTGACCCTAACATTTTTAAATCGTTTCCTTCTATCAGTTTCCATTTATTATATACTGTATTATATTTATACACAAAAGGTACTACTTATTATTTCTTTGTCACCGCCCTTACTCTCTGTGACGGTGAATCTACCGACTTTACGTTTCTTTGGTGCAGAAGGACACACCGGTGCTTTGCGTTTTCTCTTTGGGGGCGTACGCTGGAGGGCACGTGCCAGAATTGGGTCATCGCCAATAGGTGTAATCTTATGTCCCAGGCGTCGATGGAAGTTTTTCATCCATGGCTTCGCCTCCTTGAAGTTCTTCAGGGGGAAGTTGAAACACCGCTTTGATTCCAAGTATCGTGAGTACAGTTTGTTATGGTCCTTTGGCATGAGATAGAACTTGGTCGTCTCATGACCGCGGACAGACAGGGTTTCATTCTTGCACTCCAACACCGTGCGATCTGGCTTTTCCAGAATTTTCGTAACCTTCCAAAACTTTTCTCTTTTGGCAGTAACACCCAAATGGTGCGGCTCGAACTGAGATTTAGTGCGTTGTATGTAAATATCACCGATCTTAATCATTTTTTTATTTGTTTTTATGAAATATTATACTATTTTTAATTTAATACACAAAAAATGTTTTCCCACAACCTAGTCCCGACCTAGATCGGAGATTCGACCTAGATTAATGCTTTGTTCATGCTAATTTTTCATCTACATGCAATATCAAGGGACTTCGTACTCTAAGACTACAAGCCTAAAATTACCTATCAAGGGGGTACACTTTTAGGTCCATGTTCACAGTATAGCTAAAAACACCTTTTTTAACATGAGCGGGGGCAGGTTTTTTGCTTAGTATATAAGAATTTTGTACTTATAAAATATTTTGAGTATGAAGGGTTGCAGCAGGTAGCAGCATACTTCCTTGTGACGAGTA
>Ga0115013_10000210_pt1 | contig 38453 bp, 21 predicted proteins | sample SouAtlMetagenome_2_FD_88686 | JGI IMG/M metagenome (GOLD analysis project Ga0115013, IMG submission 88686) | Marine eukaryotic phytoplankton communities from Atlantic Ocean - South Atlantic ANT15 Metagenome | ecosystem: Environmental > Aquatic > Marine > Oceanic | place: South Atlantic Ocean...
CTATGAAGATATTTTCCCTGCTCACCTGCTCCTTCTTGCTTTCCATTCCGCTTTTGAGCGCAAAGGTTGCCGTTCAGAAGGAAGGGGAAAAAGCCACCTTGCTGGTCGACGGAAAACCCTTCGAAGTCCATGGGGTTGGCGGCGGTGGAAGCTTGGAAGCTCTCAAGAACAACGGAGGAAATGCGGTGAGAACCTGGGGCATCGATGAAAATACTCAGGCCATTCTCGACGACGCCCACTCCAAAGGAATCAAGGTCGCCCTCGGCTTCTGGCTCGGCCACGAACGCCATGGCTTCAGCTACACTGATTGGGATTCCAACGTCAACCAGGCCGAGACCCTTTTCGCGGCCGTAAAAAAATACAAAAATCATCCGGCCCTCCTCCTCTGGGGACTTGGCAACGAAATGGAAGGATTCGAAAAATCTTCCAATCCCGCCATCTACACTCAAATCGAATACCTTGCCCGCGCGGTCAAAGAGCTCGACCCGAATCATCCCGTAATGACAGTCACCGCCGAGATTGGTAAAAAGCAAATCGAAGGACTCAACCGCTTCTGTCCCAGCGTCGACATTCACGGGATCAATTCATACGGTGGCGGCCCCTCCATTCCCAAGCGATACCGCGAAGGGGGCGGCGTCAAACCCTACCTCATCACTGAGTTCGGACCAGCCGGCACCTGGGAACGTCCTCCCAACAAATGGGGCATGCCCAATGAAGCCACCAGCACCGCAAAGGCTGCCGATTATCGCAACTCCTTCGAAGCATTCAAAAACGATCCTCTCTGCCTCGGCAGTTTCGCCTTCATGTGGGGCACGAAACAAGAAGCCTCCGCCACTTGGTTCGGTATGCTCTTATCGACCGGCGAGAAACTGGCTGCCGTCGATGAACTCTCCAAACTCTGGACCGGAAAATCTCCCGCCAACCTTTGCCCCGTCATCGAATCCGTCGAGCTAGTTGGGCCCAACAAAGAATTTGATCCCGGTGCCACCATCACCATCAAGCTCAAAGCCTCCGACCCCGAAAGCGACACACTTAAAGTCCAGTGGATCCTCACTGAAGACTGGAGGGAAGTCGCTGAAGGTGGCGACCACCGCGCAGCACCACCGCAATACCCGAACGCCATTCTTCCCGAGTCAACCAACTCCACCGCCAAGATCAAACTCCCCGAAGGGGGCGGCACCTATCGCATCTACGCCTTCATCCGCGACGGCAAGGGCTCCGCAGCCACCGGCAATATCTCGATTAAGATCAAGGGAGATCGTAAACCCGTTCCCGCCGAAAAATTAGCAACACCCATCGTCATCGCCGGCTCCGCCAAGAATGGCCCTTGGGCTCCCAGTGGCTGGATGGGCGACACCGCCAAGCTCAAGCTCGACGAAGCCTCCATCGACAATCCCAAGGTCGGCAGCGAATGCGCCAAGGTCAACTTCAATGCCGATGCCGGATGGGCCGGCGTGGTCTGGCAGCACCCCGCAGGCGATTGGGGCGACGCCCCCGGCGGCTTCAACCTCACCGGAGCGAAAAAGCTTTCACTCTGGGCCCGTGGAAAATCCGGCGGAGAAAAAGTCACTGTTGGGATTGGTCTCATCAACGAGGAAAAACCCTATCACGATACCATAAGCCAAAAACTGGATCTCACTCTGACCAAGCAGTGGCAGAATTTCGCGATCGATCTCTCCGGCAAAGACCTAAATCGAGTCAAAACCGCTCTCTACTTCACCACCAGCGCCAACGGTGCACCGGTCGAATTCTACCTCGACGACATCACCATCGAGTAAGCCCGCACTGGGTTCGGCATCCTTTACATTCCTCGAAGACAGGAGTAGACCGAAGCCATCGTGAGCAACTTCAAGTCACTTGGCATCCCCGCCGACCTCATCAAGAGTCTCGATGAAATGGGCATTCACAAGCCCACCCCGGTGCAGGCCCAATCCATTCCCTACCTTCTGGAAAAGGGACACGACTTCGTAGGACAGGCTCAGACCGGCACCGGAAAAACCGCCGCCTTTGGACTCCCTCTCCTCAACAAAGTCTCCGGGAATAAGAAACACATTCAGGCCCTCATCCTCTCCCCGACCCGCGAGCTCGCAAAGCAAATCGGGAAGGCTCTTTTCAAATTCACCAAGTATGCCGACGAAAAAACCTTCGTGGAAGTAGTCGCCGGTGGAGACAAAATCGACCTTCAGGTATCCCGACTGCAAAGACCCACGCAAATTGTCGTTGCCACTCCCGGCCGCCTCTTCGATCTCCTCAAGCGCAAGGCTCTTTCTATCGATCACATACAGTATCTCATCCTCGATGAAGCGGATGAAATGCTCAGCATGGGCTTCAAACAACAAATCCGTAGCGCCATTGAACTCACCGCCAATCGCAAGGCGACTTGGCTGTTCTCCGCCACCTTTCCGCCGGTCCTCAAAGAGCTCGTAAAAGGCTGCATGGCTCCGGAACCGAAGACGGTGAAAATTGACTCTACCCGCGTGGTTAATCGCAACATTGACCACCGCTATGCAGTCTGCGTCAAAGAAGACAAAACCGACTTCATCAGCGACTTCCTCGAACGCCAGGGCGAAAAGCGTGGCCTCATTTTTTGCCGCACCAAAGACGGCTGCAGCATCCTCGGCAAGCAACTCATGAAGCGCGGCTTCTCCGTCGATGTCCTCCAAGGCGATCTCACCCAACCGGAGCGCGACAAGGTCATGCGCGCCTTCAAAAAAGAACGCACACAGTTTCTCATCGCCACCGACGTCGCCGCCCGCGGTATCGATGTCGAAGGCCTTTCCTTCGTGGTCCATCACCAGATCCCCGAACAAGTGGAAATGTACACCCACCGTAGCGGCCGCACTGCACGCGCTGGCAAAAAAGGAATGTCTCTTGTCCTCATCGATCCCCGAGAACAGAAACGCCTCGACGCTATCAGCCGTGAGTTGGGCGTTCATTTTGGACCGGCTTAATGGTCAAAATGATATTCATCTGATCTATTGGTTGGTCCAGGAGTGATTCACGACACTCTTAAAAGAGGACCAAGTCCTCTTCAGCAAAGTCAAAGTCAGAAAGAAGAGCCCCTGCCACGTCCGCTTTCTCTACAACAGGGAGCCGACCAAACCAAACTACGACGCCCCCTCGCCTACAAAAAGCGGAGGTCCTAGGCAGTATCGACACTAAGAAGGTTTGCAGCTGATCTTTGATTAGAATTTCAACGCCGCTTCCGCCGCAAGCGTTCCGGAGGCGAAACATCCCTGCAGGAGATACCCTCCCGTCGGGGCTTCCCAGTCGATCATTTCTCCAGCCACGAAGACGCCGGGGAGTTCCTTGATCATGAGATAATCGTTGAGCTCCGACCACTTCACCCCACCGGCCGAAGAAATCGCTTCCGCCAAGGGACGGGATTGTACCAGAGGCACCCGACAGGCCTTGGCATGTTTGGCTAATTCCCCTGCCGATTCAAAGGGCCCATGAAAATGATCCAGAATCGCTCGCATCGGATCGCTCAACTTCCAGCGGTACGTTGATTCCTTTAGGAAATTCTTCTTCACTGATTCCATCTTCGCCGCCAGTTGTTCAGCGGTGAAGGTCGGCTTCATATCCAAGGTAATCGCGGGCCCAGCCATCGTTCGGAGGGCAGGGCCCAATTGATAGACCGGTCCCCCTTCCAGGCCATAACGTGTGAGCATTAGTTCCCCCGGCGCGATTTCTTCACCCACTGAAGCCACGACATTTTTCAGCGGCTGACCTTCCATCTGTGGAATCATTTCCTCCGGCCAGGCAATCTCCCAACCGCAATTGGCCGGGCTCAGAGGAGAAACCTTAATCCCCGCCGTTTGCAAAACCTCCACCCAAGCTCCATCCGATCCCGTCTGCGGCCATGAACCTCCGCCCATTGCCAGAATAATCGAATCGCATTCAATCGTGACCGGACCGTCAGACATTGCGAATTCCGCCGAGCCTGGCGACAACTTGGTCAGGCGATGCTGCGTTTTGAGAGCCACTCCTTGCTTCCGGAGCATCTCCACCCAGCGACGCAAAAGAGGCGCCGCTTTGAGCGCCTTGGGGTAGACCCGTCCGGACTTTTGCACGAAGGTCCCTACATCCATCCGCACCGCCCAGGACCGAATCATCTTATTGTCGAAACAAGCCAAGGCTCGCGCCCAAAATTCATCCGGTTGCCCCGGTCCGCGATATCTCTTCACGAAGTCATCCAACTCCTCCGAGTGTGTCAGATTGAGCCCGCCTTTCCCCGCCACAAGGAATTTGCGCCCCACCGATCTCTTCTGCTCGCACAGCGTTACTTGCGCCCCACCTGCCGCCGCCACCTCCGCCGCCCGCAATCCGGCCGGCCCTCCTCCAATGACTAAAATATGTGACACCGTGTTCTTATCGAAAACTTCGATCAAGGAAGCAAGCCCTCCCCGCTCATATCCAAGTGACTTTGTCCCCTCAGCTACAATGAGATTGCGGACAGGAAGTCATTTCTATAAGGATTTACCTCCATGAGGTTATCTATCGCCATCGCTATTTTTTTCAGCGGACTTCTCGCGGTTCACGCAGTCAACTTTCATCCCATTTCCTCGATCACCAGTTCAACCTCGGGCTCGGATCTATATCCGGTTGGCAATCTCATCCAGGGTTCCGGCTCGGGATACTCGCCAAGCGAACCCCACAATAGCATCGGCGGCGGCTCCTCCCACACCTGGGTCACGAACGCCCCGGGTGCAGATTACTTCGCAATCCTCCCGAACCCCGTGCTTTTGTTGGATCTCGGTGCCGACCGTTCCTTGAGCGAAATCAGCACCTGGGGATACGCCAATTCCAATACCAATGGCGGAAAAGATTTCACCCTTCGTTTCGCTACCAGCGCCGACGGACCGGGCGGACTGGCAACTTCCATCACTTACACACCCTCCTTCGACGCCGCATTCAGTGCCAATACCCGAGACTCTCACTCCTTCAGCCAAACGGTCATCGCTCGCTACGTCGAACTTGTCTTCACCGACAACTGGAAAAATCTCCAGGGCGGAACTCCCGGCGGAGACCGGGTTGGGCTCGGCGAGATCGCTTTCGAAGATTCCGTCCCTCCCATCGATCCCCTACTTCAAATTGAAAGCTCCCTGAACCTCATTCTCGACGGCTCGGTGCAAACGATCGATATCCCGGCGGCAAATTTGGGCGCTACTCAAAACCTCACTATCTCCACACCAACATTCTCTGGAACCAACTCCGCGGCTTTTTCCCTGCTTTCCTCGCCAGCTTCCATCAGTCCCGGCAATAGCGGCAACATTCAGATTTCCTTCAACCCTACCGGTCTCTCAGCAAATATCAGCGCCTCTCTCGATTTTACGACCAACGACACCTCACAAACTTCGGTCTCAGTCGCCTTAAGTGGCTTTATCCATGATCCTCGAATTTCCGTCGCGGGATTCTTTGACATCGGCTTCTACCCCTCCGGCTCAGGCATTCAGAGCAAGCAGTTCACCATCCAAAACATCGGCAGCGGACAAACCCTCAACATCACCGACACCAGCATCACCGGAGGCAATGCCGCGAATTTTTCCGTCATCAGCTCGCCATCCTCGATCACGCCGTTGGGCAACGACACCATCACGATCCAACTCGATCCGATGGGAAGTGACGGTATCTTTTCCGCCCAACTCGAAATCACGAGCAACGACGCTCTCAATCCCTCTTCCATCGTCAATCTCAACGCCCTCGTCGGCGATGCTATCCCCAATTCCGGCGTTCGTATCAATGAGTTCATGGCCAACAACAGCAGTACAATCAACGATGGCGACGGAAACTCCTCCGACTGGATCGAGCTCTACAATGCCGGACCGGGACCGGTTGATCTCGGCGGATGGTATCTCACGGACTCCAGCTCCAATCTCAACAAATGGGAATTCCCCGGCGGCACCACCCTTGCGGAAGACGCCTATCTCATCGTCTTCGCCTCCGGACAGAACATCGACGACTATGTCGATGGCAGCGGATACCTACATACCAATTTCAAGCTCACCACCGGAGGTGAATACCTCGCACTCGTCATGCCCGACCGCACCACACCGAAAAGTGAATTCACGCCATCCTATCCCAGCCAATTCAGCGACGTGTCCTACGGCACTTATTCCGACGGCGGATCAACAACCAACCTGATTGCCTCGAGTGATGCCGAAGTTCTCATCCCCGAAGACGGATCTCTAGGGTTAACTTGGACCTTTCCCGGATTCACTCCCGACGCCTCGTGGTTGACTCCGAATCTCGGCACAGGGGTGGGCTTTGACAACGGCTCTGGCTACGATTCCTACATTGATGTCGATGTGCAGGACGACATGTATCAAGCTCGCTCAACGGCCTACATTCGCATTCCCTTTACCCTGGCTGATGCCTCGGAAATTTCGATGCTGGCACTTTCCATCCGCTACGACGATGGATTCTACGCCTACCTCAACGGCGATGAAATCACTTCGCGCAATGCTCCCGCCAATCCCACCTGGGACAGCACCACACCGTCAAACATTGATGAAAACAATAACCTCGAGACCATCGATGTTTCGGCCTTCACCTCCAGCCTTCAGAATGGTCAAAACATTCTCGCCATCCATGGTATCAATCGATCAACTGGCAGCAGCGATTTTCTAGCCGATCCTGAACTCACCGGCACAACGACTTCCACCGGACCACTCCTGCTCGGATTCCTGCAAACCGCGACTCCCGGTGCCGCCAACACCGGTGGAGCCACCAATCCCGGACCGGAAATCATCAACGTCACTCACGCTCCTGCTCAACCGGCCGAGAACGAAAACATTGTCGTCACCGCCAACGTTCTTCCCCGTCTTGTGGCCGTCGGGCAGGTGGAACTCACCTACCGCGTGCAGTATGGCGCGTCGACAAATCTCACCATGGTCGATGACGGCACCGGCGACGATGCCATCGCCAACGACTCGATCTTCACCGCCACCATCCCGGCATCGGCATACGGAAACGAAGACATGGTCCGTTGGTTCGTCACTGCCGAAGACGCGGCCAATAATCCCTCCCGCGCGCCCGCCTTCCTCGACCAAACCGGCACCAACCAATCGGCGGAATACTTTGGCACCGTGACCACCGATCCTTCGGTCACCTCAGACATGCCCATCCTGCAATGGTTCACGCAAAGCGAGTCAGCCAGTCACACCCGCAGCGGAGCCCGCGCTTCGGTTTATTTCCTTGGCCGCTTCTACGACAACATCTTCATCCGCCAACGCGGAGGTGCAACCAATGGCTCGATCTCCCAGAAATTTGACTTCAACAAAGGCGACTCATTCTACGTGAATGAAGAAATGAGTTCGGTTGGTGAAATCAACATGAACGCCAACGGTGCAGACAGCACCTACATCCGACAAGCGATGGGCTTCGACACCCACCGTCTCGCCGGCAACGAATCCTGCCTCACCTACCTCTGGCAAATGCGCGTGAATGGTGGAAGCGATCGCGTCGGCGTGGCCATCGAGCAAGTCGATAGTGACTTCATGGATCGCTATGACTACGACCGCGATGGAGATCTCTACAAGTTCGTACAGCGGAGCAACCTCAACCCCGTCTTCTTCGACACCATCACCGGCATTGAAAAGAAAACCGGCGACCTTTCCAATATCGACTCGGCTGCCGATCTTGTCGCTGGGCTCAACCTCGGCACCTCCGCCGCGCGACGCCGATGGGTCATCGACAATCTTGACCTCCCGCAAATCATCAACTACCTCGCCGCCCGCTCCATCATTCAAGACGCCGACGACCTCCGCAAAAACTTCTACATGTATTTCGACGCACGCGGAGACAGCCGTTGGCGCATGCTTCCCTGGGACAAAGACTACACCTTCGGCGTCCGTGGCGACGGCGGCACCCACCTTCCCCATCCCTTCTTCGGCGATGAAGAGCACAAAAAGCAAAATGCCAATCAGTGGAATATCCTTTACGATGTCATTTTCGAAGAAGAAGTCACGCAACGCATCTACCTACGCCGCCTGCGCACTCTCATGGATAACGTTCTCCAGCCCACCTCTGTTCCGACCAGCGATCGTATTCTCGAGAACCTCGCCCTCGACACCATCGGACCAGCTTCGCCGCCCCTCAGCAGCAACATCAATTCGGTCAACAGCTATCTCAACAGCCGCCGAAATGTCCTCTTCAACAATTACAATTCGCTCATTCCCTCCAGCCAACCGGCGTCTCCCGACATCGTCTTCGCAGCCGTCGATGCTAATCCCGCCGGCGGAAACCAGGAGCAAGAATACATTCGGATCCACAACAATGAGAACACCGAGATCGACATCTCCGGTTGGACCATCGAAGGCGGGGTCGGTTTCACCTTCCGTCCCGGAACAATCATCGAGCGAAACGGCGACCTCCACGTTTCTCCAAACAGCAAAGACTTCCTGGGTCGCTCCGTTTCTCCCAAGGCAGGCGAGGAACTTCTCGTCGCCGCCCCGTATTCGGGCCACCTCTCCAACTTCACCGAACTGCTCACCCTCAAAGACAGCTCGGGCACGGAAGTCGACACCTTCAATACGCCCAACAATCCAAGTGACGCGCAACTCTATCTCGCCATTAGCGAGATCATGTATCACCCCGCCGATCCCAACGGCGATGCCGAATACATTGAACTCATGAATATCAGCGACACCGTGTCGCTCGATCTCACCGGGGTCAACTTCACCGCCGGGGTCGATTTCACCTTCGGCACCCTTACTCTCCTTCCGGGTGAACGCACTCTCGTGGTTCTGAATCAAGCAGCCTTCGAGGCCGTCCACGGTCCCGGTCATCCCATCGCCGGCATTTTCCAGAATGAATCCCGCCTCAATAACGGTAGCGACCGTATTAAATTGGAAGACGCCAACAACAGCTCGATTCTCGAATTCACCTATGACGACGAATCGCCCTGGCCCACCGGCCCCGACGGCGGCGGCTTCAGCCTAGTCCTGATCAATCCCAACAACTCTCCCGATTCAGACGATGCCTCGAACTGGCGTGAGAGCGGCTTCATCGGTGGCGGCCCCGGAGATCCCGACACCATGCCATTCACCAGCGATCCCGGTATTGATCTCGACAATGACGGCCTTGTTGGTCTCGCTGAATATGCCTTTGGAACCTCGCCCTCCATTGCCAACCCGAGCCCCTTCCGCGTGGAATCCATTGGCACTGCGATAAGAATTTCCACCCAGCTCAACCAAACCGCCGACGACCTGGCCATCTCAATTGAAAAATCACCCGACTTGATCAACTGGTCCGACGCCACTACCGACCTTCCCGAAATTTCGCGGGTGAACAATGGCGACGGAACCGTCACTGTCGTTTTCGAAAGTGCCTCCGGATACACCGGCTTGGAATTCCGCCACTTCTACCGCCTCAAGATCGAAATTCTACCCTAACATCCGATGAAACGCCTGGTCATTCTCCTTCCCACGATTGTGATGGGCCAGGAAATGCTTTCCCCGACCGGCACTACTTTACAGGCCGGCACGGAATTCTACCCAGCCCAAAATATTAGCAACGGCTCGGGACTCTCCTCGGCTCCAACCGCCGGGAATTATCTCACCATCTCTCATTCGTCGGCGAGCAGTTCGACGGCTTGGACCACTGACGCTCCGGGCGGAGGCGGTGCCGATTACTTTGCCCTAGATCCAGCCAGCGCCCCTATTCCAGTATTTCTGTTCACCTTCTCCGAAAGTCACAACTTCACCGATTTCATCTACTGGGGATACCACTTTGGAAATCCCAATGGCAACGAAGCCAAATCGTTCACGCTTGAATTCTCCGACGACGGAGGAACGACTTTTCCCGCGTCCGTCGAACTTCGTTCGCCTGCGCTTTCCCAATCCGCGGCGACCGCTCTCCCACTCGGTGGGAGCTTCACCGCGAACACGATTCGATTGACCCTCACCGACAATTGGTTCGAGGCCGTCGGTGGCGGAGATCGGGTCGGGCTCGGGGAAGTCCGCTTTCTCGGCAACACTCCGGTCAATCCCAACCCGGTCATCGAGACAGCCGGGCTCGTGGACTTTGGTTCTTTCGTCAGCAACCCAGACCCAAATCAGCTCCCGCTTCAGATCTCCAACCTCGGAGGAGAGGAAGACCTCACGATCACCCCAAGCCTTCCCATCGGCAGTTCTTTTTCTGTCGCCGAAGACTCCCTCACCATCGAAGCCGGGCAATTGATCGATCTCACGCTCACTTTCTTTCCATCCGCCGACGGCTGCTTTAACGAAACCCTCACTCTCGCCACCAACGATCCTGAAAACCCGCTCGTCGAAATCACTCTCATTGGGGCCGTCAATTGCGTCTTCCCGGATCCGCAACAGCCTGATTTCTCCAAAGAAGAAGGTGTTTTCAGCGAGAACTTCTCTCTCTACCTCACAAGCTCCGAACCGGGAGCGACTCTCATCTACACTCTTGATGGATCTCTTCCCGGTCCGGACAACGGGTTGGTTTACGACGGTGCAATTTCGGTGACCACTTCCATCCAAGTACGAGCTGCCTCATTCTTCCCGGGACAAGCTCCGGCCATTCGAACCCGGTCCTATGTAAAACTTAGCCCGGATCTCGTCGGCTACTCTGCCAATCTCCCCATCATGGTCGTTGAAAACTTCGCGGCTGGTTCCATTCCCAACAAGAACTGGAGCACCAACACACAAACCGGAGGCGGCTTACAACAATTGGCCCGCCAGCCGGCTTTCCTCGGTATCTATGACCGCGATCCCACCGGTAACACCGCCGATTTCCAAAGCGCTCCCGATCAGTCGTCGCGGATTGGCATTCGTGTTAGAGGGGCCTTTTCCTCAACCTGGACGCCCAAACCCTACTCACTGGAAACCTGGAAAACCGACGAAGACAGCGATCGTTCGATCAAGATTTTGGGGATGTCCGCCGAATCCGACTGGATTTTCTATTATCCCCACCCGGGATACGACCGGACGATGCTCTACAATACCTTAATCTGGGAATTGAGTCGACAAACGGGACGATGGGCTCCGGAGTTTCGATTTGTCGATGTCTTTGTCAACGAGGACGGAGGAGATCTTACCCTGGCCGACCGCAAAGGAGTCTATGTCTTTCTCGAGAAACCAAAGCGGGACTCGAAGAGGATCGAATTCGACGAGCTCTCGCAAGACGGTTCCACAGGTGGCTGGATCAACAGCATCAACCGAATGGACCCCATTCCGGTGGAGGGATTTCCCGCCGAAAATGGAGCCACGACTCCCCAGTTCTTTCACACCGCCGGACCGAATCGAATCCAGTCCACCTCGCCAAACGTTTCCGGATCCGGCGATGACATTCCTCGCCAATACAACGCCTTCATCAACTTCGAGGATCCCAACGGATACGCAATCAGCGCTCCTCAACGGGCCGCTGTCGAAGAGTGGTATCGGCAATTCGAAGATGTCCTTTACGACGATGACATTTGGCAGGATCCCGATATGGGCTATCGCCGCCACCTCGATACCACGGACTTCATCGACTATTTCCAAATGCTCACTCTGGCGAAGCAAGGCGATGGCTTGCTTCTGAGTATGTTCCCCTGGGTTTCGTCGGGAGATCGCAAACTCCGCATGGGACCCATGTGGGATTTTAACAACGGCGCCTACGGAGGATCGACGAACGGGACTCTCTACTTCCGCCCGAATCGTTTATGGTATGACCGCCTCTTCGACGATCCTACTTTTCAACGAGAGTATGAAGACCGTTGGTTCGAGCTGAGAGAGGGTCCGCTTTCCAATGCGAACATGTCAGCGATCATCGACAGCCAAGTCGCTGAAATCACCACTGCTCTCGCCGACCAACAATCCGGGCTAAGCGCGTCCTCGTGGACCAACCGGGTCGCCACGATGAAATCCTGGCTGCAAACCCGGGCAAACTGGATTGACTCCAACTTCCTCCCGCCCCCCGATTTCAGCTCAAATGGAGGAGTAATCTCTCCCGGATTCCAGCTCACGATTTCTAATACCACGGAAGAAAATGGAACAATCTACTACTCCACGGATGAGCGCGACCCCATGGAAACCTTGACCGCTTTTGATGGTCAAATCATACCCTTGGTCTCCATGGAGATCTCCGCCCGTGTTCGCACTGATTCGGGGAACTGGTCCGCCATCCGCCGCGCGACTTTTGTCACTGGAACTCCGGCCAGTCCCGACAATTTAACCATCAGCGAAATCAACTACCATCCCTCGGACAACTACCCCGCTACGGAATTTATTGAACTCCTCAATACGTCCCCCACCGAAATCATCGACCTCACCGAAGTGGCTTTCACTGCCGGCCTGAACTTCACCTTCCCGATTAATACTCTCCTCAATCCGGGAGAACGCATCGTCTTGGTGGAGAACATTGCGGCCTTCACAGACCTCTATAGCGACTCCATGAAAATTGCCGGGGAATTTTCCAAACTGACCAATCTCGCCAACTCCGGAGAAGCACTCGTCCTCTCCGCCGCCGATGGCTCCGTCATTGCCGACTTCACCTACAACGACAAGGATCCATGGCCTGAGTTTGCCGACGGTGAGGGGTGCACTTTGACTCTAATTCAGGCTCAAGCCAATCCGGAGCTGTCCCTCGCGTCGAACTGGAGATGCAGCGCTGCCCGCCATGGCTCTCCGGGAACTGACGATTCTCTTGTCTTCGCAGGAGAACCCGACGATCTGCCCTCCTTTGTCTTAGGGGTCGCACTACCGGAAGCAACTCTTCCCAATGTCTTTGAATTCAATGTGAGGCTTGGAGCCGACGATTTCATCGTCATTCCGCAGCGATCCGACGATCTGGTCAATTGGGAGGAAATTCCCATGCCGAACCAAGCTTCGATATTCAACGACAATGGCACCGCGACCTACCGAATCCCAATTGACAATCTTGATTCGCGGACCTTCCTGAGATTAGTCATCACCTCCCGATGAGGGATTGCGCAACTTGACGGGAAGGCCTTTCTCAACAAGCTCATAGGAATGACCAATTAGCTAGGTCACCAAAGAAGCAGGGAGTGATTCATCAAACACGAGGGTATTCCAGTGTTTCCCATTCAGATGATATCCCTGAATGATCGCCTCGGGTTCATCCCTCAATTCAAGAGTGCGTTCTGAATCACATTTGAGATTCACTCTTACGATTTCATCTTCAAACCGAAGAGTCGCGGACATCTCTCCGCAGACTTTATAAACAAGAACTTCAGGACGGAGAGGAGAGTTGCCTTTTTCGAAGAGGGCTAACCGACCCCCGAGAGGTCACCCTGAATCGCGCGGCGGCGGTAGAGAAATTCAAAGAGGTTTCCTTCGTGTGGCTGCTCCCACTGAACGCGGTTCGTTGGGAAAGGCCCAATGTTGAGTCGCTCGATATTCTGGCTGATCATCAGATCCTGCGACCAAGCTTTATCCTCGGTAAAGGCACTCACGACGAGAGTTTCGCCGATACTATCAAGCATTTCCGACTGTGGCATCTCGACAATACTCGCGAAGGGAAACATGAACTCGGTATTGGCCAGCGAATGATTTTTGTCGTCGCAGGCAACAAGGGTAGGACGGAGATAGGTCTGGCCGTGAGCTTCGACCTTGCGATCTCCACCACGATGAGAAGAGGTGACATCGCGAGCGCCGGGTTCTTTGAGAAGGTCTTCGATCATGCCATCGATGCCCTCCGCCAATGCGGTATTTGCGAAACCGCAGAGGAGAGCGTTCTCGTCATCGCGTGCCAGCGGTTCAATTTGTGCCAACTTGGCTGCGAGGGCCTCGGCGATCTCATCGCGATGCGAGGGCACAAGGATGGACGAGGTATTGATACAACTCCGTCCACCATTGGCTGAGATTGAAGTCACGAGAACATCGATGTAATCTTCCCAACGATCAATGAAGTCTTCTCCGATGAGGATTTTGGAACGCCCGGTGCCGTGAACCTGGATCGACTTAAAAGGAGCATACTTCCGGACCGTGACATCAGACCCAAAGGAAATTCCGGCGCCACAAGTGGTGAGCAAGGTGTCGCCACCCTCATGAGTGGTGGGATAAAATCCGAAGGCCTCCTTAGGGAAGCCTGCCTGAATCATCGCTTGAACGATTCGGAGTGGCGTAAAAGGGTCTTCCCGACCCGGCTTGAGAAGCACTGGGATTTTCATTACCAGGGCGGGCAGCCAGAGAGAATTGACTGCCGGAGCATTACTCGGAAGGGAGACACCGAGAGAAGAGGTAGCGGGATAATAATTGACGTCAAGCCCGTCGAGAGAAGCCAGTCCGGCGTCAAACATCTCAAGAGGAATTCCACGGGTCAGTCCACTAATGACAGTGCGAATCTGAGACATTGCCTCGTAAATTTTTCCCATATTCATCTTCACCAAGGTGTGGGGAAGGCGCGTCAGCGCAGAGAGTGATTCGATATATTCCGCGGGGCTCTGGGTGGAGTCTCCGCAAGGAAGATCCGCGTGCATGAACAATTCGGCCGCCGCTTCACAGTAGTCCGCCAGCGTCTCCGCCGGAATAGCATCGAGAGCCGCCTTGGATTTTTCGATCGTGAGCAAATCGCGTCGGATAAGCCCGGGGTTTGCAGTGTGGGTAACGAGATTATCGTTTAGCTCAACAAGGTCGGCGGAATGGTAATCCTCACCGAGCCGGAGAATGGGAATTTGCATAATAAGAAAAGGAGCAGTTGGTTTTCGGAGTTGGCTGTTTACGTTTATCGATTGGCCCTTAGTTTTTTAGAGCTGGCGCACCGATGCTTAATAGACGCCTTCGATGACGGCCTTGGTGCCGCTTTGGAAAGGACGGACATCGCCCACTCCATCCCACGGAAATTCATCACACTCGGGACGTCGGATCGCTTCGTCACGCTCGAGGAAACGAGGCACGAAGAATTCCTTGGTCATGGTAGTCAGCTCAACACGGCCATACTCGCCGTAGTCGACGCCTTTGATTGCATCCTTGGGGTCTACCACTCGCAGGGTCGCGCGCGGCTGGGGAGCATAGTAAGTGAGCGAATATTCGCCCGGCTCCCGCTTCCGGCTGATGGCGAGTCCCATGAGGGTATTTCCGTAGGTGGGAGCGTAGTTGATCTTCCCCTCGAGAACTTCTTCCTGAATGAACTTCACATACTGCGGAGTCATCGTGGTGCCTCCGGCAAAAACACCCCGGATTCCGGCATCAGCAAGCGACATGCGCTCGGCGAGAGATTCGAGAAGCTTTGGGGTGGTGAAGATACACTGAATATCGCGATGACGGATGATAGTCGCGGCCTGATCAATGACGTGGGCTTGGTAGGCCTTGGCCATTTGCATTTCGCCCATGCCGATCAGGCGTTTCACCCAGCGGGGATCGAGATCGATAAAGTAGGCCGCTCCGCCGCGAATATTAGCGAGGTGCTCGATAGCAAGACGCAGACGTCGCGGCCCGGTCGGTCCGACCATGAGCCAGTTTCCTCCCTGCGGGAAAAAGTCCGGTCCGTAGTGATTTGAGAATTCGGTGTAGTCCGTCTTGTAGTCCTCCCAGCCAATCCGCTGCTTGGGCATTCCGGTCGTGCCGCCTGTTTCGAAAACATTGTAGGGCTTGCCCTCGTAGGCCTTCGGGATGAATTTCGCAGGATCCTCCTTCCGGAGCACCTCGTCGTCGAAGTTGTCAAAATGCATGATGTCGTCGAAGCACTGCACTTTTTCGCGGGGATCCCAGCCGGCATTTTTGGCCCAATCGAGCCAATACGGGCATCCCGTTTCGGGCGAAAAGTGCCAGTTAATCAGCTCCCGGGTGTGGGAATCCAGTTGGGCGCGGGCTTCTTTAACAGTCAGGGTCGAACTCATGAGTGGTGGAGTAGGGAATAGGTCTACTTAGTGGTAAACTAACAAGGGATTGCCGCAAGCGCAGTTTTTCAGCAAATCCCCTCCCCTTACGCCTTGATTGTTCCGATTCCAGATTGCAGATTTTCCCCATGTCATACGATCTCGTCGTTATCGGAGGAGGCCCTGGCGGTTACGTCGCCGCTATCCGCGCCGGTCAACTGGGAAAAAAAGTCGCCTGTGTCGAAATGGACCGCGCCGGCGGCACCTGCCTCAACTGGGGATGCATCCCGACCAAGGCCCTCCTCAAAAACGCGCACCTATACCACCAGCTCAAGCACGATGCGGCCACTTTCGGCCTGTCCTTCGACAACCTCAGCTACGATTGGTCGGAAGTCATCGGACGCTCACGCAACGTCTCCGGTAAACTCGCCGGCGGAATCGAATTCCTTTTTAGGAAAAACAAGGTCGATTACATCAAAGGCTTCGGATCCGTGTCCGGTGAGGGGAAAGTCGAAGTGAAAAAAGAGGATGGCTCCACTGAGATACTCAACACCAATAAAATCATTCTCGCCACCGGTGCCAATTCGCGCGAACTGCCCGGGCTCCCCGTCAACGGCATTTCAGTTATCTCTTCCAAGGAGGCAATGGTTCTCGAAAAACAACCCCGCTCGATGGTCATCATCGGGGGCGGTGCCATTGGAGTGGAATTCGCCTACATCTACAATGCCTTCGGCACCAAGGTCACACTCATCGAAATGATGCCTAATCTTCTTCCCGTCGAAGACGATGAAGTAGGAGATGCCATCACCAAGATTTACAAGAAAGCCGGCGTTAATTGCCTCACCAACACCAAAGTCGTCAACACCTGCGACAATGGATCCTCGGTCACCATCACCGTTGAAAACGATCAAGGCACGCAGGAAGTCATCGCTGACACCTGCCTCGTTGCGATCGGAGTCTCGCCCCTCCTTCCCGGCGGCGAGCAACCGAAATTAACCGACCGTGGTTGGATTGAAATTAACGAGCGTTACGAGACCTCCATTTCCGGGGTCCACGCCATCGGCGACATCGCCGGACCTCCCTGGCTCGCCCACACTGCGAGCTTCGAAGCAGTCCAATGCGTCGACGGCATGTTCGTGGAAGGCCACGACGTAAAACGCGTCGACCAATTCCCCGGCTGCACCTATTGCTACCCCGAAGTCGCCTCCGTTGGAAAAACCGAACGCGCGCTCAAGGAGGAAGGCATCGAGTACAAAGTCGGTAAATTCCCTTACCAGGCTCTCGGCAAAGCCCAAGCCAGTGGCGAGACCGAAGGCTTCGTAAAACTTCTCTTTGGAAAAGAACATGGCGAAGTTCTCGGCGCTCACATCATTGGTGAGAACGCCACCGACCTCATTTCCGAAATGGGCCTCGCTCTCTCGCTCGAAGCGACCATCGACGATATTCACGCTACCATCCACGCTCACCCGACTCTGGCCGAAGGCATTCACGAAGCGACCCTCGACGCTGACGGACACGCCATCCACTTCTAGAATTCAAATCCTGCACAGGCCACGTGGCCAAACTACCGAAACGGCTCCCCCCTCCGTCACAATCCGCTCCACAAGGACCGGCAGGGTGGTTCTGTGAGTTCGGCGGAAAAGAACACGGCCCCTTGGATTTCCGCAGCCTGAAGGAACTCGCCGTCAGTCAGGAAATCGCTAAAGACACCCTAGTCTGGAAGAATGACGGATCTGACAAACAAGAAGCCAGCACGATTCTTGGTCTTTTCCCCAAAGCCAAACCCAACGAGAAAGATTCTCAAGAGCCCGTTCCGGAATCCCGACTCAGCTGCGCCACTCCGCGCGCCTCCACCATTCAAGATGGCCCGCCCGGCGGGCTCTACCTCCCCCATCTCCGAGACGCCAGCTTTCTTCACTTGTTCCTCTCCTTTATCGCAATGAGCGCACTCATTGGAGCAGCTTTTCAAATTCCCGAGCGTGACATTCGGCTCATTACCTTTTGCCTCGGGGGCATCGCCGGAATTCACTGGCTTGTCCTTGGCCTGACATACCTTCACCGGAGCTGGGAAATGATGTCCATGTTCGGAGCCCCACTGAATGGCAGCAAAGCTGTTCGCTTTATGCTCATTCCTCTTTTCAATGCCCTCTGGAGTTTCGTCGCTCTTTACAGCTGGGCCAGACTTTGGAATCACAGCCAGCGAACCCACCCCGGCCTCTCTCTGGCCTCCGCAGTTTGGAAGCCCTTGTTCTTACTTTTCCCGATTGTCCTCCTCGTTAGCCAAGGCATGATCCTGATGCACTTCATTGCGAAGGACTGGCCCACCGACCTGACAAATCCCAACCACCAGATTCCCATCGTCACCTTCGCCTCCACCATCGCCCTAGGGATGTTGTGCTGGTTTCAAATGACCCGCGCGATCAACTTCCTCGCGCGAAAGAAATCATAGTTGCTGTTCCACTCTTGGCTTGGATACGGCAACCGCTGGAGACGACTGAAAAGCAAGCTGGCTTCCGACGTAACATCCATCCTTTGATTCAAGTAACCTTGCCATCGCCGTTTCAATTCGGCAGTTTCCCACCATGACAAGAATACTCGCCGTTCTCATCGCCAGCATTGCCGCCTCGATGGCGGTGACTCCTCCAGAAATGAAAGCCGAAGTTCACGAAAAGCGCGGCAAGTCACTCCCCTATCGTTGGACTAAAACCGGCGACTCCGAAAAGCCCGCCCTCGTTCTCTTTCTCCACGGAGCCGGCGAGCGGGGAGACAATAACAAGTCACAGCTCGTCCACGGCGTGAAAGATCTCCTGAAGTGGCTCGAGATCAACAAGGAGAGCGCCGTCGTCGTGGCCCCGCAGTGCAATCGCGGCACTTGGTGGGCCGACCTCAGTGGAAATTTTAAAGATCCCAAGGACGGCACCCTCAGCAAGAATCCCTCCGACATGCTCAGCATGGTCTTCGAAGTCGTCGACAAGCTCGCCAAGAAACACAAAGTCGACCCCAACCGCATCTACGTCACCGGGCTCTCCATGGGTGGCTTTGGAACCTTCGGCTCCGTCGCGCATCGTCCCGATTTCTTCGCCGCAGCCATGCCGGTTTGCGGAGGAGGCGATGCCAAAACAGCTCCCAGGATGGCCAAGGTTCCCTTCTGGGTTTTCCATGGCGATGCCGACAAGGTCGTTCCTGTCGCCTGCTCCCGCGTTATGGCCAAGGCTCTCAAAGACGCTGGCGCCGAGGTCAAGCTCACCGAGTATGCAGGCGTTGGCCACGATTCCTGGACCCAGACTTATCGCAGCCCGCAAACCTGGAAGTGGCTTTTCTCTCAGAAGAGAAACTAAACCGGCTTGCGAATGTGCATCCAGGCATGCACGTGCGGCTTCCCACGGAAGTAACAAATCATATTGGGGCCTTCCAACTGCCACACATCCCAGACTTCATCCTTTCCAATATTTTCATTCTGGTAGAAGGCCATGTGGATGTTGTCGAAGCCGCCTGCTTCCACCAACTTGAGCGCTTCGGCTGAGTCTTTCTTGCGGAAAGGTGCCAGCAAATCTCCAAGCACCTTGCGCACGTGGCCTTTCTGGTCGCCGCTCATATCGCCCACGCGAATACCATCGAGTCCGGTTTTCTTTCCGGTCAATTCGATCGTCTTATTGCCATGTTCACCACGACTGGTATCGCAAAGCGCAACCTTGCGCTGCTTGCCATCGAGCATTTGATAAACTTCGTTCGCCCGTACCGCCTGATACCAATAAGCATTATCCTTGTGGTCGGCTTCCTCGTTAAAACTCTTCGCAGCGTGTCCGTAGAAAAGAGGCCCGCCAAAAGCCGCGCCCTCGACTGAATCACCATCGCAGCGACGCGTGCAGTGACGTCCCGTGAGGACAAACTCAAATTTCCCGGTTCCCGGCTTTCCAAAAATCGCCACCGATGATCCACCTTCGAAACCATCCAGCCCACTATCCCACTCCACCTGATCAAAGACCTTCTCGGCATACTCCTCACTGTGAAGCCCCATGAAGATCTCCTTGATCATCGCTTGCTGATCCTTATTAAAATCCTCCACCTTCGTCTTCGTGATCATCCAGTTGTTGTCCACCTTCAGACGAAGTTTGTGATCAAAAGGAAAGCAAATCGCTTTCCGTTGTTTCTCGGTCAGCGTGTCGTAAAAAGTCTTCACAAGCGTCTCCGAACTCGCCTTCTTCTCCGCCCCAATTATCGGAAGTGCCCCCAATCCCAGTCCGGCAGCGATCTCACTGGATTGGCGTATAAAGGAGCGGCGTCCAAGGTCGAGCGAAGATGATTCTGGTTTCATGGTAATGAGATACGTTGAGGAATAGTTTATCTCTCGCGCCCGAAGAATCCAACTCCGAAAACACCAAGCCTCCCTTATTCCGGAGGGAGTCTGGTCACTCATCCCACTCCACCACCCCCAATTCTCGATGAACCAATTTGAAACAGTCCTCTCTTACCTCAGGTATTCTGCATTGTGATTCGATCAATGCGTCTCCTTCTCGCTCTGCTCCTGCTCTTGCCTTCTGCCGTTTTCGGGGAAAGACAAAAACCCAATATCCTCTTTATTGCGATGGATGATTTGAATGACTGGATTGGCTGCATGGGCGGCAATTCTCAAACGATCACACCGAATCTTGACCGCCTTGCCAAGAGCGGTGTTCTTTTCACTAATGCCCATTGTCCGGGTGCGGCCTGCAACCCCTCGCGCACCGCCATCATGACGGGGCTCTCACCGCATACCTCGGGGCTCTACGAAAACGGGCAGAACATGCGCGAAACTCTTCCGGATGCCAAAATTCTACCGCAGTATTTTCGTGATCACGGCTACCGATCCATCGGGTCAGGCAAGATGCTCCACTACTTCATCGATGCCCGTTCATGGGACGAATATTTTCCAGAGAAGGAAAAAGAAAACCCCTTCCCCTTTACCCTCTACCCCGAAACCCGCCCGCTCTCGCTGCCCCGCGGTGGTCCCTGGCAGTATGTCGAGACCGATTGGGGACCGCTCGATGCCACCGACGAGGAATTCGGCGGCGACTGGAGTGTCGCCGAATGGGTCAGCGAGCAGCTCTCGGTTAAACAAGACAAGCCGTTCTTCCTCGCCTGCGGATTCTATCGTCCGCACGAGCCATGGTTCGTTCCCAGGAAATACTTCGAGCCCTTCCCGCTCAAGGACATCAAACTGCCACCGGGATACAAAGAGAACGATCTCGACGACCTCTCGCCCTCCGGCAAGCGTATCGGGGCCAACCGCTACTTCGCGCACATCCAGAACGAAGGCCAGTGGAAGAAAGGTATTCAAGGTTACCTCGCCTCGATTCACTTTGCCGACGCCATGCTGGGAAAAGTCCTCGATGCACTCGAGAAAGGCCCCAACGCCGACAACACGATCGTCGTTCTCTGGAGTGATCACGGGTGGCATCTCGGCTCAAAACAACACTGGCAAAAATTCACGGCTTGGCGCGCTGTCACCCGGGTTCCTCTCATGGTTCGCTTTCCAAAAAACTGCGCTCCCGGACTTCCCGAAGGAACGACCGCCGGCTCGGTTTGCAGTCAGCCGGTCAACCTCCTCGACCTCTTTCCCACTCTCACCAAACTCGCGGGGGTTCCGCACAAAAAAGACAATGACGGACACAACTTGATCCCTCTTCTCAAAAACCCCGCCGCACCCTGGCCGCACACCTCTCTCACCCACCTAAACAAGCCCGGCAGCTATGGCATGAGCACGAAAGATTGGCGATATCTTCACTACTCCAATGGCGACGAAGAACTCTACAACATCAAATCCGATCCCTTCGAGTGGACCAACCTCGCGACGTCCCAAAAGCACACCAAGAAGCTCGCCGAGCTCCGCGCGCTCGCTCCCAAAAAATTCGCGCCCTTTCAAGAACCCTCCCTAGAAGCCCTGCCCTCCTTGAAGTGGCGCAGGGGTTCCGGCCCGGCCTCGAAACCTGACGGCGGCTCCTTCCCCGTCATTTTCGTGAACCGACGAACGCAAACAGTCGAACTCTTCTGGAAAACTCCCAAAGGAAAACGTCAATCCTACGGAATCATCGAACCGGGAAAAACCAAAAGCCAGCAAAGCCGCCCCGGCGCGGCCTGGGAAATCGCCGAAACCGAATCTGGCAAGACCCTCGGTCACTGCATCGTCGGGGATCGCAAAGCCAAGTTAATCATCCCCCGATAGTTGCGAGAAATCCTCGCCGAAGGAGGCAACCTCCTTTAAGTCAGCCAATGAGAGCTTGACTTGAATTGGCATTTGTCGTGGTTTTCTGCACAATATTAATCGTGCACCCATGAAAACAAGCCTACTGACTTTTAGCCTCCTTCCCGGACTCCTCTCCGCGCAATCAATTTTCACCGGCGATGGGAATTGGCAGGATCCCCTCCTTTGGAACACCGGAGCTGTGCCTCCAGACAACAGCGTGGTGCAGGTCAACGGAATTTGTGAAGTGAGTCAAAATACCGGAATCGCCAATACTGATAATCCCAGTCGCATCGAAATTGGAAGCGGCGCCGGGGCCGTCGGAGAGCTCACCGTGAGCGGAGGCACCTCAAGCGGAGCCCACGGCGGCGGCAATGGAATTTTTGTAGGAGTCAACGGAGGCAACGGAACTCTCATCGTAGAGGAAGGGGCGACCTACCGCAGCCAGGGGGCCAACATGGAAGTTGCCATTGGAGATTCCCTTGGAGGAACGGGGTTCATTTCCGTTTCCGGAGAACTCCAGATCTACAAATTCCTCAATATTAACAACGGAACTCTGGAAATGCAGCCAACAGGAAAGAACAATCTTTTCAATTCCAACAATCCCAGCACCATTGGAGCTGCTGGAACGCTTTCCTTCATCATCGATGGTCCCAACATTGGAGCGCTCGAAAGATCCAACACCAACGGTTTGAACCTCACCATTGACCCGGCTGCCAACCTGATGGTCACTCTCGGCGGTACCTTTGCCATCAATGATTCCTGGACTTTAATGGACTACACCACCTTGAACGGACAGTTCAGCCAAGGAACATCCTTCACCAACCAACAAGGATACACCTTCACGGTAGACTATGGCGCAGGGAGCAATGATGTCGTCACCCTCACGCTGACCTCTGATTCAGAACGCCCCAAGATCGATAGCCTCACCGCCAATCCAGCTGCAATTTCCTCCGGAAGCTCCAGCACCATTGCCTGGATCGCCTCCAACTTCGATACCCTCACTCTCGATCCCGGCGGAATTGACGCCACCGCGCTTTCCGAGATCGAATTATCTCCCGTTTCCTCAACAACCTATACCCTCTCGGCTATCAAAGACGCGGTCACGGTAACCAAAAATATCACTGTAGTAGTTGATGCCCTTCCCGAGATCAACTCCTTCACGGCGAGTGATTTTCTCATCGCACCCGGAGAGGCCACCACTCTCTCTTGGGATGTTTCCGGAGCAGATTCCGTGGACCTTTCCCCTACCCCCGGGGCCGTCTCAGCCTCAGGGTCAGCTGACGTTTCCCCGGTCGCCACTACGACCTACACTCTCACGGCAACCAACACCACCGGCAGTGTAAACTCCGAGATTGAAATTACCGTGGATACTCTCGATGCCGCCCTTATTCACCTCTGGGACCCCGCCTTGCCCAGCCAAACCAGCGGCGGATTTCTCGATTCCATCGGGGGAAAGAACTTCGATGTGACCAACGGCAACCTCCTCACCGGCCTGACCTCGGATAACACCAGCCTAACTGCCGCGATGAGCCGGGTGAATCCCAATTTGGTCACGGGCGGAGATATGGGGCTCGGTTTTCCCTCTCCCGATACCACCTTCGAAATCTGGATCCAACCGGGAGATCTCAGTGAAACCCCACAGCTCATTTTCGAAACCGGCGGACCTAGTGAAGGCTCATCCATATTAATGACATCGACGAACGTGCGCTTTCTTCACAGCACCGGAGGACTCAACACCATCGATATCGAAGTCCCCTTGTTGTTCGTTTCGTTGGAAGATTTTGTCCAAATCATCGTCTCAATCAATGCTGGCACCGGAGATGTCACCCTCTCAGTCAAGGGCTCTGCCGGCGGTTCGGAATCAACAAGCGCCAACGGAACCGTGGGCGCGCCCAAGGATAGAGCCAGCCTCTTTACCTGGTCAGGATTCGGAGGCGGCGTCGACGGAGCTATGGGAGGAACCGGCGGCGTCGCGCCTCCCGGAACAACGACCTTCCAGGGGAATATCGGTTTATTCAAAATCTACGATCGCCCACTCAGCGAACCGGAAGCAGATGAAGCCTACCTTCGCATTGCCGATGCCATTCTCGCGGGAGACTCCGACAACGACACGCTGCCCGACTGGTGGGAGCAAATGTTTTTCGGCGACCTATCCGCAGGGCCAACCGACAACCCCGACGGAGACATCTTAACTAATTTCCAGGAGCTCAATGCCAGCACCAATCCCACGCTCGCCGATTCCGATATGGATGAACTCGACGACCACGTCGAACTTGCATTTAACGAACCCACCGACCCCAATAATCCAGACACCGACGGAGATGGGTTGACCGATGGCGAGGAAGTCAATGGCGCCCCTTCTAGTAACCCGCTCCTTGCAGATACCGATTCCGATGGCTTCGGTGACGCCTTTGAAGTCCGTGTCGGATCGAACCCCAACGATGCCTTAAGCCAGCCGGGGCCCGATGAGGTTGGAACTCCTTTCGCCAATCTCAACACCTTTGGAACCGCCGCTTCCTATGACACACTCCTCCTTGCCACGAATACCACTGATGCCAGCTTCAAGCTCGTTGTTGACTTCCTCGAGAAGGCCGATGGTCAACGTGAGGTCCTCTTCGAAACCGGTGGAGGCGGAACTGGGATTTCCCTCGTCTACGAAGCAGGAAATCAGATCGTCTTCCGCGGATCAGGCGGAGGAGGATTTGAACTGGCAACCGCATCTCACACTCTCACCGCATCTCAAATCGCTGCCGGAGAGATTGATGTCGTGGTCACCTATGATGTCAGTGACATCGACGGAAACTCAGCGATCGCGATTTATCTGGACGGGATACAAGTTGCTTCAGCCGCTGCCCCACTTGGCGGGAATTGGACTGGAACCAATGGCTCAGCCTTTGGGGTCGCCAGTGGCTTCATGGCGGGCAACGGGGCCAACGGCACCCTCACCGGCGTAACATTCACCTCAGGCACAATCAATGCCCAGCAAGGTCTTACCTACTACGCTGACACCCTCTACCAGGGAGGCGCTGATGCCCCTCCGGCGATTACCGACATCAGCTTTGATCCATCCATCGGAGCAGATGGACAGTTCTCCATCACCTTCACCTCCAGGGTAAATGTCACCTACACTCTCTTCTTCTCCACCGACCTCACCGATTTTGGATTTGACATAGACGATAGTATTATCGGTGAAGCTGGATCCACGACAGTGACCTTCCCCCACCCTGGCCCAGGCAACAATAAATTGTTCTACCGCGTTGGGCCCAATTAGTTGGTCTTGGAGAAAGCGATTTTTACTCGCCATGTTGATTGAGGTAACTCAGATGGCAGGCTGTCGTTCCCCTCATTGATTCCGAGTCGAGGAAGCCTGCCACCTCATCGTCCGCACCACCCGCCCATTCGCCCAAAGCGGACTCGACTGCAGCTTCGCCGACCAAGCCCACTTCTCCCGCATCATGAAGGAGCCGCCGTCAGCATATCGCTGGCGATATCGCCTGTGAATAGTCTGCAGACTACCCCAAGGCCGCCCGCGTCCGCGCAACGAGATCGGTATCTTTCTTCTGCGAACCCTGCAGCCAGTAAACACTCGCTGCCAGGAAGCGATCCCGCATTCCTCCAGTGATGTGATAGTAATCTTCCAGAACTGCCGAACTGAATTTGTAATCATGCGATCCACTCCCCTTCAAATAAATCAAGCGTTGCGCTTCATCGAGAAACGGCCGCGGATTTTTCGCTGACTTGAGGTAGGCCAGGGCCTTCTGTGCCGCGACCACTTTATTCCCACTTACTTCAGCGAAGATCTCCTCGATCGAAGGCACTCCTTCAACAGGTTCAAATTCATCAATCTTCACGCCTTCTTTCACCGCGCCGCGATCCCTGAACATGGTAAGAAAAGCCGCATTTTGCAGGAGAAGAAAACGGCGTGTCTCATCGTTCGACGTCTGCTGATGCGCATAATGCATCGCATTGGTCGTGGTGGTGGCATGCAGCGAAATAATCCCCGGCTGCCGCATCAGCATTTCTGAGGCATGCTGGAAAAGAGCATCCCAAATCGACTGCGGAGAAATCTTCTTGTTCAAGAACTCCACCACCTTGCGACTGGCCCCCTCCCAGGAACCGCTGCGAAGAACTCCCAGCATTTCCGCTGTCGCTTCCTTAGCCGCTTGTCCACGCTGCCACCCGTCCCGAATCGTCTTGAGAAGCTTCTCATTCATTCGCCCGGGCAGGTCCGCCCCAAAGCTATTTTCCGCGGGATTCTTATCCCCACCTTGGAGCAAGGCATAGCCCAGCGATCGCAGCACCGGCTCGCTATGCCGCCAACCAATCGACTGTAAAGTGCGCCAACTGTTCGCGACATAAATCGCCTTGTGCCCAATGTCCCGAAAATCCCGCGAACCATATTTCGCAAACAAATCGAACACCTCCTGCGCTCCCACCATTCGTGCCAGGCCAGCCGTCGCCGCATCGACTTTAGCCACATCCCACTGATCCATTCCCTCGACAAACATCTGCCGTGCTCTCTCTGCCGATGGCACTTCGCTTTCCTTCACTGGTGCCATCGTCCAGTTCCCTTCTTTAACATCCTGAGCTTGCGACGACTTAAATTGATCAAGTGCCCAAAAGATCGGCAACCAACGATCCGAGTCAGGTGAATTCAAACTGGCTAGGTGCGCCGAATTCACCACCAAGACCGCGTGAAATTTAAAGCCCACCGGGCGAGGCTGAATGTTCCGAACTCCCGCCAGCATCAAGGCACTTAATACCTCGGTATAGGTCGTTCCCTTTTTGATCAGAGCCCCCACTTCCTCAAGCACGCGCTGTCGGGGGGCCTCCTCAATCATACGAATCAAAGGTTCAATCTCCGGCCGGAAGTGAACCCGCCTAGGGTTCAGCTTTGCCTCCTCCGCACTCACGGAAGGAATCCTGGAGAGGAAACCAAAGGCTCCGGCTGCCGCTCCAGCTTGCAAGACTTGTCGACGCGATGGATGCACACTCATGGTGGGAGCCTAATCGCAATCAGGAGCTAGGTCGCGTAAGAAATCCACTCTTGCGCTATCACTTCAGGACCTTCCGCGCCTTTAAGTCATACTTCTGCCCGTTGATCAAGGTCACCCACTTCTTCTCATCTGGTGTCTCCTTCTTCCAGGACTTCGGATCGTAAACCAAGACGACACCCTTCTCTTTCCCGATCACTTCAAATTGATCCCCCTTCACCACGATTGCGACATCTTCATCAATACCGATCCCCAACATCTCCGCCCGATCAAATTGCTTGCGCATTCTTCCCTTCGGGTCTTCGAGCACCCTCAGGAGATCCTTTTCCCTCCCCCGCGCGATAAGATGCTGATCGATGGCGGTGTTCCGCATAAAACCAAACCCCCGCTGCACATTCCCCACCATGATGGTATTTCCTCTGGTATCTCCCCGCGCCAAAAATGATCCCTGAATTGTTGCCCCCGCCGAAGACCCGCCGATCGCCCCGCCTCGTTCCAGCACCTTGTGGAATTCCTCTTCAGTTCGCGTGCCACCATAAGCTTTCGTAAAACGCCACTGCCGTCCTCCTCCAAACCAAACACCCGTCGCCTTGCTCAACGGCTTCACAAACTTCTCTGTATTCGCCTCTTTTCGATCATGGGTATGCAGCACGGAAACTCCCGCCACACCCAAATACTTTGCCAATGAGACCGCCCCAGAGCGCTGGTAATTATAATTGGGATCACTCGAAGCTGCCGTTGGGACAATGACAATATGCGCCTTTTCCCCTCCGGCTAATTCGACGAACTTCTTGAAAACATGCGGAAACTGACGATCAGGTCCACCACCCCCCACGATGACCAAGGATCCCTGCTTCGGGCCAACTACAGCATCAGGATACTCCGCAGATACGGGAATACTCAAAAATAACAACTGCAGGAAAAACAAGCGGATCATGCCGGAAGAGGATTCCCGAATCACGAAGACCTGACAATCTAATCTTCGGCTCATTTTTTCTCGAATAGAAGCGAAGGAGACGGGCTCACCAAATCAGGACGGCAGCTCGTCCCGACAGCCATGGGCCAACCACCCGACGATGTGCATTGCTGCATGCATTCCCTTCAACGGAGCCTTAATCACCTGGCGCCCCGACACTGCCAACGGCTCCGAAAATTCCAAAGACCTCAATTCGCGCACCTGGCCCGCCAAAGGTGGCTGGACCGGCATCCTCGAAAACGCGCCACTCAAAGTCTTCCTCCGCGCCATCAAAATAAAAGCTGCAACGTCCCACCGATTACCCACAACCAATAACAAATAGAAAATCTTCAAAGACCCTCCTACGGCCCGAGGGAAAAATGGAGCGGGTAGAGGGAATCGAACCCTCATGATCAGCTTGGAAGGCTGGAGCTTTACCATTAAGCTATACCCGCGTCATCCGATGACGGCGGGGTAGGCCGATGCGGGGATACCCGCAAGACTTTTAAAAAGGAAATGGGAATTATTTTCTCTCTCGTAGCGCCGGGTTGAGAAGCCACCTGGTCGCTTGCTTGAGAAGAAGTACGAAATGAGGAGACTGAAAATCCTTCGGGTGGCCAAGCGAGGTATAAAAAGAAAGCCCGCCGTTCTTTCGTCTGAAATTCCAGGCGACAGGTTGATCTTCATTACTGCCTTCGGCATTGCCGGACAGGAGAACAGTTGTGGCCTTGGCGAGAGGCTTGACAGTGTATAGAGAACCACCGGTCGAGAATGCCTTCTTTGGCAGGCCCTTGGTAATGACGTGTTCGGAAAAAACCATCGCGGTGGTGGCCTGCTCACGTTTGAGGTGACCGGAGTAGCTGCCGCCGAAAATATCGGCATCCCAAGTCTGCCAGTTGGCGTGACCTGCGGGAACTTTTTGTTTCTTGTTCGTGGCAAAGGCGTGGCTGCTGGTGCGAATGCCAAGGACGGGCTTGCGAGACTCGATGTATTTTCTGAGCGCTGCCATCTGCGGAACGGTGGGCGTACGACGCCGCACACTGACGAAGAGAAGGTCGGTATCCTCAAGATGTTTTTTGAGCCCCGCGAAGTCGTGCTCATCGTCTTCGAGTTGGATAATAGCGACCTCGTAGTCCTCCTTAAAATGCTTTTCAAAGAAGGCCGGGAGAGTGTCCCGGGTTTCGTATTCCCGCTCGGCAATGAGCGCAAGGATCTTGGGTTTGGCGGAAACAGGAAGAATCACTAGTGTGAGGAGAAAGACGAGGAGATTTTTCATGGAGGAACATACGGGGCTCCAGCGCAAAACCTTCGCGATGACTTGACTTAAAATACCCCGGGAGTGAAAGAACCGTCCTCCGCAGACCGAACCTACCGATTCCACCATGAAAGCTGGGAGCTAGTCTCTCCGTAATTCTCAGTCTACTATTTATGAAAAAGCCACTCTTCCTCACTCTTCTCTGCGTCCTTTCCCTCGGACTCTTTGCCGCCAATAACAAAAAGCCCAGCGAACGCGAATTGGTGAGCCAAAACATGCCAAAAATCGAAGCGCCCACGGAGAAATACAAGGTCCTCTGTTTTTCGAAACCATACGGGTTCCGTCACAATTCGATTGAGATTGGAAAAACAATGATGGAAGTGATGGCGGAAAAGACCGGACTTTTCGATGTTACCTTCTCCGAGGATCTCACCGAATTTGCTCCCGACAAGATCAAGCAATACGATGCCATCTGCCTGAACAACAACACCCATCTTCAGAAGGGCATGAAAGACGAAAAGATGCGAGAGACCTTCATCAACTACGTCAAAAATGGTGGCGGAATTTTTGCAATCCACTCCGCCACCGACGGAGGCTGGAAGGAATACGTCGAGATGATCGGCGGTAACTTCGACGGCCATCCCTGGGGAGCCGGCGGCACCTGGGGCATCGCCAATGAAGATCCTAACCACCCCATCGTGAAGGATGTCTACAAGGGGGAGAATTTCACAATCAAAGACGAAATCTACCAATATAAGGATTTTGACCGGAGCAAGAACCGGGTGCTGATGACCTTGGACCTGTCCCATGAAGCGACTGGCAAAAAGAACGGCAAAAGGGCTGACAAAGACTACGCTGTCGCCTGGGTAAAAAAATACGGGGAAGGCCGCGTCTTCGTCAGCTCACTGGGACACAACAAAGAGATCTTCTACCACCCGGAGATCCTCAAAATGTGGGCCGAAGGGTTCCGCTTCGTACTTGGCGAGGTCGATGTGGACACCTCATCAGTTCCCAAGCCTGCTGCAAAGTAGCCGCCGAGATCTTTATCGGCATTGCGCAGGAGCGTGCATGCCTTTGGGAATACGCCCCTCCTTAACCACGGCGTTGGCAGCAGGATCAATGGGAGATTACTGATAAGAGCAGAAAACGAGGGGTGGAAGAGCGAGAGGTAGAATGCGCTTCAGAACGGATGAAATAAAAATTGCCGACCCCGCCATGACAAGGTCGACAATAAGAAAAGTTTAGTAAGAAATTACGCGTCAATCTTGCGGTATGCGGCCATCAGGGCATCGAGACCCTCCTGACCCTTTTTGCTCTGACCATGCTCCATTCCGATAATGCCGGTGAAACCCTTCTTGCGAAGATATTTGGTGACCGCGACATAATCAAGCTTGCCGGTGCCCGGCTCTTTGCGGCCTGGTGAAGCCCCATATTGAACGTAGCTCACCTGATCCCAGACTTTCTCGGCATTCTCGATGAGCTTGGCTCCATTTCCAATCTGTCCTTCGTGGAAGAAGTCAGCTAGGAGCTTGCAGGACTTGCGGTTTACGAGCTCACAAAGCAGGTGCCCGTCTTCAAAAGATTCGATAAGAACCGGCTTGCCACCAATGGGGTGGGAAAGAGGCTCCTGAGCAAGGATGATTCCGTGCTCTTCGACGAGGTCGCAACAGAGCCTCATGGAATCGACTGAAGCCTTAATTTGCTCCTCTCGGGTCATGGACTCATCCCGCACACCAGGGAGCATTGTCATGTTGGTTTGCCCGGTGATCTTGGCGACCTCGATGCCACGTTCAAGGTCACGCTTGACCAGTTCCTTCTGCTCATCGGCAGGCTTGTTAAACATGGCTCCTTTGCCATTTGTGATAACGCTGACGCCAAACTCCATCTTCTTGTCTTTCATGAACTCCGCGATTTTCTCGAGAAGATCGTTCTTTTGACGATTGAGCCCGTTATCCTCCCACGCTCGGAAGCCGAGATCGTAAGCAAACTTGAGTTGATCAACATAACCCAACTTCTTACCTTTACCGCTAAAAAGCTGTCCGGGAGAAGGCGCGAATTTAGCTTTGAATGGCTTTCCTTTTTCGCCGTGATGGTCCGCAAAGGCGGTATTTCCAGCCAGAGCGGCGAGAGAGGATCCCGTGATTTGGGTAAATTTACGTCTGTTCATAAGTTGGTGAAACATTGAACGATTCCTGACGAATGAAAATTACATAAGTCAGCAAATTTCCAATCCGCTTGCCCCGATGGGAGTTCCTGCTATCGCTGGGAAATGAATATCGCTCAGATTTGTTTCGCCGGCTTAATTTTAAGTGCAGGATTTTCCCAGGCTAATGAATGGCTGGAATTTCGAGGACCCGGCGGCCAGGGATTTGGAGGGAAAACGGTAAAGAAATGGACCGATAAGGAGGTTGCGTGGAAAATTCCGATCGGGCCCAAAGGGTGGTCGTCTCCAATCGTCAGCAAGGGAAAGATCATCCTGACGGGGGCGCTTGAAAAAGGCGGAAAAACCCATCTGATGGTTCTGGCGCTCGACGAAAAAACAGGCGCAGATGTTTGGCAGACTTCCCTCTTCACTCCCACTGAAAAGGAAATCTTGGCCCGTCATAGCAAAAACGGATTAGCGAGTGCTACTCCTGTGATCCGGGACGGGGTAATCTATGTGCACTTCGGTCATATGGGAACTGCAGCCGTCAAACTGGACGATGGAAAAGCAATCTGGAAAGAGCGATACTCCTACGAGCCCGTCCACGGAGGAGGGAGCTCTCCAATCTTGGTGGGGGATTTAATGGTGTTTAGTGCAGATGGTAAATCTGATCCCGTCCTTGTCGCTCTGAATGCCAAGACAGGAAATCTCGTCTGGAAAACACCACGAACTGCCACCGTAAAACGGACGTTCTCTTTCGCAACTCCAACGCTCGTGAAAGATGCCGGGCGTGATCTCATTATCAGCCCAGCCAGCGGGATGGTTGGCGCATACGACCCGAAGGACGGCAAAGAAGTCTGGAAAGTAAGCAACAAAGAAGGATGGTCTCTCGTTTCCAAGCCCGTCGTAATGGATGGCATGGTTTATACCTCAACAGGATTTGCGAAAGCCAACCTCCTGGCCATCAAACTCAATGGGGCCAAAGGCGAAGTCACCGACTCCAACCTAAAGTGGACCGCGACGAAGGGTATCCCCAACACACCCTCCTTCATTGCAACCGATGGAGTGCTCTACGTCCTCGACGACACCGGGTCGCTAACCTGCTTCGATGCCAAATCCGGAGATTCAAAGTGGCGCGAAAAGCTCCCCGGAAATTTCTCTTCCTCACCCATGCTCTCTGACGGCGCCCTCTACTGTGTGACCGAAGACGGGGTCTGTTACGTCGTTGAAGTCTCTCCAAAGGGAGGAAAGATCATTTTCCAGACGGACCTCGAAGAAAAAACCTTCGCTTCTCCGATCGTGGTAAATGAAGCCTTAATTCTTCGCTCCGAAAACCACCTCTACAAAATATCCGGGAATTAACCCCTTTCCCCCTCACCTTTCATCCACAACCAGCTAAAAAAGGTCCGCCGCAAAAGTGGATTCCCACATAACAAACATAGAAACCTCGCATTGGATGCTTGCTTAAAATGCTGTTTTCCGAACAATGCACCAGCCCCCTAGCTAAAGCATCGTCGAATTATGTGGTCATCCAGATTTTGCGGCGGTGTTTTTCTTTATACTTAAGATGGCTTAGCAAGAACAAAGAAATCATCGTCCCTTTTTCTGTAGGACGTTGCAATATCGGCCTTAATCCTGAAAACAGTCAACACCTGTCTCGAATGCGCGCAATTTTACCACTTTTATTAGAAAGCGCATTCACCATGAACTTACTGGAGTTCTCCAAGAGCTAGGCTTACCAAAAAAGAATCATCGACAAACAAGGAGTATATTTCTTCCTGGACCGAGAGTATTTCATCTGGAGTCTCTGATTGAATCAGCTGCCAACCCAGCTGAGCAGGACGGATCTCATAACCATCCTGATACGCCTTCAATAAGTCGGCCATAAACCCCACTTCACGATCAGTCGCCTGACCTTGAAGAAGTAGAATCAACACCTGTGTCGGTAAAGATTGTCGTGTTTCCCCATCTCTTTCCTCCAATTCAATATTTAGTGCCTCAATCCCCAGCGTGTCCTAGCTCACTTACCCCTTCTACTTTTTCTCGCCATGACATTTATAGCAATGGTTTTCAAAAAACTGCCTAAGCTTCTCATTCCCAAAAACCAATCTACCCTGAAGCCAAAGCGCCAGAGCACACCCAAACACCAAGCGCAATCGATTCACCTTTTTACTACGAGAAACGATGAACCCATTCAATTTCTTCATCGCTGCTAAAGCAACTCGAGCTCAAGGTCGTAACGCCAGCCGAAAGCGGAAGAAGCTTTTCCCGGCTGGAGCGGGGATAGTGAGCGAGTAAATATTCGCTCCTTGGTTCGTCGCGGAATCGGCACTTTCGACGAAGGGTAAGGACAAGGTTCCTGCCTGCGTCTGCAGCAGGAAGTGGAGTTGATCACCGTAGAGACTTGGGAACTCGATCTCAAAAGTGAGATTCCCTCCACTGCGCGAAATTCTTACCTCAGGGATTCCCATAGGTATCGGAGGTGCGCCCGGAGTGCTCGCGGGATTTCCGGGGTGGGTTCCTTCAAGAGATTCCTGAAGATTGGGAAAACCATCTCCATCCGCATCGCCGAAGGGATTGGTGTTCCCTCCGAAGAAATAGAGTTCGAAGGCATCATCGATGGCATTGAGGTTTTCGTCGGTGACGGTTGGCGCTGGGAAAGAAGTGATCGTCGCCGAAATGACTTCGATCCCAATTCCTATTCCAGCGGGAAGATTGGTCCGATCATCAAAGGCTAAAATCTCCAGCTCCGTTCCCACCGGCAGATCGAAAGTCTGAGGAAAGACAAAAGGATCTCCGTTCACATCGTAAAGCCGCAAGCCCGTCCCGCCATCGTTGAGTAAAGGCACCTCACTGCTAAACGAAGTCGCGCCGACGGTCGCGGAATAGGTCTGCGTGGTCCGCTGTGACAGCAAGGTCAACAAACTCACCAATGCCTCATCGGCATCCTGCAAATCGCTCACCGAAAGAGTATGCTCGGCGGAGTAACTCGTCGCCGGACTATCACCGGGATCTCCGGGAAGAGGAATCAGTCCATCGACATCTCCCACCACCGATGGCAGGGAATGCACGACGCTCCGTAGAGTTTCATACGGCGAGGGAAACAGACCGGGATCGGATTCCGGATGGAGCGCAGGATCGATCCCCTCAAGCAGTTCGGGATCGGTATAGCTACGTGAAGCGGAGATGCGATAAATCTCATTGGCCAACTTTCGCAAAGCATTGATCGCGGTTCCGGATCGCGCTTCATCGCTCAAAGTTTGAAACAAATCCTGCAAGAGCCACCCGGGATCTTCCGCATCGACGTAAGTCTGCAGCCCGAGCAATTGCTCCATCGTCACTTCTTGGGAATCTGCAACGCCATCGGGTGGAATGGTATCTCGGAATCTGGTTAAGCTTACCGGAAGATCCGACGAAAGAGTCCCCCGATCCCGCAAAAGATCTCCAACGATTCTTTCGAAGAGAACCAAAGCCAACGCATCATAAAAATTCCCTTGGGTGTTTACGGTAGTCCGGGTCTGCACGCCATAATGCGCAACTGCGGCCGCCAACCAATTGGCTGCTTCGGTCGCCTCATCAGCACCGCCATAAGGGGAACTCACCGGAGTCAAATCAAGAGAAGGAATGGGCACCAGTCCGATCAGCTCGCGACCCCACCCTGGAAACCCGTCGTCTTGATCCATGTCGAATGCCGCCGGAGTTGAGTAGATCACAAAGAGATCCCGGCCCGTCGCCGGAGTCGCCAAAAACTCACCGTAGGGATTTGGGAATACCGCTGCGGCATGATTATCGGTTTGCGTGTGATGAATGAGGTCACCATTCAAATCATGAAGACGGAGGTCGGTAGACGAGTAGGTCGTGTGGCCGACTTCATAAGAATTCCGATCAGGCTGATCTCCGGTGTTTCCAGACTGCGATTTGGGAATGATATTGAGATCAAAGACATTCTGTAATTCCGTCAGCGGATCGCTCGCCGGTGTTGAAGCCGAATCAAAAGGATCTGATCCTCCGACCCATTCGATGAAGTCGGAGAAACCATCACCGTCTTCGTCATTCGTGCGCGAAGGAGGTAAATCCAAGACATTCGCGCCGTAATTAACCGTCTCGGTTCCAATCGTGGGATCAGAACCGTAGAGTAACTCGTCGAGATCCGAGAGCCCGTCTTTGTCACTATCAGCACCCAGAAGAGGATCGATCCCGGCATTCAATTCGACGTGATCGGGAACGCCATCGCCATCCGAATCGAGGCTACCCGGCTCTCCGCTGAAAGAATAGTCTGCCCGATAAATCGGGGAGCGCTGCCCGGTCACGGTGTCTTCGGCATAATAGAAAATCGAAAAGGGCGTGAGAGTATTTCCCAGCGGCGTGATAGTATCTGACCCAAGGGCAAAAGCCGTCCAAGCCTCGCTGGTATCGAAGCGATAGTAGGCGTTAATCCCCGCCGTGCTCGGCGCTGTCAGCTCCGGCTTAATATAACGCGAATACGTTCCCGCTGGAGGTGTGATGGAAATTTGCACCGGGATGAGGCCCAGATTCCCTTCCCCGCTGGTCAGAGCCACTTCGTCGAAATTCTGATTAGTCAGGCCAAAGGTCGCGCCAGTCGGCTTGGTTCCGAGAGCCACCGTACTTCCGTCACCCAGTCCTCCGGTCGGGGTCGAAAACGTTTCCGTCATGACGCTGACATTCCCTCCCCCTTCAATCACCAAGGCACTTGTCCAATCCGGAACTTGAATCGTTTCAATCAACTTGGCATCCGGATTTACGAGCGGTTCCTTGTCGTAAAGAAAGACATTGGAAATCCCCGCCGCAGCACCGACGCCGGGCATTGGCGTGGCACCCTGGGGGGTCCACGAACCGCTGTGGGAATAGTGCGCCGAGGCGCTGGACGACTGGCCCGATGCCCCGTGAAGCAGGTGGAAATTCCCCGCGCTCGATCCCAAAATTCCTTTGAGAAGTTTCCCCGCCGGAGGATTCAAGCTTCCCTCAAGAACCGGTAACCCGCTGGCATCCAGAGAGTAGATGTTGGCATATTCGCCGTCGTTATAAATCACGACAAACTGGAAATTCGTTCCGTCATTGATGACATGAACCGAGCGAATGGGATCCAGTCCCACAGTTCGCGCCGCCACCGCTGAGAGAGCTCCGGTAGCGGGATCGCTATTGGAATAAAGCAAACCCGCCGTGCCCGGTTCGAAAAAAAGAAATTGAAAATTGGCCCCTCCCAGAAAAGGCGCGGAGACGTAATCCACATCAGCCGGTAATCCTGCCAGAGAAGTTTTGACCGGGAGCCCGGCAGTCTGACTATTGAGAATCCGGAAGGTCGTTGTCCCTCCCACCAGTTGGCTTGTGGAAAAGTTCTCGGGAGAACCCGTCTTGAGAAGAACACGCGCAGTATGATGGATGGGATCCCCGGTATTCGCATCGCCCGACACCGTGATTGACCCAGGAAGAGAAAGAAACAAATTCTGCGTGTCTTCATTGGGCGGAGAATTCCACGCCGTGAAAGTGATGAGGTCATCGAGAGTCGGATCATTGCCGGCCTGATTCAAATCCACCGCCGAGATCACAGTGGGACCAAGGCCATTTGGCGTCACTTGCTCAGGTCTCGAAAAAGCGGCATTGGGGTCGATGAGAAAAATTTGGTTTGCGAAAGGGCTGGTGAACACCAAATCCAAACGACCCGCACCACGCACCTGTCCGACGGCAAGGTCGCTTGTATTAGCACATCCACTAGGGCGCGCCGCCTGCCACACCAGTGAGCCATCGGCCTGACCCTGGCCAATGCGAAATTGCCCGGTGGCGCGGTCAACCGTGACGACATCCAGAAAGGTGTCGCCATTGAAATCACCAAAGCCCTGAATCTCTTCCGGGGTGTGGTAAGTCACGCGCGAGTCGTAACCCGACACGGAAGCAGTGAGACAAAAGACCAAGAGGGAAGGAAGATATTTGTGGAACATGGCGGGGGCGGACAAATGGATTACGGAGTGGGGTCGACGAGAGGGATTTCCAGTTCGTTGGTCGGGATACAGCGATCAATTTCACCGTTCTCTTTGAAGCGAACGAGAACGTAAACATACCTGGCACCCCGGATCGCACCCTGGGTGTCTTTAACGTAGAGACCATAGAGCGGGAGCCTTTGAGGATTCTCCAAAAGCTCCAGGAAGGGGTCATAGAGACCTTCGTGGGTCGTCAAATACGGCCCCGTGCGAACGCGGTTAATCAAGGGACTGACCTGCACCAGATCTCCCGACACCGTTGGGAAATAGAGATTAGGAACTTGATAGCGATAGAGGGCAAAATTCAACGCGGTTTCCCCTCCCGATGATTCGTAAAGAATCAAATTATATTCGTCGGTATCCGGCCAACTCGAAGGAATGACATACAAGGTCTTGTTGTCTGTGGTGAGACGACCAAGGGTAACATCAATCTTCTCACTATCAATTTGCAACTCACCAATCTGCACTGCCGCGTAATAACGACCCTCCCGGCTATTGTAGGCATACTCCGCTTCGATTTCCGGGATGAAATCCGGATCCAAAGCCGGCAAGGAACGCGCTGGCCAGGGAACTTCGGGACCAACAACATTGGATTGCGACCAAGTGAAGTTCACGATATTCGAAGCACTCGAGCGATCCCCTGCAGCGGAAACACTTTCGACGTAGATCTTATAGTCGCGACCCGTGGCGAGATCGAGGCTCAAGCTATACTCACCCGCCGTTCCGGTATCGTGGAAATTTCCGCCAAGCCGTCCCGTCTCAAAGACCAGGAATCCTTGAGGAAATCCTCCACCCGAACCGAAAGGTCTGCCCAACGTCGGGAAACCAATTGCCGGGGCTCCTCCACCGAAGGGCACAATCGCCACGCTGGGAGTCTGCAACTCACTCGAGTAAGTCGACTTCACTCCCGTGTCTCCATCACAGATATAAATGCGGAATCGCTCGACCCCTTCGGGCTGGCAAAACCATTTGATCACTCCCTGCGGCGCGGCTTGGGTGCCCGCCTTTCTAACCTCGGCCATGATCGGAACGGGCATTTCGACTTTGGTCGTGGTGAGGAGACATCCCAGATCGGCAAGAGGGCTCGGATTTCCATGCTCGTCAAAATACTGAAGAAA
>Ga0115013_10000211_pt1 | contig 38366 bp, 24 predicted proteins | sample SouAtlMetagenome_2_FD_88686 | JGI IMG/M metagenome (GOLD analysis project Ga0115013, IMG submission 88686) | Marine eukaryotic phytoplankton communities from Atlantic Ocean - South Atlantic ANT15 Metagenome | ecosystem: Environmental > Aquatic > Marine > Oceanic | place: South Atlantic Ocean...
GTTGTGTCCTTCTCCGATTCCGGTATATCTTTAATAAGTACATTGCCAAACATTTCCAGCCAGTGTTTCATCCCGTTTTCTCCGTCTTGAAGCAAAGTGGGACGATCGTACAAGACCGCTGATGTCACCTCGATGCCGTGCTTCTCTAAGAGCGATGAGTACTCTGCAATACTCGGAAAATACCAGGGATTGGCAACATTGTCGTTGTTGTTATTGTTGTTGTTGGCACTGCTCTTCTTTTCTCGAACCACTTCGAGCGCTGCTTGAACAATTTGCTCGACATTGCCCTTGCCACCAAATTCCACCACAAAGCGGCCGCCGTCCTTCAGCAGGTTGGCCATACCAATGACCGCATCCTCGGCGTCGGTTACCCAGTGTAGAGCTGCGTTTGAAAAAATAGCGTCAAAGCGTCGTATCACCACCATGGACGCCATTTCCTGATTGCCGAGCAGCTTGGAAGCATCCACGCAAGGAAAATCGATGTGGGGAAAGTTGAGAATGGCGTTTTCGACCATCTCTGGATCGGCATCGATGCCAACCACGTCTGCTCCTTTCTCGGCAATCATTCCGGTAAGCTCTCCAGATCCACAGCCGACATCCAGAATAAAGTCTTCGGGCTTTGGATCCAGCAGATCGACCAGGGATGTTCCGTACTCCCAGACAAAGCTGTGGTGATTTTGGTACAAATCAACGTCCCACTATGGTAAGAGAATAGAAGAATATTCCAAACGGCGCGTGTGTGTGCTTGTATGAGAGAAACGGCGAAGCAAAAAAGGCAAACGGTGCTGCGATTTGACGATGCGATTTGATTTTGCATTTTGATGATGCTATTTGATGATACTATTTGATAATGTTATTTTCAACTCACATCTTGTGCTACCGAAGCAGTATCATCCTTATCTTCGGGATTCTTATCCCTGTTGGGTGTAGAAGCTGATAATGCGAGTGCCATACAGCGATGACGCCTGGAACACACTGCCGCCGCTGTCCTGGCGAATTGGTGGACTGTAGCGAACCCTTTCGAGATCGAAGGAAGCCACAGCAGTGCGGCAATGAAGGAGGTAGAACGAACCATTCACTGTTGTAAATGTAGTAATTTTCGTTGACTCTTTCGTTGTTGTTGAGAGGCCTGAAAGTATTTTTCGAAATTGCCAGTTTTGCGTCTGTGAAACAACAGACAACGAAATCCTTTTTTTTTGTTTGCGTCTCATGATTTTCCTCACTTTTCTTCGAAATCATCTGAACATATATTTATTCGTCTCCGTAGTATTTCAATGTTTAAAGGGTGCGACATTTTTTTACCGCACCTCCAGGGACAATCGTGGTGAAAAGCACGGACGGCCGACAGAAACTCAAGGGACACCCGAGGGACAGACAGATCGACGATTTCAGTTTTTCATCTTCGGAGAGCAGTCCTGTGAAATGGATTAAAACCAGTAAAACGTCGCCAACGGCATCGAGGAGCAGCAACGACAATATGAGCAGCAATCGCTGCAGGGAGAAGCTCCCACAAAAGCTTCCTTTTCATTGTTTGCTTCGTTTCAAACACTAAGCTTACAACACCGCATTTCCTAGTAGCTGCTGTTTTTGTCGTCTTAATTGTAAAGACAACAGTAGAAGAACATCAAAAGAAAATAATCGAATCGAATCCAACATTCGTCGTCAGCTCAGAAGGAATCAATTCCTACAAAAACTAACAAACCTAACTTACTAGATCAGAAATCATGGCTAAAAACAATAGAAAATACAAAACAACCATGGCTACCATCCATAGTAAGGCCGGCGAGTCTACTCCCGGCTTTGAACAGCGACAACGACGCCTTGAGACCGAAGCCGAGGAAGAAGAGGCGGAAGCCAAAAAGCTTGCTCAACGAGAAAAGTTGACAAAGCAGAGACGGGCTCAGCGTGCGAATAAGGCGGCGGAACCCTTGAGGAAGGCGGCGGAAGCCGCAAAGCTTGCCGAACAAAAAGAGTGGAGAGAGAAGAAACAGGGCCAGCGTGAAAAGAAAAGGGAGGAATGGCGCACCGCTTTGCGGGACGCTGGTTTCGACCCGGCGCAATTCAATACGATCAAGGATTTGGAAGCCGCTTATAATGACCTGAAGGAGCAAGAGGTCGCTACGGATAAATATCCCGCCGCTTTGCGCAATGCTAATATTGATCCAGAGCAATTCAAATGGATCGTGGAGCAGTTGGAGAAGAAAGCTGAGCTCGATTCGAAAGCTCCCGCAATGGCAGCAAAAGCTCCTTCTCCTCCTAGGCAACAAAATAACTACGAGCGACGCCCCTTGAACAATTTGTCGAACAACTATGGCAATTACGGAGATTATTCGTCTGAAGACGGAACTTACTTTTCAGAAGGTACCAGTATGGGCCCAGGAGCAGGGTACCAGTTCAAGCTGCCGCAATTCCGTCGCGATATGATGGAAGGAGCTACGATCGAATCGCCTATGCGTTCCCCCAGTGTTATTCTCAAGAGTAGCGACATCAATGACTGGACAAGTGGTAGCGGGCAACAACGTGCCAATCGAAACGGATATGGCAATTCTTTTGGACCACCGACTACTTCCGATACATCCGTCTCATACGCACAACCGAAGATGACTCCCGGTAAATCTGTCGCATATGCACCAACAACTACTTCCGATACATATGTCTCATATGCACAATCGAAGACTCCAAAGACTTCGGGAAAATCTGTCGCATACGCACAAGCAAAGACTCCCAAGACCCCGAAGCCCGTCCAAACTCCTCATCCTCCTGTCGATACTCCAGCAGCAGCGGACAGAGATTTTGAGTTCGCACCAAATTCTGCCCTGCGTGATTGTGTGACCCGCCAAGACTTTAATTTCGAGAAATATGGTTTGCTTGAAAGGGAAAGACAGTTGTCAGTCCAATCCATCCAAAAAAACACACAAATTGGGGATAATTACCATGAGTTCATGTCAAAAGTTTGGATGGATAACAAGGAGAAAGAAGCACGGGCACAACGAGCCATTGATCAACAGATGGAACTACTCGAGGAAGAACGCAACCGATATGAGGCCAATCGCGTCGAGATCGAAAACTTGCCGCACTCCCCGCGTCTTAATGCCAATGCCCTCGGCGGCCGTATGCATTCCCAAGAACGCCGAAATAATCGTTTGTTCGGCATCGGAGAAGATGTTGCCGATTCTACTCTAGGTAACGAGGCCTTTGCCGAGGTTTCTTCGAACGTCTTAAATTATTCTGGCGAAAGTGTTGGTGATAATGAGGAGGTCATGGACCTTGCTTCGATTTTCGCCGAGAAATGCACCGTAGTGGAGTCAGTGAAGCCACTATACAAAAAGAATTCTCTAAAGTACATGAAAAAAGATAAGCTCCGAAGTATCCTCGACGACATGGATCAGGGTTATGGTAAAAGGGACACCAACGACGACCTCAGAAAGCAAATCTGGGAAGCCCAACGAGAAGCTGCGAAGAAAGCATTATCATCAATCTTTGGTATCAAGCCCGAAGAAAAGGCGAAAATGGACGCCTTGCTGAAAAAACACGGATACATTGACTGAGAGATCTGGGCCATATGTAAACGTTGTTGTCGTGGTTGGGGCATCGATCGGTTGGTAGAAAGGTCGGTTGGGGCATTGGTATAATATTTCGGTTACCAAATTTTACGTAATTCTAGTAATGCTTTGTTTCATTTAGACTGTATTTGGATTAATTAATCATCAATTGTCGCATGTGTCGTTCCACCATATCAATACTATGTTTCGCTAAGTGCTCCCATTTGGCAATGAATCCGAGATTGTTGCGTAACAACCGTCGTGTCGCCTACCCTGAGCAACAAGATCACTGCATCCTCGACCATGATGGCGACATCGAACCCTCAGACATGGATGAATACGACGAATCGGGCGCTGGAATTATTCTCACGTGGACAGATCTTGCAACCTGAAATCGTGATATCGTCGAATGTAGGTACCTATTTTCCTGGCTTATTCACTGAAAAACAAAGAAAATCTTTTCCCTCTCTCACATTATCGCAAAAGATCACTTAAAGCCTTGGGTATTCCTGAACATAACCAGTGGCCGAGTTATCCTCTATCATCCGAACGGTAGATTGTAGTATGAATGTAATAATATAATGTCGATATGTATGCCGACAACCAGTCGATAATCGAATTAAAAAGTAAAGAGTGAACTCAAAACGATCATCAATACGCAAGTCGAACTCCCTCAAAGTAGATAAACAAACAAAGGCATTTTGTTAAAAAAAATGAAAGGCTGCTCAGATTGACGGAAAAGTGAAAAGATTGAAAGTAACCCTATTTCATCATCTATTAAGGGTACTACTAAGCGTTGTTACGTCATCCTATCTTTCCTGTCAGCTCGCTCTCCAAAAAGTACAGCGCGCAAGTAAGGTGCAAGCAAGAAAAGATATCATTTCAATTTCGAGTTCGTGATCTCTGACAACTAAAGTTACACTATTTCTAGGCGTTTACCATTCGCAAGTTAGTTCATCTTATAACAGCTTGTCACATTAAAATCATGACTAGTAGAAACAATACTTTCAACCGCTGTTCTGTTGCATCGTTGGGTTTGATCCTTGCGATTGCTGTGCTCCAGACGGTCATCCAGACTTCAAGGGCGTTTACCCTCTCGAACAATCGCCTTGTCGCAAGCAGTAGAACTATCACTCCTCATGGCGTCAACAACAAGGCAAGTTTCGTTGTCGTTCAATCGAGTAGCAGCGATGATGGTGAACAGGAAGAAGCAAAAGAACCCGAAACCGAAGAAGAAAAGCAGGAGGTTGTCGGGAATTTGGTGGAAAACGACGAATGGGAAGGCCTGACCATGGAACTCTCCGAGGTCATCAAGACGGCGGTTGTCGAAGACATCAAGAAAAAAACCCGCGATTTCACGGGAAATGACAACTATCAGGTGGGAGATATTACGAAAGAAATCGATACCCGTGTCAAATCGGAGATTGCCAGCATGCGTGGAAAGGAGGAATACGAACTCGGTGATTTCATCGTGGTGGTGGACGGGATGGCCAAGGAGATGACGGAAGAATTCACCGGAAAACCCTACGAGGCGGGGGATTTGTCCAAGGAAATCGACAGCCGTGTCAAGGGTGCGGTGGCCGAGTATTGTGGAAAAGACGAGTACGAATTTGGAGACTTGTCCAAAGAGATTGACGCACGCGTCAAGACCAGAGTGGCGGAATTCATTGGCAAGGAGGAATACGAGTTTGGAGATATTTCCAGACAAATCGAAAACAATCGAAGAGAATGGGTCAAGGATTTTTTGGGAGAGGATGCAGCAAAAGATTATCAGTTTGGTGACATTACGAAACAGGCAATGAAAAATTTTACCGGAAATGACGATTATCAGTTTGGAGATGTCACCAAGAAACTACTTGGAAATATATTTGGTGGGAAGAAAAAGCTCAAATAAATAACTCAACCGAAAAACTCTGCTTTCTAACGAATCTTAATACTTTGTAGTATAACTATCTTTTTGTATCAAACTGCGCAAGAGTAGATGATAGTAATTAAAATTGTTGTTTGAAAGCTGCCAAGACGCATTCGTTGCTATCGTGCCGCTGCTCTTACCGATGATCGTGTTTTTGCTCTTGTTGCCGAAGGACGTTTCTTGGACAACATGAGAGAATTTTCAGCAGAAAAGCTGATGATGATCGTGCCGTTGACACAGAGATGTCCAGCAAATTATGGAATATTTCGAAGAATTAAGATTGACAGCCGAAATTCGCAGGATCGAAACCAATGCATTTGCCAAAGAGGCTGAAGCTGCTGGGATCATAGGTGAGAACGAATCAATGTTTCTCATCTGGTGTCTGCATGCCAATTGTCCACGAGTTCCGGATAGTGCTCGCGGAAAGCTACTCCACAACTTACAAAGTTGAGGGAGGTTTGGACGTTGTTGATAATTGGATTGTCTTTTGGACAAGCTGCAATCTCGTTTCGATAGGTTTCCATGACAAAGTTCAACATTGGGTCAGCCTTTGTGGAATTGTTTTCGGAACCATTGCCCTTTTCCCAGTTTCGATCGTTTCCGAGATGAAAGGTCCCATTGGGACTGGAAGGAATAATTTCGTAGGTATCTCTTGCTATCGACCGTTCGAGTACGAGCTTCAAATATCGTGCCCAAGCGGGATAACCCGCAAATTGGTTTCCGAGATGGACTCTGTCGATGACGGAGGAATGCAGCAGGAAACAATCGGTACCAGGATGTTTTTGCCATTTAGCACGGTTTTCGAGGGCTCGGTCGATTTGTGCAAACAATCGTTCGATTTTTGCTTGGTTCTTTGTGGGTTCCAAAATGGAAATAATGCTGGTCTTTCGGGCCACCATCTTGACGCCGGCACGGTTGATTTGAAAGGCCTCTCGTCCTTCCTTCAATTTTTCCAATAAAAAGGGATAAAAGTCCTTGGTCAATCCAATGTCGGCATTGGTCATCATGACATAAAAATCGGTTTTGGTTTCCGTTTCTTTGGCCACGGAAACAGCTGCGTCCAAAATATCCTGCATGAAGGGGAGTTCGTAATCCGCAAACAACCGTGTGATTGCGGGGGAAATTGTGGTTGCAGCGACGCTATCCGCTGGAGTCTGTTCTGGTTTTTGAAAGTTGTCCATCGTGAATGGATTCGGAATTCCCCCGTACTCGGTTCGCGTCGATCGTTCCAAGAGAACGCGATGATCGCACACCGTGGCTTCCGACAGAAGCTCCCAATCCGATGGGAAAATGGCACAGATCAGTGTCATTTGCAAGTCGGTTGGCATGTTTTGTTTGGCACGTTCGATGCTCTGGAGGGTCACCCATTGATCGTAGGGTTGGTGAATCGAATCCTCGTCGTTGTCCTTGTTGTTGGTTGCGTAGATATTCATGACGTGAAACAATCGAATTTTCTTCTCATTCGGTGGTTCTTGTATCTGAACAGTTGCTGCTGCTGTTCCTCCTATGTTATCATGATCCTGCTGGGAGGCATTCTGACGATTAATAGTGTCATCATTATCGTTCTGTGGATGTGAAATCGAAAGAGCAAAATTCGGAGGAGGAATTGTGGTGGTGGCGTTTTTTGTCACAGACCATGCATCGGTATTCTCATAGTTGCTGCTCGATAATGACGATGATATCCACGGCCACAATGCCATCAAGGACAAGCCACAAATAACTCGCATCATTCGTTTGAGTCTTTTTCCCGCTGCTGTCGCCTCCGGGGTCATCGTTCTCCCCCCAGAGAAGACGGCCATATCTTCTTTCCGATCTTCTGGTATCAAAAGCCCTATCTCTTCTATATACGTTGTTGCAGTGTTGTTTGTCTCACCAACCATAGAATGTTACTTGATCAGAGTTGGTGGTTTCACACAAACATAGAGTTTATTATTTTCGAGGCTGGAAACAATTGAAAAATAATTATCGAGCGTTTTACCGTACACTAGCATCGAAGTCCGTGATTGCATGATACTCGAGTCGCATTTTATTTTCAACGGCTTGAGAGACTTTCAATCTTTATCAATACTATCATCTTGACGCATGTAAGGTAACCAACCATTACTCTTTCGATTGGAGATCCATCTCTTTTCCATCGTTTTGTCTAGACACGTTCTTGAACTTTGTAAGAGTAAGGTTCTATTGTTATCGAATGTGATAATCTCGGGTGACTTTGACTTATCGAGTACGCCGCAATCCAATCTATAGTATAGTATCAATTATATTTTTTACATTCCAATGTTTGGAAGGACGACAGCAACAGCGCTATCTGCAACGAGAGGTAGTCATTGTCGATATTTCGGAGCCTCGATTGCGAGATTCCACAACTTTACTATTGCTATTCCATTGAGAAAGAATGCTTCGACAGTTGTGAGACGAATCAAACGAAAAAGGATACTGCCAATCGTTTCTTACAGCCGACCTGTGGGATCAAAAACATCTGCCCTATCTTCCTTTGACGTTTGCCATGCCGCACGTCTCCGAAATGGTGACAATAATTGCCATCGTCGTCTCTTTTCTTCAGGTTTACAAGACAACACTACCAATCATGGTGAAGAAACTACCGAAAACTCCTCACCCTGGAAAATTGCCATTGTTGGATCCGGTCCATCGGGCTGTTATACGGCCAAATATCTAGTCATGGGTGCCAAGACCAAGCTACCCAAGAATCAGAATCACCTTTCGATTGATATCATTGAACGATTGCCAACAGCATACGGATTGGTTCGGAATGGTGTGGCACCGGACCATCCCGAGGTCAAGAACGTCCAACACGATTTTGACGAATTGTTTGACGAGGGCAATAGCGATGGTGGCACCATTCGATTCTTTGGAAACGTCACAGTCGGTGGCGAAACAGAGGGAGAGGAGTATAAAGATGAAACGTGTGATGGGGACAAAACTGATAACAGGAATGAAAATAATAACGCTTCTGATAAGGCTTCAACGTCACCATCATCGTGTGACGTGACGCTGGACGAACTCCGGAAACTCTATGATGTAGTGGTATTGGCCTACGGGTGCGAGTCGGATAGGGAGCTGAATCTTCCCATTGATATTGTTAACGACGAAGAATTGGCCAACCGAGAGGGAGTCTCCGAACGATACCAACATTGCAAACCATCCGATATCAAGGGCGTCTTGAGTGCCCGTGAATTTGTCAATTGGTACAATGGTCATCCCGAATACGAATGGGTCACCCACGAGGTCGTTGAATCCTTATACCAGAGCCATACCCAAGACATTGTGGTGATTGGACACGGAAACGTGGCATTAGATTGTTCGAGAATTCTTGCCAAGGCTCGAGTGACGCTGAATCCGACCGATTTGACAACCAGAGCCCTGGAAATATTGCGTCCCAACGAACTTATCGATTCTGATCGCACCATTTCGGTAGTGGGTCGAAGGGGACATGTCCAGGCCGCCTTTACCATCAAGGAGATTCGGGAATTGACCAAGCTCACGGAAGATGGAGACAATGCCAACTTGATTCTAAGAAAGGACGAACTCGAAGAGGGGTCGATCGGAAGGGTTTCGAAAGAAGAACTCAAGCAACGACCCAGGGCTCGGATTCACAAGCTTTTACAGAGCCACGCTAAAAAACAAAACAGTCCAACAAAAAAGGACAACGGCAATGGTGACAACGAAGCAAAGAGAAACGATAAAGACGAAGAAAGCAATGAGGATCGGATAAAAAAACTTTTGCAGTACGAACTCACAACCGATACCGAAACTCCAACGCCTTCTACAAACATTCATTTACGGTTCTTGACCAATCCGGTTCGCTTCGAAGCCCAGCGCAAACATTCAGGGGATCATGCTCCGTTGCAGCTCACTGGGGTTGTCTGCGAAAAGACCAAGCTGGTGGGTGACACTCCAGGCAAACAATCGGCAGAGGGAACCGGGGTCTACGAAACCATACCTGCCAACTTGTGTCTAGTGAGTATTGGTTACAGGGGCCTTGCGATCGATGCTTGCACCCGAGAACACTTTAATGATTTTAAGGGAATTCTGAAAAACAAACATGGCAGGGTAGTTGGTGCAGAGGAGGGAGGCGATGACGACAATCTAGCCCCGCTATATGTGTCGGGATGGCTCAAGCGTGGACCCTCGGGTATTATTGGAACCAACATTGGAGACGCCAAGGATACGGTAGTGTCCATCCTTGAGGATCTAGCTTGCAAGTCATCACCCCCAAAAGATCCACAGATATTGTCGCCCACTATCAACAACACATCTACTCCTACTACCGATAGGTTGTCATCCTTGCAGGCTTTGCTAGAAGAACGAAATGTGGAAATCGTTGATTGGGAATCTTATAGGAACATCGAAGCCGTTGAGTCCGCCCATGACAAGGTGGAAAATAAATTGGGGCATTGCAAGCGGCATCCTGACCAACCCCGTGAAAAAATTATTCATCACGAGCAACTCCTTAAAGCTGCAAAAGAAAAGAGGTAATGAATAATGGAACAGTAATGAATTCAAATTTTCTAGCTCTACTTTTTTAATACCGGTGATTTTTAATCGACCAATTCAAATTTTTTGGTTGTGAGCACAGCGGGGGGCGGGACTGGCTGGCTGACTAAAATCAACATGTCCCCCTTTTTTCTCCGCCTCAACGAACACTCAGGATAAGTCCAACGAATTCTCATCTTCCATCGAATTCCCATGTGCGAACAAATAATACTTCATTCATACTTTTCCAATCCACGAACTTCTCTTTCCTTTCACTTGAAATTCGGTATTGCCGCTTATTGCGTCACCACTCAATCACAAGATGCTGATTCTCTTCGCTGTTCACTTCTGCACTTAAAGAAGCAATTGGAACCTGACACAAGTTTATAATCATGGCAGTTCTCAAGACTAGAACATATCACATTTAATTATATAATCATGAAAGTATTCAGAGCATACGAACGGAGACATAGTATATACAACGCCGACATTTGTCCAACGGGCAGTGAGGATGTTTCGATCGCTCCATTGGGCACTTTATCTAGGCACAGCGACATCGCTTTGAGCGGCAGCAGCAGAAAGATGAACAGCGTAAACGACGACTGCGAAATAATCCATAGACACACCGATGCCTACGAGACATCACCACAGCGGTTGGTGCGGAAAGGACGTTGGAGGGTCGAGAAAGAGAACGTTTCCGAGTTGCCAGATATTTACCCTCGATTGTTACGCCCGCTCATTGTTGAGAACCGAGAGGTTTCCGAGATTGGGGATCGTTTGTGGGATTTTTTGACGAAACTTGGCGTTCATTCCGTCTTTGACAGCAAGCGGGGACGGGTTCTGTGTTGTACCCAACAACTCTGCTTTGTGGTTCAGTTTTGGAGGAGAAAGGCACAAACTCATAACGACAACAGTAGCAGCAACAACAACAACGCTGAGAGAATAAACAGGAATGAAAGTGACGAAGAAATCATTTTGGAAATTTTGAGGCGCAGGGGATGTAGCTGGGCGATGCACAAGGTCAGGTCAGCACTCAAAAAGTATATGGTTCAGCTGCAGCAGCAGGATCACCATCCAAAGACACATAAGCATCACCAATTTCGCCGGCATTCTTTAAACCTATCACCATTTCCACCACCACCTCTTTGTAGCAACGGCTTCGATAGGCTCGGCTTGATTGGTTGTAAAACTAAGCATATTCCTACCAACGTAACTCCTATCCAATTCAATGGGGATGAAAGTGAAAGCACAAGTGAGTCCTCCTCTACGGACAATATGTTTCATGCAGATTGTCCATGTACGCCAAAAGCGTACTGACAATAGAAAAATAGTTTGGGCTACATTGCAAACTATAATTTTTGATAGCTAGAACATAAAAATAATATTATATTGTAACCAAGATCAATTATCATTAGAAACAAATGATCTCTATTGGGTAGTGACAGTGACAATTGCTCTAGGATCAGGGTGCTGCCCCTCGTATGATGTTTCCTTCTTCCCTCCGAAATCGTCCAGTGAGGATGCACTGGTCCCTCCAGACGAGGAAGAAGAAATCCAGGAGGAATTTGGTGATCGGTTCCATCGCTTGGATCCTTGCAACGAGGAAGCACGGTCAGACGAAGAGTAATTATTTTTGTGACTCTCTTTGTTGCTGCTGCTATATTCTGCCCACTGCTGTTTCACCCGCTCCAATTGTTGCTCTGCCTCGTCGATTTGCTCTTGTCGCTTGGCCTGATGTTCTTTGATACGCGAAAGCATCGTGTTGGGAGAAAGGCAAATGTCGATGTGTTCATTGCTAGTATGACTGTCGTCATTCTCGTTACCGGTGCTATTTCCATCATCCAGGTGACCAATATTGGTGTCGTTGTCTGTTGGTCCAAGGAATCTTGTGTCAAAGTAACCTGCTCCCATAGAATACAGAGACGTCGATGCCAAATAATTGTCCTTGTTGCCCTTTCTCAAGTTGCGGGTTTGGCGCTGTTTTGAGGCCAGAGTAATGGGATGGTTTTCTATCATAGCCATAGAGCTACTGTTGTCGTAAGAGTTATCGTCCGATAATGACACTGGTGGTGCTAGTGCGGGATAAAGATCGTCAAAGTTATCACTGTTAACCTCGAGGGTAACATCCTCTTCATCGTCCTCAATCAACAGGGTTGCGTCTTGCTCTCTATTATTCCCTCTTCCTCGCAGCTCTGGTGCCAATCCCTCATCGTCGTTGCAACTCAATGTCCATCCAAAGAGTCGAACGGTGAGCATGACAAGGGACAAGGCCACAATCAAAGATTGTGTAATCGTTCCCCACAAAAATCCAGTCTGCCCCGAATCGCACACCGCATTCTGCATTGCATCTTCGTACAATTCGTACCTAAAGTGGGGCAAAGAAACGTTCAGTTAGTAAATTGAATTGTGAGTGTCTTGAGCGTAAATTTTGATCGACCAATCCTTTGTGATATGTAGATTCACGCTTACCAAATATCGCATCGAAACAAATTAACAAAGCTCGCCAAGACCACGGAGAAGTTGCAAGATGTGTTCCTGATGAGCTCGCCCATCTCTGCGACAGAACCGATATCGTTCTCAACCACACAAGTTCCCTCCTCCGTCAGCAAACCAGAGACCTCCCACAGGACTCTATTGAATGTCCATCCCTGTTTGATGAGGGTGGCGGCTTCCCCAGGAATTTCTCCCAGTCCACGAGATGGACATTGAAGAATATAGTCGGTGGCCATGTCGTACGAAAGGATTGACCAAGCGTCTTGTTCGCCATCCCACTTGTCTGGCTTTGCAAAGGCCAAAAATTCCAAGACGTTTTCGTCTGGATTGTCCCCGCAAAAGTCCTTCAGGGCCAAAGATCCCATCACAAAGTACAGGCATGCTATCAGCGACAAAAATACCAATAATGTGAATATCGGAAGTATGATCCAACGGAAGCAACGGCTCTCGAGCTTACGGTACGCGGTGCCCAACAGCATCAATCCTGTTATGATCCCTAGTAAGACATTGCCTACGCGGAGAGATACCACCACACCATTGAAAGGCTTGACCCAATTGTTCTCGAGTGAAATAACAGATTTTGATGTAAGAGACAAATCACTCTGGAGTCCTTCTAGCTTGTCTAGGACAACGGACTCAAAGTGCTTCCAGAGACCGACGACTTCTTCAAGAGCTACCTCCAGCAGTAGATCCTTGTTATTACCCCCCAGATTGCCAAAATCACAAGCTGCGTTTGCGCTGTTGTCGAGCTTCTGGGTCAAATCATTGAAAACTCCACTCATTGAATCCACAGCAATGGTGTCGCTGATGCTGCTGCTTGTATTATTGCTACCATTGATGGTTTGGCTGGGAAATAAACTCGAACCTGGAGAGTTTGATACCAACTTTTCTTGTTTTAGAATCGATGACGAACTATTGTAAGCTTCCAAGAATCCATTAACGATTTCAATTCCTTCAGAAACAAGTCGCTGGGTGTCTCCCAAGACATCCGAGGCTTGTGTTGAGGCTTGGTGCATCTGGTTTGCCCCCCAAATCGACACGGAGAACGAGCTTGCTACAATCCCAATTCCCGAAATCCAAAAGATAATGCTACCCAACCGGTGAAAAAATCTTTGTTTTGCACTTGATGCTTCTATATAATCGTTGTAATAATCGTCGTCAGAATTATTGGTTTTGCCAGCTTTGTTCTTTTCAGGGATGGGAAAAAAGAGGTCAGAATCCTTGTTGATGGATCGGTATCCGCGCATGGAGGAGGAATTGTTTCGACCTAGGCTAATGCTTCGTTTTCCGCGGAGACTAGTCTCTCCCTCGACACACCTATATTCCGCCTGGTCGTCCCTAGTAGTGGCGTTACCCTTCGATTTCTCCTTGGTCTTTTGAAAAAAGGTCTTGGTCTGGGCATTATACCAAATTTGAGCTCCCTCCTGATGCAATAAATCCCCTTGTTGCTTTTGTTTCATGGCATTTGTCAAGAGAGAAGAAATCGTAGAAGATGTATTATTGTTGACCGTGCTGTTTCCCTTTTGATTGGAAAGATTGCTGCCGCTCAGGCCGCTGGCAATCCGGGTTAGCTCGAGCTCTTGCAAATCAGCGAGTTCTTTTGGTGCGGATACAGCTTTGTGCTGATCATTTACCTGTTGTTCCAGCTGTTTCAAATCGCGCAAAATATCTATGTCAGTATCCCCAACTGTTTTCGCTTTTTTCACAGCCGACTGTGCAAGCAAGGGAGTGCTAGAAAAGGAATTGGTGACAAAGGAAACACCCTGTGTGCTGTCCTCACAGGCAATGATATCTGTGACCAAACCCCCAAGGAGTTCGTTCCAGGGATTAATCTTTTGTATCTGTTGGTTATTCTGTTCCCCGAAACTATTGCTTGACGACTCCTGGTTGGTGCGTCTCGTGCTAGGAGGGGGCTGTTTCTTATTGTTTGACGATGACAAAACGTCAAGCTTGCCGTTACGAATGACACCAACCTGGTAGCACTGGCTATTACTGGAATCATCACCAGTGGAGGAAGCGAGCGAACCAAGTGATTTGCTTGTAAAGGAAGACTGTACGGATTTCATCTGTTCTGGAAAGGACAACCACCGTGGCGTTGCCGCAGACGCAAAATCCATCAAAACGACCTTGTCATCGTCAATATTTTCCTGATCTTCTTCCTCGTCATAATAATCGTTTTCGAGATTGACTTTGGTACTATCCTGTGAGGATTTGGACGACGAGCTTCTGTTGTTACGGCTCTTCTTTATTCGTAGTGCTTGCCGTTGACACTTGCCCATTTTGTGGAGATTCCAGAATATTGCTAGAAGGATGAGCCACCCAATCACTGCCGCAATAACGCAAAAGGCAATAGACCACAATCCCATGCGATAATCATATGCATTGATACTGTTGGTCCATGTGAGATTCTTCGAATGACCAAAGCGTTGTTGTTGGGCCTCTGTTGCTGTACTATTATTGTTGCTGTAGGCCCGAAAAAGATCACCGTCACCTTCCGAGCTATCTTCGTTTGGATAGAGATAGTGGTTGGAAATGACTGATCCCTCACCACGATTGACCCCGGGCCACCATTCGCCCTTCGGAGTGTTGGGCGATGGAATTCCAAGCATATCCTGAGAACTAATTGCCGAAGCAATGTCGTCGGTATTATTGCTATCGTTGCTGCTAGTATCCATGTCGCTATTGATGTTGCTGTCGCTATCGCTTTGACTAGTTTCATTCATGGCCCCATACGTCACTAGTTGCGACGGAGTGAAAGCGTTGGCATTGTCAAGGACGATATTTGTGCTGGGGGCGCTCTTGTAAACTGCCACTGGACACGTTTTCACCTGGTCCCATTCAGAAATATCAGTATTGGTTTGCTCCATTTTATGATTTCGATGCCGAGATTTCGATGCCGAGATTTTGTTTGCTTTTTCGATAGTGAATGAAGATGTTTCCCTCTGTATTTGTGTATAAATGCGAGGTTCGAACGTACTTGCTATTGCTGAACTCTTGTGCTTCTATTGTTTTTTGACGTTGCCTATAGATGCCTGCTTGTAAAAGAAGTTCTCAAAACAGTGTTTGCATGTCGGCAGCTGATGTTACTTGGCGGGCCAATGTGGAGACAGAGTCGTTTGAGGCATTGGATACGATCTTGGGAATTTATCGAGTCACAGATGGAAACCGAGAATCGGCATGTTGTTCAAACCGATATAACCACTAATAACGGTTGGATAAGTAATTTGTACGTTGTCAATGTACGGACATTTCGAAATGAGCGGGAAAGAAATGTTTTGTCGTGGGGAGGATGGTTTCCCGCGAAAAAATACAAGGGGAAAAGTGTGGACCATTTGGGGTCGTTGAAAAATACCGGTGTCCCCTAAAAAGACCAATAGTGTCACCATCCCTACAACTGTCTCTAGATTAGAGTGATACAAAGGAAAGGCACACTGAGTTAGCTAGTAGTGACTATTAGCAGAGACTATTAATTAATTATTGGTGGCTACAGGTAGCCATCTAGCTCTGAGCATCTTTGCCATATTCAGGGCCTCCTCTCCTGGCTCCAGTGCCATGCCATGCCCCCCTCTCCACCCATTCACCAGCCCCCACCATGGAAATGTGGAGCTCTTGCGTTCGAAGACAAAGATCCATCCTCAGAAAACTGAAGGACCTGATTCAAGTACCCATCAGATCGCCAGATAGGCAGATGTACAAGTTGGGAGCAAAAGTCTCCACTTGAGTACCAAATCCCACTGATATCGCCGACACTACGAATCAACCATCGAACCTATCGTGTTCATCGAAAAATGCAAACAAAAATGAGTAGTTGAGGTTAGATAATGAATCAAATAAGGGTGAAAAAGCGGTTGTATCATTTTTATTGTGAACACATGATTCGTCGTTTGCAAAAAACTTTGTCCACTTCTAAATTCTTGACCAAAATTCGCCAGCTCTGTGAATCGGTTGCGTATCGTTTGGCACAAATAATTAATCATGAAACACTTTCGGCTAAAGTATAGGCAAGTCTGATTTGTAGGTTGTATGAATTCGTAATCTATTTTATGTTTTATATAGTTGTGTTTACTCCCGTTAGAATCGCTGTTCGACTCTTTGCTATCGGAGGCGTTCGTCTGCAATTGGGCAGTAGCCGCATGTACCTCCGTTTTGTTTCAGGATTTCAAATTCCTCCGGTTCGGTACAGATCTCAATGCGGTCCCCACCCCGTGTGTGGCAGACGGAAATGCTGCCAACACCAGCTCCAGGTAGTGCGCAAGGAACATTGCAATCGTATTTGGCAATTTCTTCGACGACCTCGGTAATAGCGACAGCAGTGGCTCCGGTGGTTGTAGTTTCTTCTTCTTGGGCGGCGGCGGGGGTGAGGTTTCGCTTGCGTCCCAATCGAGCTTCCGTCGATGATACCGCAAAAGCAAGGGTGATCATTGCGATCATGAAAAACGTTTTAAGAATTCGAGACATTATGATGTAACAGTTGGATTGAAAGTAATGCTGTAGCGTTTGAAAAGTGGTGTTTTCGTTTTGACGGAAAGTAGATTATGAGACGAACAAAGATGTTCTGAAATGGTCGAAATCACACAGGGAGAAAATCGGCTACAAACAAGCACTCAAAAGGCGGCAAAAAGAATCGCAAATTATCTTGGTTCATCCCCATCATTGTAACTAATGCTGCACGAGCTGCAAAAACGGAATGACGATCCCAACCGAATCGGCAGTCTTCAGTTGACAAAAAGGCCCAATCAATGGAATCGGTTAAGAAAGAATCTAATTTTAGTCGTAATTTAAATTTTGTTGAGCGCTGGGATTATAGGCCAGATAAAAAAGTAATTATGCCTTGCGACCAAAAAAGAATCCAAAAGGCTCTGTTCAAAAAGCGAATAAGCGGTTCACTTTGAAAAAGAAAACAACGACCAAGATTGCGTTCGATGGTACATCAGAGCCTGTGAACTTGTCCCAAGGTGATTCTCTTTTTAAATCAATTCGATCGATCATTATGACTTTAGAATAATTACCAAACCGATTCGGTTCCCAAAAGGCATGTAAATCATTTCAATTTAAACTCTTGGGAGGGGTATTTAAAATGTCTGGGCATAATAAAACGAAACAAATACTTTCTTGGTCTCAAGAAGAAAAGGACGAAGATTGCAATAACCTGGCAGTGCTTAAGGAGTCCCGGAAAGCCCGATCATCGAAAGACTTTTCAGCCATTTGAATAAATCTCAAAAGTCTTTGTCTCGATTGAAGTTTGCGATGGGTCATTCAACTCGTAGTTTTGCGCCTACGAAATCGGAAGTTGGGTTCTGAGTTTCACACTTCGAAACCCAAAATCAGACAGCCAATTTCAAGTGCGAGAGCAAACTGAGCGTCAATTAGTTCAAGCGCTTCATTCGTCTCATTCTCAGTGAGATCACGGTCGGATTGAGCAGTTGAGGACACCTTAGCCTCCACCCACTTGTTCCACTCAAAACCAACCTGGGATATTGACACAATCAATGTGTCTATAATAATGTTACAGATAATAGTGCTTATATAAACAGGCAATACGTCGAAATAATTACTGAACGTTTACGTGTCATTCATTTTGACTCCTACTCACAGGAAAGAAAGAGTTTTGTGCTCAAATCAACTCTTTGGGGATCGACAAGCGTGGTATTCACCAGGTCTTTCCGTATCCAAAGTTCTTGCGCTCCAAGTTGGCGAAATAATTCTTGCCCTTAAACATGCGACCCATGAAGTTTACCATGAAATGGGGCATTCCCATCTCCGCAATAGTCACCTTGCGCGATAGGGTGGTCATGACGGGCATTTCGATTGGTTCACTGGACCAACCAAAGTCCTCAAGCGGTTTGCTCTTCTGCAAAAAGGCCACCACATTGTTTGCCACGGTTGCGGCGGTGGCCTGTGCGTGGTAGATACCCTTAACGTCAGAATATTTGCCCTTGGGGACGACCACAATGTCACCAACGGCAAAGACGGAATCACAAGATTTAAGTTGTAGCGTAGGACGACAATCGAATTGGCCACGTTTACTAACATCATTCCGTAGAGTTTCATCGGCAAGTTGGTCACCAGCAAAGCTGAATCCAGTAGCTTTCAATACTAAATCGACTTCCGAAATGGTATGCCCCTCACGAGTGGTGACACGCCTATTATTATCAGGGGTATCCACATCAACGTGGCCGTCCTGTAGGATGACCCCCATCAGTTCCAGGTTCTTCTTCACGCGCCTCTGAAATTCTGTCGACGAACGGGCCAAGACACGACCCACCAAGGTCACCTCGACGTTGGGGAGTGCCGCCTTGAGCTCTCCTGCCACCTCTACTCCAGCGTGTCCAGCTCCAGCTACGACAATACCTTGTGCCTTGGCCGCTTTGTTGTGCAGATCCTTAAAGGCCTTGATGCGTGCTTCCTTCGTTGTATGACTGGGCAATGGCTTCCATATCGAACCATTTCCGTACTGTCCTCCGATGGCAATGACGATTGCGTCCGCTTCCAATACTTTGCCGCTATCTAGCGTGACAGATTTAGGCGAGATGGTCCTAACTGCGCCCTGGACAAATTTGGTGTGGTTGGAGCGGTCTTTGCGCTTGCCAATGTGTTCTAGAACCTTCGCGGTAGGCATAACATATGTGTCCCTTTCGATGTTTTCGGGTTCGGCCAGCATTCGGGGAGACGCCACCGACCAGTCAAAGTAGTCTTGACGATCCACCAATGTAACATCAACGACTTTCTTTTGTTGGGCAAGCAAGCGGGCAACGTGAAGTCCGGACGCTCCACCACCAACAATGATTACGCTTCCGATAGATGACATGAGTAATATAACTGTTTGGTTGAAGAAATTTGAGTTGTAATTCCTTTTGAATTTTTCTTGGTTTTGATTTTGTGAGCCTTTCGTGGCATTTTGGAAGAACAAATCTTTAAAAAAGATGCACGGCGTCTGTCGATTGTGTCACTTCACCGTTAACACCGATTCACCGATTTATTTCACCGTACGGTAGGTTCCGAATGATTTTCTTCATTCATTAACCCTAACCTTATTTTTGTTTTCCACCAAAAATTGCAGTTGCGAGCTTGACACGAGATCTTTTTTCAATCGTCATTCGTCATTCCGAGAACTCGAAGAAAATAACATAATATAAAATGGCTCCAACAGTTCTGTGTCAAAACTCCTTCTTCCAATCGAACACCACTTCAATACCACCAAAATAACATTATGTCTGCCAAAGCCATCCGGGAACACCAGGGAAAGCAACTTTTGGCGCGTCATGTTCGAGAATGGTCGAATGGAAAACACGTCATTGAAAGCAAGAGCGTTCTGGTGACTCCCGACATGTCCAACGACGAATCTTTGGACGCACTGGTTGACGCAAATCCTTGGCTCACTCACAATGACCAAATGCTGGTAGTCAAGCCCGATCAATTGATCAAGCGGCGTGGCAAGGCGGGATTGGTGGGAATCAAACTCAACTTTAGGCAGGTGAAGGAATGGATCCAAAAGCGCAGGAATACCAATATTACCATCGATGGTGTCGAGGGACTTCTCCATACCTTTGTTATTGATCCCTTTGTGGAACACACACAAGACGATGAGTACTACATTTGCATTCAGAGCGATCGAGATGGGGAAGAAATCTTGTTTTACAATGAGGGAGGTGTCGACGTTGGCGACGTCGATTCCAAGGCCAAGCGCCTCCATGTAAGCATAGGAGAATCACTCACGGCAAGCATGATACGCGACAATAAATTGCTAGAGGGAGTTCCGGATGCTCGTATCGAGAATCTTTCGTCATTTGTGGCTGTCCTATTTGAGGTCTATCGCAAACTCAATTTTACCTACATGGAAATCAACCCGATTGTTTTCTGTCAGGAAACAGGGACGATCGTTCCGTTGGATTTGGCCGCCAAGATTGACGAGACTGCGGCATTTTTGAATGCCTCCGACTGGGGTGGACCTCTCGATCTTCCTGCAGCCTTTGGGAGACAGGAGTTTCCAGAGGAAACCTATATAAGGGAGCTCGATAGCAAGACGGGTGCCTCTCTAAAACTGACTGTTCTGAATCCCAAAGGAAAGATCTGGACGATGGTGCGTGTGTGTCAAGGGAATTGTAAAAACAAAATATACTGCTTCTTCGTTTTATTGATTCAACCATTTTTGTTTCCATTTGAAATTATCTCTTCACGTAATTATTTTTTCCACGAATCTGAATTTTTGAAAATTCTCTCAAGGTTGCTGGAGGAGGTGCCTCGGTCGTATACGCCGATACCATTTCCGATCTGGGTTATTCCCACGAATTAGCCAATTACGGAGAATACTCTGGTGCTCCTAGCACCGAACACACCTATGAATACGCAAAAACATTGATCGGATTGATGACTAGGGGGAAACACGACCCCAACTACGACGAAGGAAAAATATTCATTATTGGCGGCAGCATTGCCAACTTTACCGATATCGCTGCCACCTTTGCCGGGCTCATCAAGGCCTTGCGGGCTTACAGTGAAGTATTGCGAACCAACAAGGTGTCAATCTGGGTTCGTCGGGCTGGTCCAAACTACCAGGAGGGACTGCAGATGCTTAGGGAATGTTCGAACGAAACAGGTCTCGACATTAAGATTTTCGGACCAGAAACTCACATTACCGCTGTTGTTCCTCTGGCATTGGGGTTAGAAAAGCTACAAGACTTTCCGCAATTCGATGATCCCTCGCACCTAGAGCCATCCACAAAAAAGATGAAATATTCGAACGGGGAAACACCAAACGCGACGGCATCGGGTGGAGAGAAAGGCGACGCAAATGGCACTAACGACTCCAAAATGAAACGAATCCAGTCTTTTCACGGGCAAATTGCCGACCATGAGGCAGATCACAAGGTCGAAAATTTTACAGCTATGACTCGATGTATCATTTATGGCCTCATGCCCAAGGCTGTTCAGGGAATGCTTGACTTTGATTTCATGTGCAAGCGAGAAAAGCCCAGTGTTGCCGCGATGGTCTTTCCCTTTTCGTCTAATCACTACACCAAGTTTTATTGGGGGACGGAAGAAATCCTACTTCCAGTTTACCAGAATACAGCTGAGGCTCTGAAAAAACATCCAGAAGTTTCCGTGGTGGTGAACTTTGCTTCCTTTCGATCGGTTTATGGATCCGTTATGGAAATCCTTGAAAAGCACTCGGAACAAATTAAAACGATTGCGTAAGTTGTTTCCGCTGTTCAGAATCACTGTTATTATTTTTGAACGAGTCAATGCTTGAGACGGGATCTTGTTTCCATACTCAACATGTGAGTACTTACAATATCGAATGGATCTCAATCACCTTCTTTGCAACTTTATATTTTAATCCTAGAATTATTGCCGAAGGCGTTCCAGAATCTCAGACAAGAGCATTCAACAAGGTTGCGATCGACAAGGGTGTTGGAATTATAGGGCCAGCCACAGTGGGTGGAATCAAGGTGCGTAGAATATACCAACTTTAGAAGAGGAAACCTGGGTTTTGTTTCTGCAGAACAACTCTAAAACAACATTGCGTTTCTCGTTGCTATCACATCAGCCCGGTTGCTTTCGAATTGGAAACACGGGTGGTATGCTCGACAACATTGTCATGTGTAAATTATACCGCCCCGGGTCTGTGGCTTATGTATCGAGATCAGGAGGTCTCTCGAACGAATTAAATAATATGATTTCACGCAACAGTGATGGCGTATATGAGGGAGTGGCGATTGGGGGTGATCGCTATCCTGGATCACGATTTCTTGATCACATTTTGCGATACAACGATAATCCATCTGTTCATATGTTGGTTTTATTGGGAGAAGTTGGGGGAATCGATGAATACCAGATTTGCGAGGCGCTCAAGAGTGGCCGAATCACTAAACCGCTGGTTGGGTGGTGCATCGGAACCTGCGCCTCAAAATTCTCTTTTGAGGTTCAATTTGGTCACGCTGGTGCTCTTGCAAAGGCAGAAATGGAAACATCCGTGGCCAAGAATGCAGCCCTAAAGGAGGCTGGTGCCCACGTTCCGGAAAATTTCTTTGAATTTGGTAACATGATCAAAAAGATCTATGATGGTCTTGTGCAATCTGGATCGCTAGTTCCCACTCCCGAAGTCGAGGCGCCAAAAATTCCTATGGGTAAGCACAAAAGTTAGTATTCTAAGTATGTTACCTATTCCATGGGTCACTAACCTTCTTATCTGATTGTTTTTCTCATCTTTCAGATTATCAATGGGCAAAGCGTTTGGGTCTTGTTCGCAAACCAGCAGCCTTTATTTCATCGATATCCGATGATCGTGGTGACGAATTGAAATATGCTGGTATGCCCATCAGTGAGGTGTTTGGTAAAGGATTGGGTGTAGGTGGAGTTCTTGGTTTGCTGTGGTTCCGCCGTGAGCTCCCAGAACAAGTGAATAAATTCATCGAAATGATTTTAATGGTCACAGCAGATCACGGACCAGCAGTATCAGGGGCTCACAACACGATTGTTTCTGCCCGTGCTGGAAAAGACCTTGTTTCTAGTCTTGCTAGTGGACTACTGACAATCGGGCCTCGTTTTGGAGGTGCACTCGATGAGGCTGCCAAGATGTTTACGGCGGCTAGCGATGCCGGCATCGATGCAGAAACGTTTGTCAAGGACATGCGCAAAAAGAATAAGCTCATAATGGGTATTGGGCACCGCATCAAATCTTTGACAAACCCCGACAAACGCGTGGAAATTATCAAGAATTATGCTCTGGAAAATTTCGATGACAATTCCGTCCTATGCTTTGCCTTGGCTGTCGAACAGGTGACTACGAAGAAGAAGGCGAACTTGATTCTCAATGTTGATGGCTGTATAGCTGTGTGTTTTGTCGACATGCTTCGAAGCTGTGGCGCTTTCAGTCATCAAGAAGCTGATGAGCAGATTGAGAACGGTTGTCTGAACGGACTTTTTGTCTTGGGACGAAGTATTGGATTCATTGGCCACTTTCTGGACCAAAAGCGTCTCAAGCAAGGACTGGTAAGTAACTAGAATTAAATCATTTGGATCTTGCATCATTGGATGATACAATTTTGAAAATCTCACGCAATGCTTTTCTTCTATTTTTGACTTGATTTTGTTTTATCTGTCGTGCCAATGCGACGAAAACATCCCGAAATAATCTCTCTCACAAATTCATTAAAAAAAAGTATCGACATCCATGGGACGATATCAGCTATCTTACCCAATATAACGATTGAAATAGGTACAGTAGAACGAAAAAAGGCATTTTTCCGCAACACTATGGCAGAACGAAATATGTCTATGGTATTTTTTCGATTCTTTCAGTATAGTGAGTGTATCTGTAGTAATGTAATAGATACTAGTTGGTATTGTCAACACAAGAAAACTATCTTAATTACGAATAAATGTTCTAGATCTTGTATCACATTGCGAGTAAGGCGACAACAGCGCTTTCGAACACAAAGATCAACAAACAACAACGTGCCATGCGTTCGGATATATCGAGATCGGTTCCGAAAACGCTGCCATTCCTTGCTATCAGATGCCAATGGTCTTGTCCGTGGTCTTGTTCTTGCGCTTTTTGCGCTTCTTGCGCTTCTTACGCTTTTTCTTGCCGACGGTGGGCGCCGCGGTGGGCGCCTTGGTGGGCGGGAAGAATTGATCACGAAAAGCAATCGCTTTGCCGTCACAAGGCCAATCGTCATCCCAGTCACAAAGATCCTCAAGCGGGAGACGTCTCTCGGTGTTGGTTTTGCGGTCGGTGGGCGAACGAACGCTGTTCATCTTGGGCGAAAGACGCTTCTCGGTTTCTACTTCGTGGGTCGAACCACGAAAGGTCTCTGCCTATAATCCGGAGGAAGGAAAGGAAAAGCAAACGATAGGTTAGATCTTTGGCGAGATTCGGAACGTGGATGTATATGTTTGATACGATAGCCATTCTTCCCGGTGATGCTAGTTCTTACCTGAACCCACAATGGGGCTGGCAACGATACACCCATGAGGATGAGGACTGCAATCTTCTTGTAGTAGGTCATGGTGGCGCTTTCGTTCGAGGTTAGAAAGGAGCAAAAAACGGAAGGCGAGGAGAAGTTTTCAATGTTCGAAAACCAATTTTATGATATTGTTCCTCTGCATAGTTGTGCTAGGGAATTGAAACCGAATCGAAACCACACAGTTTCTCGTGCCAAGAAACCGAAATTGGAAGCTTCTCATCGAAGCATTCATCCGATATGAGAAGCTTCTGATACAAGGCAACCTAGTACGCGGTTTCTCGTGGGAAAGAATTGCATTTAGAATCGAATTCAGATACGCCTTCTGGATCTAATCTTGGTTTGGCATTTCCCAAACTTCGAAACAACTATCTTGGGTTGGAATCGAATCTTGGGTTCGCAGTACAACGAGTCTCTCGAGAATATCAATTCTGTCGCATTCTAATCGTAGATCGCATGGCGAAAAGCTTCTCAGTGACTCCTTTTCTGCGGATTATATAGGGAATTTGTGCGAATCGAAGTTTCTCAGTGACCCATTTCGAATATATATATATTGAGAGACGTTCGATGAAGCTGCATCGGAAAAGCTTCTCAGTGACTCGTTACTCTATATCTATAGAAGGAGAGACATTATGCTTGAATGACGTCGATCAATGGAAGGTTGAACGTTGTGAAGCTTCGATATCTTTTCCGAATGATGTCGTGAGAAGCTACCATTGAAAATACCGATTCGGTGGCCTTTTCTGGACAGGATTTGTTATTTGTTTTTGAATACTACGAGTCTTGAATCAATTGAAAATTCTGAAAGCTAACCTAGTCCCAACTGAATCCTCAGTTTCAACCTCTGATTAATAGGACTCCCATAGCTTTTAATACTCCCATGGTGGCAGGCTGCATATGCACTCCCTCTGGTGGCAAGTGGTGCTGGGGCAGGTTGCCACTGTTGTGCGTGGGGCTGGCTGTGTGGCACACTATGTGCATTGCCCCCTGCTGTGCCATGCGCTTGGGGCCCCTGCTGCTGGCCCTCTGGCAGGTGCCATGGTGGGGGGCCTCCTGTGGTTGGGCTTGTGTATGCCCCTCTGGCTGTGTGTGTGTGTGGGGGGGGGGGCATGCTGCTGTGCTGCACTGGGCCAGCCCTGCTCGAGGCTCTTGCTCCCTACCCTCTGCTTGCACTGGGGCAAGGCAGTTGGGTGTGTCTTGGTTAGTTGGTTGGTGGCCTTTTGGGCACACACTCTGGGGTGAGGCAGCAAGAGCCAACCCAGGGGATTGGCTTTGTTGCAGGCTAGCCTCTAGTAGGGCATTGCAGTGGTGCTTGCCTAGGCAGGCTAGTGAGAGCATGGCTCTTGAGGGTTTGGGGAGCGCAGGTGATCTGGCTGCTCACGTGTGTTACACTTGTCTGTGCTGGGACAAATTGTTCTTGGTTTTTGTGGCATTCCACCCGTTTCACTTCATCACGGAGCAATGCTTAGAGTCGAGTTGTAAGAGGGGGCATCGTATGGGATATCTAATTTTTAAAGCGTTTCGAATATTATGCTACATTTTCGTTAAAATTTCTATTGAATCTTTTCAACTATTTGATCGTTAGATATCCTTTACTTTGAGGCCTTCAATCCCAGAGTCTGTTTCAACATGGCGTAGGTGAGCGCCCACATGTGCGCCCGCTGCTTGTTATCGGCAGCACCCCCATGGCCACCCTCCATGTTTTCCCAGTAGTGGACCTCGGGTGCCTTGCCCTTGGGCTGGGCCTCCTCAAGCAGAGCTCGAACCATTTTTCGTGCGTGTCCAGGATGAACTCTATCGTCACGAGTGGAGGTCGTAAACAAAACCTTTGGGCAAACCCAATCGGGTTCCTTGACCTCGGTTTCCTTTCCTTCCTCAGGCAGACCAAGATTGTCGTGTCGCAAGAGGTGGTAAGGAGAGTGATTGCGCAAGAATTCCCATTCCTCCGTGTCTGGGTCACCGTACTCAGCCATCCACGAAGCACCAGCCAGCAATTTCGAATACACTTTCATGTCGAGCAAGGGGACTTGGCATACAGCGGCACCAAAGAGCTGCGAGGAGAGGGGTCGCGTGATCATATTACCAACCATGAGCCCCCCGTTGGAACCACCGATGACAGCCAATTTCGAAGGAGAGGTAATTTTCTTGGCAATCAGGTCCTGGGCAATGGCTTCCATATCTTCGTAGCACTTGTATCGGTTTGCCTTGAGGGCAGCCTGGTGCCAAGTAGGACCGTACTCTCCTCCACCTCGAATATTGCCGATGACCTTGACACCACCTTGCTCAAGCCAAGCAGCTCCCGTACCTGCTCCATATCCAGGTGTCATCGAGATCTCAAAGCCACCGTAGGCATCGAGCAAGGTTGGGTTGCTTCCGTCAAAAACCAGATCTTCTCGTCGAATCACAAAATAGGGGATCTTGGTTCCATCCTTAGAATTGACAAAGTTTTGTTCGACACAAAGTCCCTTCGACTCAAACATGGCTGGCTTCGACTTGAGCGCTTCGGTGATGTTGAGTTGTCCGACGTCTTCCACGAGCTCGAGTGTTTCGGGAATCAGGTATCCATCTCGTTCAAAAAATACGCGATTATCCTTGGCATCATCACGGTTGGGATTTCCCAGATGAAGACTCTCTCCAACAGAAACAGCATTTTCGGGAGCAGGCATCTCTTCCCATTCACCTTCCTTGTCTCCGTGTTTGTAAAGCACCAGAGTGGTACGAACATCCTCTAGGACTGTCAACACAACGTAATCCTTTGTGTAGGTTGTTGCCTCTAACGATTTTGTTGGAGTTGGTTCGAAAAGAGGCTTGACATTCGCCCAATTATCAGACATGATATCAGACATGGGTGCTGTCAAAAGGGATCCCGACTTGTATTCCTTATCAGACCCTGGAGGTTTCCAGTCACTGCGAAGAGAAACCATTGCTTCGCTTCCAAAGGTAGATACGGTCGCATCTTCCGGGATTGATACTTCCTTGAATGGTGTTTTTTCTTCATCAGCCGTGGTCGAAGCCAGTTGCTCAGGTGTGAGGGAACGGTACCAAAACTTACTGGTGTAAAAGGTAACCGAACGCATCTGGAATTCGTGAACGGTGCCATTTCGATCGTGATAGGCCCATTGCGATCCAGCAATATCTGCTTGCTCTGCCTCAAAGACCACCTTAGCTTCCTCGATGGGAGTTCCCCGTTTCCACGACTTGACAACCCGAGGATAGCCCGAATCCGTCATGGCTGATCCATCGCCACCGAAGTCGGTACCGATCAAAACCTCGTCTCGTGACCGGTAAGAGATTTGCGACTTGGCTGGTTTGTCTAAAACAAATCCTCCATCGGCAGCGTCAACGAATTTTTGTGATTTTAGGTCGAATTCCCTCGAAATATCGGCATCTGATCCACCGGGAGAAAGGGCGATAAGTGCACGGTCGGGGGTTTTGTCGGGTCCTTCGTCCAGGAGGGTCGATCCGTGCCAGACCCAGGTGGATGCCGTATCTGTTGTGGGAGGATCCAGAGCATCTAGGTCCAGGACAGTTTCCCACTCAGGTGTGGAAGTTTTGTATGACTCGAGAGTCGTTTTGCGCCAAACTTAAACATTGGAAACGAAAAAGAGGTCGAAATGAAGTCATTTTAGTACAAGTATATCTTTGGTGCGTCAATACCCTCGAAGGAATCCTTTCCAATGTCCATAATTACTTACTGCCCTGAATATGCTCGTCATCCTGCCAAAAGTTGTAGTAGTGACCATCACCAATCTGAGCCACATGAGGGATGCGTTCCTTGGAATCCAGGATCGACAAGATGCGCTTGTAGTCTTCGGTTTCTGTTGGGTCACCAAACTTGGCATTGCATTCTGCGTTCCGTTCCTTGACCCAGTCTAAAGCATCATCTCCCAAAACATCTTCAAGAAACTTGTGCGGGTCGTCAGCAGTAGCTGCGGAAGCGGCCGTAGCAGCGTCGGTCGTGCTGCTGGCCATTCTCAGTACTGAGGAGGAGGGAGCTGTACTTGTTCCAGCAAGAAATAAGAGTGGGGAACGTTGGAATGCCAATCGATTTACGGAAGATGATGCACTTCGGACCACCAAGCTTCTCGAGTTTGGAATCGATGCCAGGAACGTGTATCCGATAACTAGTTTCGACAAGAACATCTATGCGAAAAAATGAAAATCGAAAGGACGAAAATGTCTGAGCGTTGAGAAAATGTCTGTTGTCTCCCAATAATATAAAAGCAAATCATAGGAACAAAATGTGGGATTTGACCTTACAATATCGCTGTCGAATTGGGTCGGGAAAGAGGTATTTGTCTAATTACACCAATTGTATTGCATGCTGGCCTTCCATTTCATCAGCACTACTTACCGATTTTGGTTGCTATCTGTTATTTTTCGATCCAAAAAGCTCATTCGAAAGAGATGTGTCATTTCATTTTGTGCGTGCTTTCCATACGTCACAAAGATCTCAGTTTGTCCCTAACTCTAAATGAAAAATCAAATACTTAGTAGCTTGTGATTGAATGAGTGAGTCTTGCGAACCCCGATCTTCGAAGAAGTCCTGGTTTCACAACTGTCAGGAACATCTGAAACCGCGAGGTATCGTATCGAGAGAAAAACTTTGGCACAACGGCTTTGCATTCGCATTATTCCTTGCACCGAAGAGCCTATCAATCGTTTTTCCGACCCTTTGCAGAGAGATAGAGAGAGTCATTGACTATTTATATTATCATTATTATTGAAGATGCAGGATAGAGTGTAAGTGTTCAAAATTCCCTGGTCCTTTTGTCTAGCAATCCCTTTCGTCCGGACGGTTTTCTTCAGGCTTTCGCTTCGGCCGATTGATTAAGCGATATTAACTCATACCCTTTTTCTTATCTTTTCCCCTACGATAGCGTCGACCGAGAACTTGACGACGAAAAGGATGTTATCTGGGGCAAGGCTCAAAGCCAGAAGAAAACCAAGGCGAATAAAAAATACGAGTCCTTGGTGACTGAAACTGCCCCGAGTTATAATGCAGCTAAGGAGCAAGAGAAAAGGCTTATTGCCGAGAAGATGGTGGCTAGTCTTGGTCTTACTTTTGTCCACCTGAAACATGGTCGTGTCTACAAGGAGTTGGGAAAAGATAAAGTGGTGAAAAAGACAATGAGGGAGCTAGTTGAGGAGGGAAAGAAACTCCCCAATGGACCCCCTGTCGCATCCAATGTCGGAGAAACAGCAATCGTCCCATCCAATGCCGGAGAAACAGCAATCGCCCACAGTGCCCCACCCAATACTGGAGTAACCTGGAACGAAGCGGCCATGCAAGCACTCACCAACCAACAGAGACCCGTTAGTTTCACCAACGTCGCAGGCGGCGGTTCAGTAACCAACCAGCACTTCGCTGGCGACTACAAACATACAGTGAACAATTATACCAACGATAATTCTTTGGACTTGGGCATCATCATCAAACAACAGTTAGGGGACATCAAAGGCAAGCTTGATTCGAATCGTGAGGAATGGAGATCGATCATAAAAGAGCATAAAGAAAAGGTCGACCACCTTGAGGAAACAGTCAGCGTCCAGGATCGAATCATAAAGGAGCTTCGAGCAAGGATGGTCCACCTCGAGGAGACAGTCAGCATCCAGGATAGAGTCATAAAGGAGCTTCGAGCAAGGATGGGCTACCTCGAGGAGACACTCAGCGTCCAGAAAAGTAACCAGAAAATTATGCGGGTTAACGACAAAGAGAACGAGAGGGGAGCGGAAATAAACGCGCTTCGAGAAGTTCAACAAGATGAACCAACAAGTAGTTCGAAGCGGCGCAACATTCGAAACAGGGATGATGCCGATGTTTCGGAGCTCGAAGACGAAACAATGAGCTGCTGAATCTGCAGCAGAAACGAATGACTAGCCGATGCGGTAGATGATATCTCAGTTTCATCAGTTTGTGTCCGATACGTCTTCAATAACACCACACTTCCTTGGCGCAAAGGGACATTTCGACGACCTTGCGAAATATATGTCTACGAATAGTGAGTAAAATTGAAAATATAATCGTTCTGAATGAATCGATTGCACAGAACAAATCGAATCATCCAGAGCCAGTAGAAAGAATGCTGACCGGCTGCAAGCTGCACATACAGCATTTTGCAACCTGCCACCATTTGGTTGGGGAAAACACTAGAATTTTACAAAGACATACAATAAATACATATCTAAACTTATCGATTATTAATTATTACCAAAGTTGCGCTCCGTTCGCTATCTTGAGCTAGAGTCTGCATGTGCGCATAATACGTTATTACGGTACCTAACATATGAACCAATTACTGCGACAAAGTCTGCGATTCTGGGAGAAACGAGCTGAGTAAGAAAGTGCGTGGTTTCGAATCATCTGAATTTAGTGCGAGCTCCAAAAAGACAAATAGACAAATCAGTCCATGCCTTCTTTTCAGCTTTCTCACCAAATGCTGCAGGAGAATTGACAGAGAGCTTTCGTTTCATTCTCTTTTCTGAACCACTCCCGCAAAGCAACAATATAACAACGACAAGAGCAGCAGCAGCAACAACAACACAAACCATGTCACTCTCTTCCGTTGCTGCCTCGGCCTCCGTCACCGCCACCAGCCCTATTAGTTTCAATCGAAAATGGATTCTCAAGAGACGACCTGTTGGAGTCTTTGATCCAAACCTTGATGCAGAACTCGTTGTAATCGACAAGCCCCAAAATAAGGATGAACATGCTGCAACTAATCCAACCAATGAGCAGCTCGAGATCGAGGATCACCAGGTCGTTGTCGAACCCCAATTGCTCTCGGTAGACGCCTTTTTGAGGACAATGTACGACGAACACGCTTATCATGGTAGCCTACCCCTTGGAGCGACGCTCCCGGCCATGGGCTACGGTAGAGTAGTCCAAGCTGGTCCAAAATCGGGACATTCGGTTGGAACCATTGTGGCGGGAATGCTCCAGGCCGCCGACAAAGCTGTTGTCGACGGGAAGGGCCTGATGCGGAGCTTTCGGTTTCCCTTTTTGGATCGATCGGCCTGCCTAGGCTTATTGGGCCTGACAACGGGTCTCACGGCTTACACGGGGGTCTTCTATGTCCCCAGTAAAGCCCCCCGTAAGGGCGAGACAGTGGTGGTGACAGGAGCTGCCGGAGCAGTCGGATCGATTGCCGTGCAGCTCTGCAAGAGCACCGGAGCCAGGGTAGTGGGTGTGGCAGGGGGACCCCGGAAGGGAGAATACCTGATGGGGCTTGGCTGCGATGCCGTAATTGATTACAAGGACAAGGCCAAACCTTTGGAATCCCAGATTGCCGAAACTTGTCCATCAGGAATTGACTTTGTCTACGACAACGTAGGAGGTGAAACACTAGACTTGCTTCTGGGAAAAATCAATCCCAACGGACGAGTTGTTATTTGCGGTGCAATTTCTCAGTACAGTGGCAATCTAAATTCGAAGACCAATAAAGTTCTTGGACCTTCCAACTATTTAAAACTTGCCGAGCGTGGGGCAGAGATGAGAGGATTCAATGTCATTCAGCACATTGCCAAGCTACCCTTTATGTTAGTGGGCATGTTTTATCTATGGGCTCGAGGCAAGGTCAAGATGACAGAACACATCGAAACCGGGCTAGAGCAATTCCCATACGCCCTTCAAAAACTATTTACTGGAGAAACCATTGGAAAGACTTTGGTGAGGATCAACAGAGATGACCACGAATAATGTTTGCCAATTGATGGCATAGTTCACGCATTATTATGCGCAAAAAGAAACAAAAATAATTTACGGAATCTACAGCATATTGAAGAGAAGAATCGTTCCATTTTGGATGGGTCATAATTCCTCTGGTCCAACACATCACCGCCAAAAGTACCATTTTCTAGACCATTTGCTGCAGAGGCTGGCGCCCGAGGTTCTTTACGTTCACTGACACAGATCTTGCATCGGCATAGAATAGATTTTCTGTTTGTTATTGTAGTTTTCACTTGTATTGCACTTTATGATAAAGTGAAAAAAGAGCAAAACAAAGTTTTATATATCTTTCAAATTATCATAACAAATGAAAAAACTACTACAATAGAATTTGTGTAAGCATATATGCAATAGTTGTTAAAAGTAAGCACTTTCTAATAATTGACGTATTCACTGGCCATGGCGGTTGGAAATGTTTGTTGCAACAGCCCGTCAGGATCCTCTGTGGATTTAGTTTTGTCCAAGCAAATGGATCGATACTCCTTGTATTCTTGATCAGACAGCAGGCATTGATCTAGAGTCTCTCGAATTTCGATTTGCTTCGACAATTGTCCGAATCCTAATCCGATAAAGACAACTTCTTGGCGCCGATCACCGACCGAGGTTGGGCGGTCTCCGTTGATTCCAAAGTCTTCTCCGCCCTCGCTGGGATGGTTGATGTCGTCAAAGTCCCGCAAAACATACTCATCCACGCCCTCGGGCCACTGATCACGAGGAAGGGTCGCCCACCACCGCCCCAGGCACTTGTATTCGAAACTGGTACCAGCATGGCTCCAGTACATGCTGTTGGAGTTGGAATCGGCGCACCAGATAAACCCCTTGGAGCGGAGGACACCCTTGAGAACTTCCTTGGCTGATTCGGTAGGCACAATAGAATATTCTTTCTTGTTTTCGCTACTTTCTTCATTGCTTTCACTATCCTCCTCTTGGGGGATTCCCCTAGCAATGGGCATGGTCCTCAAAAAGGATAGCATGCGCTGGGGATGAAAGGGACGACGGGCCCGATAGACAAACGTTCCAATGCCTGCATGTGTCGAGTTTTCTTCGTGGTCATGCGAATGAGAGTGTGAATGGGAATGCGAATGCGAGTGGTCATGGTCCTCGGTGCAACCCGGATCCGTGCATTCGCTACTGCTTTCGATCGAAGTAGCGTGTGTGTGTGAGTGCGAGTGGTCGTGAGAATCATCAGCACAATTGGGATCGGAACAGGCAGGATCGGTACACTCTCCATTGCTACTCGAAGTGGATGTTGTCTCTGAGGATGAAGCGTGATTTGCGTGGTCGTGAGAGTGTTCGTGGGATGTCTCATGATCAGCACAATCAGGATCACTGCAGGCAGGATCAGTACATCCAGAGGCAACTGTTTCTTCCACAACCTCCAAATTTTCTTGATTGTCGGGGCAACTTGGATCATCACAACAAGGTGGTTCCTCGGTGACAGTGGCAGATACTGCAGCTGCTGCAGCTGCAGCTGCTTGATTATCGGGACAGCTTGGATCCTCGCAACAGGAATCATTGTTGAGGGCAGACATGACCTGACTAGCAGCAAGACTAGCAGCACTTTCGTTTTCCGTGGTACTACTTGCAGCAGCTGCTTGATTATCGGGACAGCTTGGATCCTCGCAACAGGAATCATTGTTGAGGGCAGACACAACCTGACTAGCAGCAAGACTAGCAGCTTTGTCGTTTTCCTTGGCACTACTTGAAGCTGCTGCAGCTGCTTGATTATCGGGGCAGCTTGGATCCTCGCAACAGGGTTCGCTCTCAATAGTACTGCCTATACTGATACCTTCGGCAGCATCAACAAATTCTCTGTGGTCATCAACGGCACCGGAAACAGTGACTCCCTCACCCTTGGCGACTCCTAGAATAGATGTCAGCGGGACCCTACCAAACGAAGATTCAATCACTCGCGTGGTGGTCCTAGGATTGAGGGCTTTGACCAGTTGCCGCAATCGCATGAGCTTTTTCGGGGCGGATCCTTCTTCTTCTTCTTCCCCGCTCATGGATGATTCCTTTACCAAATCGCACTTGTTCAACAAAATGACGTCGGCGGTTTCTGCCTGTGCCACCAGCAAATCGGCGACTCCACTGGAAGAATCCGCGTCGCCACGGTGTCCTAAAATTGCCCTTAGTAATTCGGGAGGAACTTCTTTCATCCAGTCCTCCATTTCGAAATTGTCTTCTTCCCGGAAAAGCTCGGGAGTATCCTCGCGAGAGGCACCCTTGTCGCTCTTAAAATAGGATTCAAACATTTCGGCATCCACCACCGTGACCATGGTGTCCAACCGGATCCGTTCCATGAGCGGCATGCCCGCAATTTCGGCCTCTTGAAAGGTCGCCCGAATGTTGCGTGGATCCGAAACGCCACTCATTTCTACCACAATATGTTTAAAGGGTTTCAAATGAGAATTGGGATGCCCACCGTTTCTGTTGCTGTTTCGACGCATGTCGCTGAGGGTGACCAATTCACCGACTCCACTCAACAATTCGTCACTCAAAGCGCAACAGGCGCATCCATTTTCCAATTCCACCAAACCATCACTGGAACCCTCTTCGGAATTTTCCATTGCCTGCACAAGCTTTCCATCGATGTTGACATCGGCCACATCGTTGACAATGATTCCAACAGGACAATCTCCCGATTTATTTCCCAACAGATGCTGCAAGAGAGTCGTCTTGCCGGATCCCAAGAAACCGGAAAGAATCGTTACCGGAATGATATTGTTCTCAATGTCATCCTCGATTGTTTGGGGCGCGAGATCAATGTTTTCCGATAGGGAAGCTTTCAGAGATACTGCATTTTGGTGTGGGGCAATACTCGTCGCTTGGGGATTGGAGGAAGCAAACGCCGAAACCTCCAGAAGGGAGGCGCACATGGCGGCCACCAACAGCAGGGCAGGAATACTCATAGTTCGATTTCTGATTTGGTATCTCAGGGGCGCCTTTTGGAAGTTGCAAACCGCTAGAATTTTCCTTCTATTTTTGCTTTCTGTCTTGTTCCTTTCCGATTCGAAACGTCGAGTCTATCGATCCACTATTCACTGTTTGGAGATTGATGATTCTTTCCGAACCGAGGATGCGAAAGCTTTTTCGAAACTGCTATCAATTGATATTCAAAAGCTGGTGTTGTCGAAAGTGAAGAAAATAATGTACGGTTGCAGCAGTGGGTTTCGATGGCTATCTCTTTCTTGGCAGGCCTTAATGTGAAAGTGTTTTGGTGATGTTCAAAGATAAGGATAGGCCATTATTTCTTACTTATTTTTCACGTGGAACGATTAGATTGATCCAATTTTGGTTTCAGCGTCCATCCGTCGTTGACCGAAGTTGAGAAATGGCAGCAGATGTTTCGAAATGTCAAATAATAATATTTGCATGTAATCGAAAACGAAGACTTTTCCAAAAAATTACTACTCTACAAAAGCAACAGCTCCAAGGATTGTCTCTGCATACAATCAAAATGGGAAGAATCAAGCAGAGTCGTCCGATCAAACGACGACGCGTCGTGCTCGAACAATCAGTCAGCAGCAGCAGTAGTATCGTGCTGCAGCACACAGAGGATCATCAGCAATGTGAAATGAACAAGGCCATCGAATTGCTCCGAAAGATTCCTTCCGATCAAGTAGAAGCTGCGGCAGCGGAAGCAACCCGCATAGATCTTGCACGCAGTGATCGTTGGATCTATTTGAAAACAAACGCAACAATCCAAGAACGAACGAGCACATCCATGCCAAAAACGATTGCGACTATCTTTGACGTCAGCGACGATGATAGCAGCAGCGTGTCGGCATCCACCAATACTACTAACACAACAACTACTGCTTCGGGTATCAACAACTATACTCCGGAATACAATAACAATGGCACTTGTTCTTCCGCTATTCCACGCTGGTCGAGAGGATTGGGATTTGCACGACTGTCTACACAAGACTTTCGAGCTCTTCAAGCATTACACCGGCTCATCAAAGATCGCATCAACAACAACAACAATCATGGGACATCATCTTTGTCCAAAGAAAACGGTTTAAAATGGCTATCGTGGTCGGGAGCGATTGACGAGTAAGCAGCATTCGTGAAGAAACTTGGTGTTGTGAACATTATTTTGAGGCAAAGCCGTGACCAATAAATATACATATATCTGTGTATGTATCTTACATTTGGTTTTTCCTGGTATGTGTGTATGTATATAGTCCTCGGAAACGGGCTTTTGGATTTCTTCCAGGAACGTGGGTAAGCAGCAGCACTTTCGAGATGGTGCTCGTTCTGTTTTTTTTTTAAACGTCTCGTTTCATCGTGATCATTTGCTCATCCTCTTCTGCCCCCGAACGCGTATACGGAATCTAATCACTATGACTTCTACTCTAGGGACACGATCCAATGGTACGGAACGATCGACTGAATAGTATCACCATGCCATCACAAAAGAATGCTGAAAAACAAACTGAACCACTCAGCAGCATTGATTCTAGACGATCCATGCTAGTATTGGAAAACTCTGAAATGCCCAAGGGTGTCGAAACAGCCATACGAAATCTTTGCGAGGAGTTTCGAAACCGTCTTTTACAGCAAGCAGTGGCAACGGATGATACAGACAAACATGAAAACAACAAGAATAACGATTGTGACGACCGTCACTATCGATATTGTTTGGCACAACTCTTGCGATACGAATATCTGATTGCCGCCCAACCCAATCTGCACTCGGGACGGGAGCTCTTGCCTCTTCACTTGGATGATCCACGAAGTGATGGATTTGGTGTACTTATTGTAACGATTGGGATGGAAGGTTCGGCAACGATACTCTTGCGAGATTCGAAAGGCATTCGACGTGGTGTAGCCTTGAAACTGAAGCGGGGCGAAGCCTATCTACTGTCGGACAAGGCACGGGATGCCTGCTCCCATGGAGTCTTGGAAGACAAGCACGGCAATGAAAGTGTTATCCCTATTGCTGCTACTCGTGTTGATGACAAATCGAATAACAACGAAGACGACCGCAGTACTAGTGACAACAAACAACAACGAGAATCGCTCAACCTTAGGTTTGGACTGCACGACTTGGAGCCACCACCTCTGCCTACTACTGAAGCCTTGTCATTATCGCGATTGCCGATTGTTCCCACGAGTATGGTGCTACGGAACTGGGAATAAAATAATATCCTTCTATTTGGAATGGGTCACAAAAATCAGATCGTTTGATAATAAATTAGATTGGTTTTGATTAATAACGCATCCACTGACAAGTACTACAGTAGCCTCTTTTGTAAGTTTCGGTACGAAACGACAGCTTCGCAAAAGCAAATCTTCGTCGTTATTATTCATATTTCTAGATTTCGGTAGTTTGAATAGAAAGTACACGAATCCAATCATGGCATACCAACCATGGCATACCAACCATGGCATACCTTAGGAGAAAAACACCACGTAATAATACTCCAAAACAAAGATTCCGACGGACTGCATTAGGACTTGTTTGTATTATTGCGATTCTTTCATTATTACTCTCGATTCAGCAACAGTACTTGTCCTCTTCGTTTGCTCCTCCCGTTGTCAATGTTGCAGAATCAACAAATCTAATAAATCCAGATACTACTAACAAGAATGATGATGCGTTGTATACAACGTGTTTGGAACAAGTCTTGTTAAATTTACCCATTGGATTGGGACCGAGACACAAGCGAAAAAAAATATTTTCCCAAGAAGCTGCTGCGTCGAATTATTTGTTGATCTGGGCACATCATTTCGATGCTCGCAATCCCCAATGGAATATGGATATTCGGTTTCATGAAATGCCCGCTTTATCAGCAGCAGCAGAAAAAGGAAACAACAACGACTATTGTTCCGTCTGGGAAGTGGGCGCCCACAGAAAAGCGGAAGATACCGCGATACTCTTGAAAACCTATCCTCATTGTCAATATCATGCGTACGAACCGATTCCTATGTATTATGTCGACCTCGAAAAGCTTTGGAAGGACGTCCCCAACGTTCATACGCACAATTATGGATTGGGCAAAGAGGAGAGTACGTTTCAAGTATCAGCGGCTTCGTTAAACGAACAATCGACGTATATTGGTGATTCTTCGACTGGCGGAGGTAGTCATCTCGCAAATTGCGGGGGACACACTGCAAAAGACTGCGGCAGTTGTCCCTGGAATGGAGACATTTGTATGGCGGGTTCATGGTGCAACGGTTATTGCGTCTGGATGAACGAGGAGTGTATCGAGAAAGCGAAA
>Ga0115013_10000214_pt1 | contig 38251 bp, 31 predicted proteins | sample SouAtlMetagenome_2_FD_88686 | JGI IMG/M metagenome (GOLD analysis project Ga0115013, IMG submission 88686) | Marine eukaryotic phytoplankton communities from Atlantic Ocean - South Atlantic ANT15 Metagenome | ecosystem: Environmental > Aquatic > Marine > Oceanic | place: South Atlantic Ocean...
ACATGAACCTGAATCATGCGCGTCTACCAATTCCGCCACGCGCGCTCGGCGCGAAGAAATCACCGTCCCATCGAATTGGCAATCAAATTTCGGCAAGATTAGCGACCTCATCGAGAATCCGCCACAACAAATGAGAGATCCAAAAGACGAAGGCTTGTTCTCACGCTCTTCTCGCTCAAGATTCCCTCTTCCATGAAAGTTCTCATCACGGCCGGTCCTACCCGGGAACCCATCGATCCTGCTCGCTACCTGACGAATCGTTCATCCGGAAAGATGGGGTATGCATTAGCGAAGGCTGCGCAGAAACGAGGTCATTCCGTCCTCCTGATCTCCGGGCCCACTTCGCTCGATATTCCTGAAGGGGTGGATTTCATCCCGATCGAAAGCGCCGAGGATCTTTATCAAGCAGTGGAATCGCAAATTGGCCGCATGGATATTGCAATCTTTGCTGCGGCTGTTGCAGACTACACCCCGAGAACTGTCGCCGACCAAAAAATTAAAAAATCCGGCGACGAACTCACTCTCACTCTGAAGAAGACCAAGGATATCCTTGGCTCAGCCCGTGGAGTCATTGGCTTCAAGGGAACTCTCGTCGGTTTCGCTGCGGAAACGGAAAACGTCGTAGAAAACGCCCGTGACAAATGCGCCCGCAAGGGTTGCGACTTAGTAATCGCCAATGACGTCTCTCGAGAGGACATCGGATTCGATTCCTCTGAAAACGAAGTCACTCTGGTCTACACGGATCGATCAGAGGTCTTACCACGGGATAGCAAGGAACACCTCGCCTACGACCTTGTAGAAGTCATCGAACAACTCGATAGAAAAGCTTCGCATCTACAATCCTTTGAGGCAATCTCCCCCCGTGACTGAACTAGAAACCGCCGTCCACGCAGCCAGAGAAGTGGGCAAGATGCTTCGCGCCAATTTCAATCGGCCCAAGAATGTCGATGAGGCCCACCATCACGACTTAAAACTGGCTCTCGACCGGGAATCCCAGGATCTCATTACCGAAATCATCCTTAAGGAATTCCCCACCCACGCCATTTATGGTGAAGAAGGTCTGGCGGGGGATCAATCATCCGACCATCAGTGGATCGTTGACCCCATCGATGGCACGGTGAACTTTTTCTACAGTATCCCCCATTTCTGTATCTCGATCGCCAAGCGCGTCAGTGAGGAATTGGTTCTCGGGGTCATTTACGATCCGATGGTCGACGAGCTATGGACCGTCGAGAAAGGCGGCGCGATGCTCCTCAATGGAGAACCGGCCAAAGTGAGTTCTCGCGAGACACTCGAAGAGTCGATCCTCTTCGTCGGATGCGGAAAGGACGAGGAAGCGATGACCTCCGGCCTCGAAAGATTCAAGAGAGGTTCCCTCCGTGCGCGCAAGATGCGCATGATGGGCTCAGCCGCACTGGGGATGGCTTATATCTCTTGTGGCCGACTCGATGCCTATATCGAATCCCGCATCTCGCTTTGGGACATCGCAGCTGGACAACTGATGGTTGAGGCCACAGGAGGAAAAGTCAACTTGGTTCCCCATCCCGATAATCCCGATGTCTATTCCATCGTAGCTTCCAACGGAAAAATCCCAATCGAGGAAATCTTATGATCCGCACTGGAATTGGATACGACGTCCACCAATTTGCCGAAGGTCGCCCTTTAATTCTGGGTGGCGTGGAAATCCCACACACTCACGGGCTCGATGGCCACTCGGACGCCGATGTCTTGAGTCATGCCATTGCCGACTCCATTCTTGGCGCGCTCGGATTACCCGACATTGGCTACTACTTCCCTCCCGGAAATAAGTCCTGCAAGGACATTTGCTCGCTGCGCATCCTTGAAAAATGCCGCGATCTTTGTCATGAGCACCAATATCAACTAATGAATGTTGATTCCTCTTTGGTGGCAGAAGCGCCCAAGGTTCTCCCTCACGCCGAAGCGATGAAAGCAAATATCGCAGAGGCCCTCGATATCGATCCTGGGCAGGTCGGAATCAAAGCCACCACCAGTGAGACGATGGGCTTTGTTGGAAGGAAGGAGGGAATGGCTGCCTATGCCAGCACTTTGATCGCCAAAAAAGGTTGGATCAACCGCTAAAACTTACGGGCCAGAAACCTCTTGGCATTCCCGACATATTTCTCGGCCCAGTTCTTGATCTCTCCCTGATCTTTGAGATCGAGGGTTTTGACAACCTTGGCAGGGCTTCCAAGGACGAGTGATCCGGGTGGAATAATTGTCCCTCCGGTCACCAGTGCGTTTGCTCCGATGATAGAACGCTCTCCCACAACACAACCATCAAGCACGCAAGCCCCCATTCCTATTAAGACTTCGTCTTTGACCGTGCAGGCATGAAGGATAGCGCTGTGCCCCACCGTCACCAATTCCCCGACGTGGCACCCATAGTCATCGGCGAGATGGATAACGGCATTGTCCTGCACATTACTTTTGGGACCTATGCTGATTTCGTTAATGTCACCGCGAACAGTGGAGTTATACCAGATACTGGATTCCTCCTCCAGAGTAACCCTTCCGACAACGTCAGCACTGGCTGCTACGAACACGGAATCAGGGATTTCAGGCCAAATGCCTTCAAATGGTTCAATCGCCATGGGGCGACTTTAAAAAAAAGACGAATTTTCGCAAGAGAAGCCAGTAAACCACTGGAAATTTCTGAAATCTAGGCAAAACTGCTGGATATCTATTGAATCACTTGGTTTTCTCCCCAATCACATGCGTGAGTTTCTTATTGTCCTAGCCTGCTTGATCATCGGGGTAGCCTTGCGCTCATGTCAGACCCTTTTCCTCCGTAAGCTGGGTGCTCTGACCTTTTTAGTGGCCTCTTTCCTCACCTTCTTCTTTCTTTTCGGTTGTTGGTGGGCCGGACTCATCGGGGTTGTGTTTTGGTTTCTTCTTCCATGGGTCGACCTCCTGACCCGTATTAGGAGCCTCCGCCTTCCACTTGATAATCGTCTCAAATTTCGAAACGCCCCTTGCCAAGACCACTTCCCCAATGCCGCCCGCACGATTAACGAAATTGAGGAGGCCGATTTTGAGCACATTGCCGACAGCGGATGGGACTGGGCCGGGATGCAGCAATACTTTCGCATTTTCTGGCACGCCGAAGCCAAAGCCATCGCCTCGGTCTGCCTGTGCGAGCATGGAAATGTCGCTTTTGCCTTCGTGACTATTACCTCTCGAACCAGTTCCGGTGAGATCATCCACACTACCAATTACCCATTCTCTCCAACGCTCAAAAAGAGCCCGAATTCCCAGTGGGCCCATCTGCCCTGTGAGAAGAATCGTTTCGAGCTAATCTATCATGATCATGAAAAACACTTGGCCCGAAAAAAGTTAACTGCCAATGATCTTCTTATTCCCGACCCAGACCATGTTGTTGAGCAAATCGAGAAGGAAATGTGTCAACAGATTCAGCACAATGAAAAATGTGGCTTAATCAAGTTCACTCCCAACGGGAGCTTCCGATATTCGACGAGAGGCCTTTTTTTTCTTTGGATTCAGTCGATGAAGGACATGATTCGGCTTTGCTGAACCATGTCTATTAGCGAACTTCTCTCCACCACGGGCGAAAGCCCGCTCGAGATTTCCTTTTGTGCACAACTGCAAGCGATCAAGGAAAGGGAAACCAAGGGCGGTAAACCATTTCTCGAATGGACCATTGCCGACTCCACTGGAAATCTTACATTGAAGGTGTGGAATAATCATCCCCAGTTTGACGCTGCTCGCGAACTGGATCCCGAAACGTTGATTCACTTCCATGGCCAGTGGACACAAAACCAATACGGCGTCGATGGCATGGGATGGAAATTCCGCTTCCTCAATGAATCAGAGACCTCGGAATTCCTTGCGGGCGATCCAAAAATCCGCGAGAAGCAAGACGCCGACTGGCATGACATCCTGAAAATGCTTTCGCAGGTCACCGACCCCAGATTGAAGACGCTGAATGACGAATTCATTTCCCAGTTTAACGAGCGCTTCCGTCGCACCGGGGCGGCCCGGAAAAATCACCATGCCCGACGAGGCGGACTGATCGAACATGTTGCCCAAATGATGCGGAGTGCCACGGCTATCTGTTCGGTTTACCTCGAACTCAATCGCGACCTCATTGTATCTGGAATCCTCTTCCATGACTGTGGCAAGCTCTGGGAAAACACCTACCCTGAGAGTGGCTTTAACCAGCTCCACCTTCTTCATGGCGAAATGCTTGGGCACATTCCCTTGGGCCTCGAACTGGTGAACAAACTCTGGCGCGAACTCCCCCTGAATGACTGGCGGGAATTAAAACCAAAGAATGAAGACGTTCGTCTCCACCTCCTCCATCTCATTGCTTCTCACCACGGGCAATATGATTTTGGCTCACCAACCTTGCCCCGAACTCCGGAGGCGCACGCCCTTCATTACATCGACAATCTCGACGCAAAACTGGAAATGGTGAAGGACGCCTACGCCAGTGCCAATGAAGTTGCGCCCGGCATTTTCGAACGCCAATTTCCTCTACCCGCTTCTCTCGTGACGCCCTTGGCCAATTTCAAATCCGGGGAATCTCCTGCAAGTTGAAAACTGAAGATTGATTTAAAGAAGCACGATTGTCAGTCGATGAATTGCTTGCTAGCATCAATACGATGATTATTTGGCTTACCGGATGCACCGCCGGCCTTGGGATGGCACTCGTCAAGGAATTTACTGGTTTAGGTCACACCGTAGTGGGCTGCGGACGCAATGAAATCGCACTGCAAAAGCTCAGAAACACTTTCCCGGATAATCATTTTATCGCAGCCGATGTCTCCATCGACGAGAGCGTTCGTGAATTTTGCGACCAGGCGCTCCTGGCCACTGGCGAACCGGATCTTCTGATTAACAATGCTGCGACAATCAACGTCCCAGCCCCGCTATGGGAAGTTCCCGCCGAAGAATTCGATACTTTAACATCCACCAATATCAACGGAGTTGCCAATATTCTTCGCCATACCCTACCCTCCATGATCGCCAACAAAAAAGGAATCATTGTCAACTTCTCATCCGGCTGGGGACGTTCAACATCTCCTGATGTCGCTCCTTACTGCGCAAGTAAATGGGCTATTGAAGGACTCACCAAATCCCTGGCCCAGGATTTACCCAAGGGGCTCGCCGCAGTTTCCTTGAACCCGGGCGTCATCGCCACCGAAATGCTGCGAACCTGCTATGGACTGGACGCCGATAATTACCAAAACCCCGAGGCCTGGGCCATTACCGCAGCGCCTTTCCTCCTGAAATTAAACGTTAGCCAAAACGGTCAAGCCCTTACGGCACCATGAAGCTAAGGTTTCCATCACAAACCATCACTTTCCCGCGTCGGGCTCTTCTGATGGGAATCGTGAATATCAATGACGATTCATTCTGCGGAGATGGCTCTCTAAATCCCGAAACATCGCTTCAACAGGCGCAAGCCCATTATCAAAACGGAGCGGACATCATCGACATCGGGGCGGAGTCAGCCCGCACAAACCGGGAAGCAATTTCCATCGATGAAGAAATTTCGCGATTAAGATGCTTTATCGAACAATGGCATACCATACGCGATCTCGAACCCAAGGATAAAGAGCAATTATCGCCGCCACTTCTCTCGGTAAACACGTGGCGACCTGAAGTGGTTGAGAAAATCTTAGGGCCGGAAGTTGATCTACTCAATGACATGAGCGCATTACCGGACAATCGCAATGCCCTACTCTGCGCAAAGCATCAAATATCATTACTGATCATGCATTCAGTTGGTCAGCCAAAAATACCACACACACATCATAAGTGGAGAGGGTTGATGAAATCGATGGCGGATTTCTTCGAAGAAAAAACAGCGATTGCGATTAATGCTGGATTGAGCAGAGAGCAAATTATCCTAGACCCCGGCCTCGATTTCGCGAAACAGAAAGAAGATAATCTCCTCTTGCTAAGAAAACTGAATCAACTCATCCATCTCGGCTTCCCCCTCCTCCTTCCAATTTCAAGAAAAACGGTCATTGGCGAAGTTCTCGATATTGAAGATCCCAAGAAAAGGGATGCAGGAACACTCGCTCTCCTTGCTCATGGAGTTCACAGCGGCGCACACCTCTTTCGTGTGCACAATACCGAAGCTTGCTGGCAAGCCCTGAAGGTTCTCTCGGCCCTCTAAGGTTTTCCCATGTAGAGGATTCCCGAACCTGAATCCATCAAGACATTCCCCTGAGTCAGGAAATCCATCCCTAAAATCCCATCGACCGGTCTTCCCTGCGAGTCTCGAAAGAAGCCTCTGACCGTCTCAAGTGGCGCAATGGATACGTCGAATTCCGTCACATGAACATTTCCAAATCGGACATTATACAAACGTCCGCTTCTCAACACGACCCGATCACCCGAGGCATCAATCATTCGGGTGTTGGTTGGCCGGCTGAGTAGTCCCAAACGATCATAACTCTCGGCAGCCATCACCGAAACCTCTGCTCCGGTATCGACCACCCACGTCACAGTTCTCCCAGAAATTGATCCTTTCAAAATCAGATGAGGCAAGCGACCGGCCGTGCCCATTTGCAGGGCGAAGGTTCCCAGTCCAGCTCTTGGTCCAAGTTGTCCGTCATTACGCCCCATCGCCCTATCTGATCGCTTTCCTGGAACCCATATTCTGGCCGCCGGAATATCGATCAATGCTCCCGTTGCAGAAAGAGCATCCAATCCCACCTGCCCGGCATAGAGACTAGTAGAAGTTTTCCGATTTAGATCTGGAGCAATTGTAAAAGGGAACCGCCGAGCAACCATGGAACCCACTTCGAGAGTGCCGTAGCCCCTCCCGCTGCTGACCTCGCGCCCCAACGCTCCGCGAGTCACCACACGCACCGAGTGATCTGGCTCCAATCCCACCCCCTTAGCCAAATGCTCATCGAGATCTGTGCTGTTTGCTCCGGAATCGATGAGAAATCTCATCGGAATACCATTAACCTCGAAGATTGCAGAAAAACGCTTATCACCACCTATCTTCTGAAGAGTCACTGATTCATAGCCAAGTTGGTGGAGGGTTGCACTCCGGCCCGTCTTGGATAAGCCCGGAATTACCGAGCACTGGGTCAGGAGGAGACAAAGGAAGACACCGGCCAGCAGGCAGGAGGCGATGCGAGAGGGAAACATGAGGGTAAAATTAACGTAAGGTGACATTCCTGCAATCACTCAAATCACCATGCAGGTCCCACCTCCCATGTTTCGAGCATCTCATCGGGACAATCTTCCAAAAATCTCGATGGTCGCTGGAAAATCTCCCCGGTATAGCTCTTCGGGTTCACCATGGGATAAGTGAGATAAAGTTCGTCTTTTGAGCGGGTCAGGGCGACATAGAACAGGCGGCGTTCTTCTTCTAACATGTCGAGATCATCCGCCTCAAGAATCCGGCCATTTGGAAACATGCCATCAGCAAGCCAAATCAAGAAAACCACCTTCCACTCCAAACCTTTCGCCTGATGAATTGAGGAGAGCACGACTTGTTCCTCGTCCTGCGCCGCCTGACTTCCAGTTGGCTCTCCGTCGACCGAGCTCATCAACGAGAGTTGTCCCAGTAATTCCTGAATATCCTCAAAACCTTCTGAGTAGAGCGAGAGTTGTTCGACATCTTGTCGACGATTATCGTAGTTCTCAAAACTCTGCCGCATAAAGTCATCGTATATCCCCTCCTGGACACTCGTGATCATTTCCGCGGGCCTTGCAAACTCACCTCCCGGAGCCAACTCATCAAGAACGTAGCAAAGCTGCTCCCAGTCCTTCTTGGCCTTTGCCGGAATACTGAATTTCAGCATGATGTCGGAAAAGCTCTTGGGTGGAGTTTCGTCCCCGGCTTTTCCGGTTTTCAGCCAGGCACGCCACAGCTTGTTTGCGGTCACCCCTCCAATTCCAGGAAGAAGAAGGCAGAATCGCTTAAAACTCACCTCGTCCTTTCGATTGGTCACGAATCGCAGAAAGGCTGCGACATCTTTAATGTGTTGCTGCTCAAAGAAGCGGAGACCGCTGGTGATTTGAAAGGGAATATTTCGCGAAGTCAGTTCCATCTGAATTTCGAGACTCTGGTGGTGTGCCCGATAAAGAATAGCAATCTCCTGCATCTCGATTCCTTCATCACGCAATTCGAGAATCCGCTGCGCGACAAAGTTGGCTTGCGCGCGGGGATCTTCCAAGGGAACGAGAGCCGGAGTCATGGAGCCAGCCTCCCGCGCAGCATTGAGCGTTTTGCGAAATTGTTTGGTATTCGCAGCGATCGCAGCATTCGACAGATGGAGCACCTCGGGAACACTTCGGTAGTTCGTTTCAATCTTGAAGGTCTTCGCGTCGGGATAGCGATCAGGGAAGGTCAGAATGTTGTCCATGTCCGCGCCCCGCCAAGAGTAGATCGATTGCGCATCGTCACCCACTACCATGAGAGACATCCGGGGTTGGGCCAGAAGGTCGATGAGTTCACACTGGACCATGTTGGTATCCTGATACTCATCCACGAGAAGGTAATTGAATCGCTTTTGGTAAAGCTCGAGAAGATCTTCGTTCTCCTTAAAGAGCTTCAGCGGAAGAATAAGAAGGTCATCGAAATCAGCCGAGTTCGTTTCGAGCTTCTTTGCGGCGTATGCCCTCCCGACCTGCGCAATCTCTTCGAGCCATTCTTCGAAATAGGGATACCGCCATTCCAAAAGCTCTTCCAAAGTGACTCCGGTATTTTCAACCAAAGAGAAGATCGAAATGAGAACATCCGGCTTGGGGAAACGTCGTTGTTTAGTATCGATGTCACACTCCGCAATGACAGTTTTCATCAAAGACTTCTGGTCATCACGATCCAGAATGGAAAAGGATCGGGTTAACCCGACACACTCGGCATGACGACGAAGAATACGGTTTCCGATGGAGTGGAAAGTTCCACTCCATAATTCGCTGAGATCTTGTGGGATGAGTTCCCTCACTCGCTCCAACATTTCCTTGGCCGCCTTATTAGTGAAGGTCAATAAGAGCAGACTCGAGGGCTCAACTCCCTGATCGAGCAGATAAGCCACGCGATAGGTCAGGGTGCGGGTCTTCCCTGATCCGGCGCCCGCAATCACGAGAGCCGGCCCGGGAGGCGACGACACCGCGGTGTATTGCTGGGGATTCAATTCAGCCTCATAATCGATCCCTGAGGATCCTCCTCTGGGCTTTTGATCCAGCTGATACTTACGAGCCATAGGAAAGCCTACTCGGCATCTTCAGGAGGAACGCCTTGATCAACCTCCTCAGTGAAGGCCAAATATTTTGCAAGCTCTTCCTTCACCTTCGGCATCAGGAGATACATTGCGACCACATTGGGAATCGCCATGGCAAAAATCATGCCATCTGAAAAGTTGATCACGCTTTTCACACTCACAGCCGACCCAACAATGATGAAGAAGCAGAAGATCACCTTATAACTCAACTCCGCACCTTTGCTGTGCCCAAACAAGTGAGCCCAGGCTTGAAGTCCATAGTAGGACCAGGAAATCATGGTTGAGAACGCGAAGAGAATCACGGCAACCGCAAGAATCAACGGAAACCAGCTAATGGTCTTTTCAAACGCCGCAGAGGTTACCGCAACTCCAGTCAGGCTGGTGTCTGCATATGTCCCCGACATTACGATGACCAAGGCTGTCGTGGTGCACACCAAAACAGTATCGATAAATGGCTCAAGGAGAGCGACGACGCCTTCACTGGCGGCGTGCTTCGTTTTCACGGCAGAGTGTGCAATGGGAGCAGAACCAATTCCCGCCTCGTTTGAAAAGGCCGCTCTTTTAATTCCCTGAATGAGTACTCCTATCAAACCACCGCCAACTGCAGTCGGAGCAAAAGCCCCCTGGAAGATCAATCCAAAGGCATTTCCAAGCTCACCAATATTCCCAATAATAACGACCATTCCACAAATCATATAAATGCTGCACATGAAGGGAACGAGCGTCGCCGTCGTTGTCGCGATACTTTTAATTCCTCCAATGATTACCATGCCGACAGCAACAGCCATAATCAATCCGAAGACCCAGCGATTGTTATCGAAGAAGGACCCATCACCACCCATCACACCGACTAGCTGCTCGCAGGCCTGATTGGCTTGATACATATTGCCGCCTCCGAATGATCCGCCAATACACATAATGGCGAAAAAAATCGCAAGTATTACACCGAGAGGTTTCATTCCCAACTCTCCCAACCCGCTGGTGAGATACTGCATCGGACCACCGTAAACTTTTCCATTCTCGATGCGACGATATTTCACACCCAGAGTGCACTCACAAAACTTCGAAGCCATTCCCAGAAATCCCATCAAAACCATCCAAAAGGTCGCGCCGGGTCCGCCGATACTGATGGCTACCGCAACCCCCGCAATATTACCCAGACCGACAGTGCCGGAGACCGCCGCTGAAAGAGCCTGAAAGTGGGTGATTTCTCCTGGATCATTCGGCTGGCTGTATTTCCCCCGAAGTGTCCGCATGGCAAGTCGCCAGGAACGGAAATTGAGGAACTTAAAATAGATCGTGAGAACAATAGCCGCGATCCCCAACCAAGCGAGAACCCACGGCATCTTGATTGGGTTTCCTTCCGCATCAGTGGAAACTGGGATGGAATAGAAAACAGTATTGTCGACAAACTCGGAAACAGGTTGAAATGCGCTATCAATACTGGCGTCTAATTTTTCAATCCAGCCCAACTCCTTTTTGGGTTCCTCTCTGGGCTTGATTATATCTGCAGAAGGTTCTTGGGCGACAGAAAATCCGGTTGAAAGAGTGAGGAAGAGTCCAAATAGACAAAACAGCTTTTGCATGACCAGCGAATTCTGAGTGATTCAGCCTCACTCCACAAGGTTCAATCACTACCCCTTTTCTAAATCCATCTCGATCACCGCGTAGGCATTGTGATTGTGGATGGATTCGAAGTTTTCAGCCTCCACACGATACCAGCGGAGCTGCTCATCGGCATTCGAAGCCAACGCGATATTTCTTACAAGATCTTCGACGAAAACAGGATTATCGTAGGCTCGCTCGGTGACCGCTTTTTCGTCTGGACGCTTCAAGAGACTGTAAAGTTCGCAGCTGGCGCAGGATTCCACCCGGTCAATCAGATCATCAATCCAGACTGGGTCCCTAAAACGAACTGAATAGGTCACTACTCCGCGCTGGTTGTGGGCACCATATTCGCTGATCGCCTTGGAGCAGGGGCAAAGTGTGGCAACCGGAACCATCACCGTAACAATGAAATCGGTGACTCCGCCTTTCTCGGCCTCGATCTCAAACCTTACCTCATAGTCCATCACCCCCTCGTTACCGGTCACGGGAGCAGGCTTGCTCTTGAAAAAGGGGAACAGAAACTCGACGTGGGCACGTTGAGCGTCGAGCCGTTTGAGAAGCTCCCCGGGCAGTCCGGCCATATCGTGCACCGAAAGACAATTCCCATGCGCATTGAGAGCTTCTACGAAGCGACTCATGTGAGTGCCTTTGCAATGGTGCGAAAGGTCTACAGCCAAAGCCACAGTTGCTACAGTTGGTTGCTCGTCCCCACCCTTGTCCTTCACGACCAGTGGGAACTTCAAGGCCTTTACGCCAACCCGGTCGATCGCAATTTGGCGGTCGTCGTCCTCGTTCTGGGTATCTTTGAGTTCACTCATCTTTTCGCTCTAAATCAAAAAACCTGCCCGAAATGATTCCGGACAGGCTGTAAAATTTCTTTCCTTGGGAAATTAGAAGCCCGGTTACGGCATCAGGTTCACGGCGCGAGCACGCTTGATCTCCCGAGTGATGGCCCGGTGCATCTTGGCAGAAACACCAGTGACCTTACGAGGAAGAATACGACCAGTATCGGTCGTGAATTTGGCGAGAATTTCTGGATTCTGGTAGCTAATTTTCTCGAAAGGAAGGTCAAGACGCTTAGTGGTCATCGCCTTGTTGTGCTTCCGGAAATTAATGCGACGCTGAACGGTCTTTGGTTCGGACATGGTATAAAAAGTGAGGGCTATCGAAATTAGCGAAGCTCGCGGTGCAGGGTGCGGCGTTTCAGGAAGGGATTATACTTCTTCTTCTCAAGGCGACCCGGGGTGTTCAGGCTCTTCTTGTTCCGAGTACTGGTATAGCGTGAGGTTGGCTTGCCTTCGGCTTTTGCCTCAGTGCATTCTAGGATGATGATATCGCGTGGCATAATACTAGTAAGATCGGAATCGGGACGCGGAAATTATGGAAATCTCACGCATCGTCAAGGGAAATTCGAGGAAAGTTAAAGCATTTGAAAGTTTATAAAAAATCGTTGATTTTGCAGGTATTCACAGTCAGCCTCTCCTCAGTTGAAGGTGGTGAGCGCATCAGCGCTCCTACAATCTTTCATTCCCGAGAGATCCTTATCCAATTCACGATGCTCGCTTCATCGGTTTGCCAATCAGGACTTTCGGCAAGCTAACGCGGTGCTGTGAGACGGGTCCTCGGATTCTCCTCCGCTGATCTTTTCCTCTGGTCCCGTTAGATCTGCCCCCTCTTATATTTAATTAATCGCATGATTCCTCCAGACTCCGATTCTCCGGACACCTCGTCCAGCCGCCAAAACGGCCCCTCCGACGACCCCAATGGTGGCGGCAAACGTCGACGCCGTAACAACCGAAGCCGCAATAGAAACCGAAACCGAAACCGAAATCATAGCGATAGCGGTCAAGGAGACGGGCAGAAACAGGGACGAGTGAGAGGCTACGGCCCACGTCGGAGCGAGCAACGGGACCGCAAACCTCTTGAATTCATAGGGGAACCCGTCGAAGTCGATGGTCTTCTGGAAATGGCCCCGAAGGGATTCGGCTTCTTGAGGAAGCCCGGCAAGGACTTTGAACAGAACAGCGATGACGTCTTCGTCAGCCCAGATATGGTGCGTAAAAACGCCCTCCGCCCTGGAATCTGGATCAAGGGAATGGCCCGTGAGAGCACCAGGGGACCTCAATTGGTCGAACTATCTGCGATTAATGATCAAGCGCCTGAAGACGCGAGAAGACTTCCCGCTTTCGAGGAATTAAAAGCAATCAATCCCTCCAAACGGATCGCCTTCGAAACTATCCCTGATCGCCACACCACTCGAATCGTCGACATCATGGCTCCAGTAGGACGTGGCCAGCGCGGCTTGATCGTCTCCCCTCCTCGTTCAGGAAAAACAACAATGCTTCTGCACATGGCTCAGGCTGTAGAGGAACTCCATGAGGAAACTCTTCACCTAATTGTCCTCCTCGTCGACGAACGTCCCGAGGAAGTCACGGAATTCCGTCGTCAACTTCCGGACGCTGAAATTTACGCCAGCTCCAACGACGAATCTCCCCGCAACCATTGCCGCCTCGCCGAGCTTTGCATTGAACGGGCAAAACGCCTCGTTGAATCAGGAAAGCACGTCTTTATCTTGATGGACTCTATCACCCGCCTCGCCCGTGCCTATAACGGGGCGATGGGTGGCAGCCGTCAGAGCCGTGGCCGGGGATATCAATCCGGCGGTATCGTAGCCGGAGCTTTGGAGATGCCCCGTCGCCTTTTCGCGGCCGCTCGAAACACCAGGGAGGCCGGATCGCTCACTATCATCGCAACTGCTCTCGTCCAAACCAACTCCAAAGCAGACGAGGCGATTTTCCAGGAGTTCAAGGGAACCGGAAATATGGAGCTTGTTCTCGATCGTCGCATTGCCGAACACTATGTTTATCCGGCAGTGGATATCTTTAAATCGGGCACGCGCCGCGAGGAACTCCTCCTTCCAGAACACAATCTCCACAAGCTGCGCCTCATCCGCCGTGGACTCGCTGGGCACAAACCTATCGAAGCCATGGAGCGACTACTTTTCTTCACGAAGAAGTTTCCAAGCAATGCGCAAATGCTCATGGAAATCAAAGGGTAAGAAAGATTACCGAATGATATTCTTCTCATAAGACGGGCTTCTAACAGCTCGTCTTTTTTGTGGTTTCCGTTCTCAAATTCATCGTTGCTCTCACAAAATAAACCCTCTATTTGACTAGGCGTGAATTCACAGCGCTCCCCAATTCCAGCTGCGACTTCCTACGAGACCCGTCTCAGCCTATTCGAAAAAGTGCGAACTTTCACTATCGAAGGGGCGAGACTACGAATTGAAGAGGAAGATAACACTACCGAGATTTTGCTCAGCGACATCGTCGATGTTCGTTGTCGCTACTACCCCACCCGTTTTCAACCGAATCGCTTCGAGTGCTTGATGCAAGCGAAAGGGGGAATAAAGTTTAAGATTAGCAATCAATTTCACCTTGGTGTCGCGGGCTTTGAAGATCGCTCACTTGAATACCGAAAGTTCGTGGTGGCACTTCATGTCGCGCTTGCCAAACTGAGTCCGAAATGCGTATTCCACTCCGGAGTAACGAAGACCTCACTATACCTCATTGCAGGCTTCCTAATCGGTTCGATGCTGACCCTAGCATTTCTAATCCTTTCCCTCGGAGCGTCCTTGCCCGGCCTTGCGGTCGTGAAACTCATCATCTTGATTCTGATGATCCCGATTTCCATAAAGTGGTTCTACAAAAGCAAGCCGAGGAAGTATCGTATAAACGCAATTCCCACTGACGTCCTTCCGCCCAAAGGTGGCTAAAGAAGAACAATCGCCAAAGCAGCCATCATCAGGATCGCTCCAGCGGTTTGCTTTCGGGCAAACTTCCGGTCCATTTGTTTTCCGATCAGATAGAGAAAGCCGACCGCCATTACTCCTCGTGAGCTGTAGACAACATTGCTCAGGGTCGGTTGACCATATTGACTAAAAGCTAGATTGACCGCAAGGGCTTGGAGCCCCAATGCCAGACCCGCGCCAAACACCATCATTCCCGCGCGCGGCACCTGAATCATAACCTTGATCTGGGAGCGTTTCATAAAGAGAACCGAAATCGATATCACCGACCCCGTTCCCATCATCAGAATAAGCCACCGGGCCGGACCAATCTCGCGAGCCTGCCAACCAGTGAGGAAATCATTAATCCCAAAAAAGAAACACGCCAACATCGTAAGCCCCACCGTTACACGATGTTTCCTCCATCCTTCCAAAGAAGCCCCAGCAGCGAGGAAAACTGCGATGACAGCAAGAACAACTCCCGTGAGAAGATTCCACGCCGGAGATTCCAGACCCACCAATACCGAGAAGAACCCCACCACGACAACTTTTCCGCCGAGTGCTGAGGAATGAACCGCAAGGTCTCCGCTTTTGACCGATTGCGTGGAAAACCACTGGCCCATGAAAAAGAGGACTCCATTCCCAACGGCCCACCAATCTTTCCCGGAAATGCGCCAGTCTTCATCTGGCTGAAAGTAGCTAATAAAAATCGTCGTGGTCACCAGATTGGCAACCGCGACGATGATCGATAGTCGGACCCCGGCAGCAGTTCCTTGCTGAACACACCATCCGAGCATTGGATGGAGGACCGCACCAATAAATGGCAGCAAAATAGCCCCACTCAACCAATCCATGCAGCCCTACTTAATGGGGCTGAGCTTATCCTTGGTTGGAAAGTCCTCAGACCACTCAAGGGTCACTTCACCAGTGGCAGCCCACTCGGTACCACGATTCAAGGTGTCGTAGAAACCACGGCACTTCATTGAGTAATCAGCGTGACCAAGAGTGGTGTGGAAGACACGACCTTCTCCATAGTCAAGAGCCATCAGCATTGGCTCGTCGCGGTTACTCTTCTCGCTGGGAGCGGTAGCGAGAACCTTCATGTTGAGAGCTGGACCACGAAGAGTGTCATAAAGCTCATCTTTGGTGTGAAGCCATTCGGCCGGCATTCCTTTCGTGATTGGGTGGGAATTGTCGCGATTGGTCACAACAAATTCGTGCTGGGGACCGTGGCCTCCGCCTTTTCCTTTGGAGGTGTCACGGACAAGCTTGCCATCCTTGTAGTAAACATAAGGGCCACTTTTCTCAGTGCGTCCACCCCAGCCACCTAGACCAATCATTTCGTTGTATTCGGGCCACATCCCGAAAGCGTTGTCGGCCGCGTGAACCACGACAAATCCACCTCCATTTTTCACAAAGTTTACAAATGCGTTACGAACCTCTACAGGCCACATCTGACCATTGTAATTACTCACAACAACGTCGTATTTGGAGAAGTCAGGACGCCATTGGTCCCACTCTTCCTCGGTGCCTTTCTTGCCTGGGCTGGTGCTGACATCCACAGTGTAGCGACCACTGCTCTTAAAGGCATCCTGCATCACAGGAGTGGTAGACTCCCACTTATGATTGTTTTGCCCGTCAATAATAAGGACTTTGAGAAACTTATCGTTTCCTTCCACTGTTTTCTTAGCAAGACCGACATAAGCTAGGCAAGACATCACCACAACGGCTAATCCGAGAGTTAGTTTATTTCTCATGCAGGAGTCTCACCGTTCCTACCCTCAATTGCCAGAACGAAAAACTTCCAGATGTGCGATCTTAGGTTAGGTTCCCCCCGTGAATTCCGTAATCGAACTCCTCCAGGCTCTCATTCGTATTCCGTCGGTAAACCCCGATGGTGACCCAGGAGTCTCGCCAGAAGGAGAATCCGCAATGGCCGCCTTTATCGGAGAATTTCTCGAACCGCTTGGTTTTCAAATCACTAAAGAGGAAGTCCTTCCCGGTCGCCCCAATCTCATCGCGCGCGCTCCAGGTCCAGAGAATCGACCACGCATCCTCCTCGGCCCCCATCTTGACACTGTTAGCATCACGGGGATGAGCATCGAGCCTTTTTCAGCGGAAATCAGAGACGGCAAGATCTGGGGTCGCGGCAGCTCGGACACCAAAGGTCCCATGACCGCAATGCTTTGGGGGCTCAGAGAAAATGCCGCCAATCTTGCAGATCTCCCGATCGCCGTCGATTTCGTGGGATTCATGGGCGAGGAATCAAGTCAGCCTGGCTCCCAACACTTTGCCAAAAATCATGCCGACGACTACGAATTTGCCATCGCGGGCGAACCAACCTCGCTTGAGGCCGTCTACTGTACGAAGGGTTGCCTTTGGGCTACCATCGAGGCCCAAGGACGCTCAACACATGCCTCCCAGCCTCACTTGGGCGACAATGCCATCATGAAGCTCACTGAGGAACTCAACCAACTCGTTAACGACTTCGGCAGGCAGCTTACCGACCACAGCCATCAGGTCCTCGGCACGTCCACGATCAATATCGGAAAAATTAAAGGAGGGACCCGCGCGAACATTGTCCCCGACAAAGCCAGCGCTGAGATCGACATCCGCACCGTGCCCTCATTTGTCGAGAATCAATCCGGAATTGACCAGCTTCGGGATTTCCTCACGCACACGGAAATCACCCACGCGATGGAATTCCCTCCTATGGATCTCGAATCCGACCATGCCTGGATTCGTCGCCTCAAAACCATCCACCCCAACCTGATCCTCACCGGCGCTCCATGGTTTTCCGATGCCTCCCATCTTGCAAATGCCGGTATTCCCTCGATTTGCCTCGGCCCGGGATCGATCGATCAAGCCCACACCGCCGACGAATTCATTAGAATTTCAGACCTCGAAAAAGGCGCTGATTGGTTCAGCCGCTTAATTGCAGGCCTGTCCGACTAATTTCATTTCTCTCACTAAAGGCAGCCAAATTTTGTGGCTTGTCGGAAGTTCCCTGATCTTGATGGTTAATAATCCGTATGATTCTCGCTTGTCCTTTCCGCCCATTGATCTCGGCACTCATAAGACCCGCTCATTTTATGTTCCTCCTCCCTCAAACAACGTGTGACAGATCCTCTGGCGACTTCACCTTTCCCAATCTTTATCAACACCCATGAAAAAACTCTTAATCATCTTCACCGCCCTCCTTCTCGTGAATTGCAATACGGCTCCTCCGGTTAACAATGGAGAGAAATCCGTCAAATCCTGGCGTGAACAGGTTAGCGACCGAGCCCTGGAGCTTGAAAATGCCGATTCCCTGGCTGGAGTTAAAATCCCCGCTTTAAAATCATCGATGTTCGCCAAATGGGGCAAGCCTTCCATCGAAGTCTCATCACTTGGAGGCTATCGCTTGATGTATGCCGATCCCACCAAGCCATTCACCCGTCTTCTTATCTACGGATATGTCAAACCACTCCCCACAATCAACACCCCACCCGATGCCTCCGGTCGAGAGAAAATTAACATTGGACCCACTGGCATTGCCGTTCCACAAAAATGGCGCAACGCGACAGTCAAAGGAAAGAATGTCCGCTGGTTTCAGGAATCACTCTCGTCAGCAGCTCACGGAGCCTACTTTTCAACTGAAGGCTTCACCCTATCAGGACCCGACCGCCGTACGGGATACTATCGAATCGTCATCGAAGGTGCAGAGAAAGACTTCCGCGCTCGATTGCGGACGCTTGGATGGTAATATTCTCACTACATCACGCATGAAAAAACTACTCTACATTATCCTCAGCGGACTTTTCCCCGCCTCCTATTGCCTTGCTCAAGAGGATGCCGAAATTATCGGAGACGACGGCGCGCGAGTCTCCGTGCTTGGCTACCATGTCTTCCACCCCACGAAACCTGCCACCGAGATGCTCATTCCGACCTCGAAATTTCGTGAGCAAATGGAGGCTATCAGAGCCTCAAAAATCCCCGTCATCACCCTGGCAAAATTTCTGGCGTGGCGGCGTGGGGAAGCCGAACTTCCTCCGCAATCCATTCTCCTCACGATGGATGACGGCTGGCGCTCGGTCTACACCGAGGCTTTCCCCATTATGAAGGAATTCCAATTTCCCTTCACTATCTACCTTTATAAGAACTACGTTGGATCCTCTCGCGGAGGCCGCGCCCTCTCCTACGCCATGATCCAGGAAATGATCCAAAGTGATCTCTGCACCATTGGCTCCCACTCAGTAAGCCATCCTTTCCCCAGTAAAGTCAAAAAAGCAGCGCGTGCCGGAAAGGAAACTTACGACATCTTTCTCCGAACCGAGTTGGGAGATTCCAAAACCTTCCTCGAAGAAAAATTCAAGCAAACCGTCACGACCTACGCCTATCCCGGTGGTTATCACACCGACGAGATGTTCGAACTCGCCGCTGAACTGGGCTACGACAACCTCTTCACGGTTAAACCCGGAAAAATTCGCCGGGATACCGACGGACACATTCTTCCCCGCTACATCGTGCTTGGAAACCACGACTCAGCCTTCAAAGCCGCGCTCGTGTTCCGAAATGGCAGCCGCGTAGCCGATATCCCGGTCACTCTCTCTCATCCCGTGTCACCCGCGCCCGGCAATCTCGTGGCAGCACGATTGCCGCTTATTTCTGCGGACCTCTCAAAGGTAGAAAACCTCGATCCAAAATCCCTCAGAATGAAAGTGTCTGGATTTGGCGAGGTCCCGGCCGATTTTGACACTAGGACTAACTCCCTCACCTGGAGAGTCTCCCGCCCTTTGCGCCAGAAATTTTGCGAAGTTTCCGTCCAATGGAAGCTCAACGAAGCTGAGTCATTCGAACCCGAGATAAAGTGGACCTTCAAAATCGATCGGGAAGCTTCCTATCAGGGCAGATAGCAATCTTTACCGGATACAATTCCTTAAAATAAGTTTATTCACAGAAAAATGTCGATTTTCAGACGGTCCGATCAGAAAAAAAACCCAACTCTCCTCCAAGAGGGACATTTTCCTTGATTTCCCAGAGCGGAAAATGCAGATTTCGCCCGTTAACAGCAATCTTTATGAACAAGAAGCAAATCGACGGAGCACAGGCTCTCATTCAAACCCTCGATGACCTGGGAATCGAATACATCTTCGGATACTCCGGAGGAGCCGCGATTCCAATTTTCGACGCCCTCGAGACGATAAAGACGAGGATGAAGTTCATCCTCGTTCGTCATGAGCAAGGCGCCGTACATATGGCTGATGGCTACGCACGCGCCACCGGAAAGCCCGCTGCCGTTCTTGTCACTTCCGGACCCGGAGCTGGAAACACCGTCACTGGACTCATGACCGCACAAATGGATTCCGTCCCCATGATTGTGGTCTGCGGACAGCAAGTCACGTGGATGCTAGGCAAGGACGCCTTCCAAGAGGCCGACATTTTCGGAATCACCATTCCCGTGGTGAAGCACAACTACCTCGTGAAGGAAACCAACGATCTCGTTCGTGTTGCCAAAGAGGCCTACCATATCGCCACCACCGGTCGCCCTGGTCCGGTTCTGATTGATGTGCCAAAGGACGTTTCCTCGGGAATATTTACCGCCAACATGACCCCGGAACTCGATCTTCCCGGCTACGATCCATACGAGGCTCACAACATCGACCCAAAGGGCATTGAAGAGGCCGCCGCAATGATCGCCGCCTCGAAACGCCCTGTCATTCTCGCCGGTCAGGGAGCCATGATTTCCCGCGCGGACAACGAACTGATGCAGTTGGCTGAAACTCTGAATGTCCCAGTCACTTCCACTCTTCTGGGCAAAGGCGTCTTCCCCGAAACCCATGAGCTTTCTCTCGGCATGCTGGGAATGCACGGCACCGCTTACGCCAACAAGGCGATGGTAGAGTGTGACCTTCTCTTGAATGTCGGATCCCGCTTCGATGACCGGATCATTGGTCAGCCGGACAAATTCTGCGCTGACGCCAAGATTGTCCACATCGATATCGATCCTGCGGAAATGGACAAAATGATCCGTCCAGACGTCCAGATTGTAGGAGACGCCAAAGCAGCCTTGATTCAGCTCAACGAAATCCTCACCACGCCTCTGGAAACAACCGAATGGTGCGCCAAATTGGATGGCTATAAAAAGAAGTACCCTCTTTCATACAAGAAGCAAGGCGGCTTGAGGATGCAGCAAGTCATTGAAGAGCTCTACGAACAAACCCAAGGAAAAGCCATTGTTTCAACTGACGTGGGACAGCACCAGATGTGGGCCGCGCAGTTCTACAAGAATAGCGACTCCTTCCACTGGCTCTCCTCGGGCGGAGCCGGAACGATGGGCTTCGGCTTCCCAGCCGCCATCGGAGCGCAGCTGGCGCATCCGGAGAAAACCGTCATCTCAATCTCAGGCGATGGTGGATTCCAGATGACCCTCTTTGAACTCGCAACCGCCGCGATTCACAAATTGCCCATCAAGATTGTTGTTCTTAACAACCACTACCTCGGCATGGTTCGGCAGTGGCAGGAACTCTTCTTCGAAAACCGCGAATCCGGAGTGGACCTCGTCGGCAACCCGGACTTCAGCAAGCTCGCAGCAGCCTACGGAATTCCGAGCGTCCACTTCAAAAGACCAGTCGATTGCGCCCGCAAGATCGAGGAGGCCCTCGCATACAACGACGGGCCAATCCTCATCCACGCTGAGTGCGTGAAAACCGAAAACGTCTTCCCGATGATCCCAGCCGGCGCTGCTCTGGAGGACATGATTACAGAGCCTCCCAAAATCCAAATGGCTAAGCCTGTCGGCTCAACCTAGGAATTTTTTTCAGGGATTTTAAATTCCCCCAACATTCCAACAACCAGTTCCAATGTCAAAGTCTATCGTCACCACAGACACACCTCTTGAAGGCTCCCAACGCGGAACCTCAAACACCCTGTCGATTCTCGTAAACAACAGCCCTGGAGTCCTGATGCGCATTTGCCAGGTCTTTTCCCGGCGCGCATTCAATATCGACTCTCTCGTTGTTTCTGAAGGCCGCACGGGCGCATTTTCACGCATGACCATTGACATTTCCGGCAGCCCGGAAGGATTCGAGCAGATTATCAAGCAGGTCAACAAGCTCATCGATGTCATCCACTGCTACGAGCACACCGCTGCCAACTCAGTAGTTCGTGAAATGCTCCTCGTGAAAATCCTGGCTGACAAAGACGAGCGGTCCTCCGCCCTTCAGGTCATCGAGCATTTCGCTGGAAAAACCGTCGATCTTAGCCCGAACTCCATGATCGCCATGTTTACCGGCACCACCAGCAAGCTGGACGCCGCCGTTATTATGCTCGAGCAATTCGAAGTCATCGAGACCGTCCGCACAGGAAAAGTCGTCATGGCCCGGGGCAGTCAGGCAACCTAGAACTAAGGAATTAGATCATTTCTTTTAAAGCGGCGGACCTAAATTCTGTCGCTTTTTTCGTATCCCCGGTCTCCAGGCTCAAAAAAGCCCGGGTATTCCACACTTACTCTTGCCTCTTGACTCTGCCTGATCTCTAATCCGCTCCGCCTTGAAGAACGCAATTCTTGCCCTTGAAGACGGTCGCACTTTTTGCGGTCGTGCCTTCGGTCATTCCGGAACCACTTCCGGGGAAGTCTGCTTTAATACCTCCATGACGGGGTATCAGGAGATCATTACTGATCCCTCCTACCGCGGGCAGATTGTCACCATGACCTATCCCCTTCAGGGGAATTACGGAATCAATGCCGCCGATGCTGAATCAGCCTCGCCGCATGTCCGGGGATTCGTCATCGGAGAGCTTTGTGAAATCCCTTCCTCCTGGCGATCAGAGCAATCGCTTTCGGAGTATTTCGCAGAACACAAGATCATCGGAATCGAGGACATAGACACCAGGGCCCTGACCAAGCATCTGCGATCGCAAGGAGCGATGAGGGCGGTCATTTCAACAGAGCTTTCCGACGAAGAAGCTGTCCAAGCAGCCAAGGATTCTCCCGCCATGGTCGGCATGGACTACGTCGAGGAAGTGTCCACGCCGGAAGATTTCCACTGGAACGGCGAATCTCGCCTCTGGACCATTCCAAGCGTTAGCACTAATCAGGAAACAAATTACATCGATCTCCCCGAAGCAAAGTATCGCATTGTCGCATACGACTTCGGAGTGAAATACAACATCCTTCGTTCCCTTCGTCAATCGGGATTCGATGTCGAGGTCGTCAACTCACGCACTCCGGCTTCCGAAGTTCTCGCAAAAAATCCCGACGGCATTTTCCTCTCAAACGGTCCGGGAGACCCCGCGGCCCTTACTTATATTCATGATGAAGTCAAACAGCTGATCGGCAAGAAGCCCATCTTCGGTATTTGTTTGGGCCACCAAATCCTCACGCATTGCTTCGGTGGAAAGACTTTTAAATTGAAATTCGGACACCGCGGAGGAAACCACCCGGTTAAAGATCTTCGCACCGGCCAAATTGCCATTACAGCGCAGAACCATGGTTTTGCTACCGATGATGACTCCCTGCCCGATCACACTGAAGTCACTCATATTAACCTCAACGACCAAACGGTCGAAGGCGTCCGCAGCACCAAGGACCCTGTTTTCTCCGTGCAGCATCACCCTGAAGCTGCTCCGGGGCCCAACGACGCGAAAAACTTCTTCGGAGAATTCGCTGATCTCATCGAAGTGTCCAAGTAACACGTATCCCAATTTTTTAATGAATACCATTATTTGTGGTCTCCAATGGGGAGACGAGGGCAAAGGCAAGATTGTTGATTTCTTGACCGAAGACGCAGATCTCGTGATTCGCGGACAAGGAGGAAACAACGCCGGACACACCGTCATCGCCAACGGACAGAAATACGTCCTCCATCTCATTCCGTCAGGAATCCTTTGGGGTGACAAACAATGCGTCATTGGCAATGGCGTGGTCATGGATCCTATCGGGCTCTGCAAGGAAATCGAAAGCCTTGAAGCCGAGGGAATAGCAATCACGCCGTCACGTCTCTTGATCTCCGACCGCGCACACGTTGTTCTACCTTACCACCGCGAACTTGATGCCGCCCGCGAGATGTCTCTCGGCGATAAAAAGATCGGCACGACCAAACGCGGCATTGGTCCGACCTATGCCGACAAAGCAAACCGCATCGGACTTCGCCTTGCCGACTTCCGAGATCCCGCGATTGCAAAAGACCTGATCACTACCCGTCTTGAAGAGGCCAACCGCACCCTCGCATATCACGATCTCCCAACCTTCGAAACCGAGGCGGTCTACGCTGAAGTCGAAGCGGCTATCGACCGTCTTCGTCCACACTTTACCAACGTCATTCCGGTCGTTCACGAATCCTGGAAAAAAGGTGAAACCCTTCTCTTTGAGGGAGCGCAAGGAACCTTCCTCGATATCGACTTTGGGACTTATCCTTTCGTGACCTCGTCCAACACGACCTCGGGCGGAGCATGCACCGGATCGGGAATTCCACCGCATGCCATCGACAGAGTGGTCGGCGTCTGCAAGGCCTACACAACTCGCGTGGGCTCGGGACCCTGTCCGACCGAAAACGATGACATCAGTAAATTTTTCCATGACCGTGGGATGGAATTCGGCGCAACCACCGGACGCCCTCGTCGCTGTGGCTGGCTCGATACCGTCTTGGTGCGATACGCCGTCATGGTCAACGGCATCACGGACCTTGCCATCACCATTCTTGACGGACTTGATGAGCGAGAAACGATCAAGATTTGCGTAGGATACGAAATCAACGGAGAGATTCACCAATTCCCGCCTGCCGAACGCGAATACTGGAACGTCATTAATCCAGTCTATCAGGAAGTTCCCGGATGGAAGTGCGACACCACTAAGTGCCGGACCTGGGACGAACTTCCCGAGCTCGCAAAAGCTTATCTGACCCGCATCGAAGAACTCACCGGAGCTCCCGTAAAGTATGTGGGCGTCGGACCTGATCGCGAACAAACCATCATTCGCTAACGACCTAACTCAACCGATATGGGCGACGACTCGCCAAACGATATCCCCCGCCACCTGGCTGTCATTATGGACGGCAACGGACGCTGGGCGAAATCTCGGGGGCTCCCAAGAAAAGCCGGACATCGCGCCGGTGCGGAATCGGTTCGAGAGGCGGTAGACTATTGCAACGAAGCCGGGGTCGAGTTTCTAACGCTCTATGCTTTCTCATCCGAAAACTGGAATCGTCCCGCAGAAGAGGTCGACGCCCTGATGAAATTACTCGAGCGTTTCCTGAAGACAAAGGCGCGGGAGATCGCTGAAAAAGACGTTCGCCTCACCGCCATCGGAAGGACGGATCTGCTTCCGGAATCCTGCCGGGACGAGCTAAACAAGATCATCGAGGAAACAAAGGATAACAAAGCTCTCACCTTGATCCTCGCCCTTTCTTATGGCAGCAGGGAAGAAATCGCGGACGCAAGCCGCCAGATCGCACTCAAGGTCCAATCCGGCGAGCTTTCTCCGGATAATATCGATAATGACACAATCTCCAAACACCTCAACACCGCCAAATTCCCCGATCCCGATCTCCTCATACGAACATCCGGTGAATTCCGACTCTCCAACTTTCTACTGTGGCAGTTAAGCTACGCCGAAATCTTTATCTCTTCGAAGAACTGGCCCGACTTCCGAAGAAGCGACTTCGAGGAAGCCGTAGAAAATTATTCTCGCCGTCACCGCCGCTTCGGGAGAGTTTAAAGCCCGTTCCAAATTCCCTTTGAACGACACCCCGGAAAACACCCTACTTCTGGTCGATCCTGATCATGACTATCTGGATTGGGCGACAAAACACCTTGCTGCCGACGAGTTGAAAATCCTCCGCTGCGATACTGCAGACAAAGCGCTTAAGGTAATCGAGAAAATTCCCGTCGATCTCGTCATCTCCGATATTAAATTGGACCCATTTGACGGAGTAGAACTTCTAACCAAGATACGCGCGCATGCTCCGGACACCATGGTGATGTTGACCGCGGTGTCCCCCTCCACGATCCAGATCATCGAAGCGACCCAAAAAGGGGCCCACGATGTTCTCAGAAAAGAATCGGTTGGATTCGAACTCAGAAAAATCGTCGAGTCAGGTCTCCAGACAATCGATCAACGACGTGAACTAGGACCCTCCTCCCGTGAGCTTCCGGGCTTGGTTGGCAAAACCACCATCGTTGGTGTCTCCCGCCCTCTTCAGGACGTAATGAAAATCGTCGGCCGTGTTGCCCGCTCCGACGCTCCGGTTTTAGTAAGCGGCGAAAGCGGAACCGGAAAGGAACTCATCGCCCGCTCGGTGCACGAATACAGCCAGCGCCGAAAGAAAGAGATGCTCGTGATTAACTGTGGAGCCATCCCAGACAATCTTCTGGAATCCGAGCTCTTCGGTCACGAGAAAGGCTCCTTCACCGGCGCGATCGCCAGACGCTCGGGCCGCTTCGAAGATTGCCACGAAAGCACACTCTTCCTCGATGAAGTCGGGGATCTGCCTCCAAGTGTTCAAGTGAAGCTTCTGCGGGTCCTTCAAGATGGCACCTTCTCTCGGGTCGGAAGCAACGAGGTCCTGAAAAGTGACGTCCGCATTGTCACTGCAACCAACAAGAATCTCGCTTCCGAAGTCTCCGCCGGACGGTTCCGCGAAGACCTGTATTACCGCTTAAATGTCGTTGAAGTTTCCCTTCCTTCATTGAGAGAGAGACAGGAGGACATTGGAATCCTGGCCGAGTTTTTCCTCGATCGCATCGCAAGAAAAAACGGCACCGCCCGGATGCGGCTGACCGACGAAGCTGTCGAGCATCTTCAAAAACACAACTGGCCCGGCAATGTCCGTGAACTCGAGAACACCATGGCCCGGGCCTGCGCGCTCTCACTCAATGACATTCTCCTTCCAGAAGACATCCCTCTCGGACGAAGTCCCTCAACCGGTGGAGGAACCCTAACGGACTCTCTTGCTGTTCTCATCGAATCGTCAGCAAAAAACGGACAAAATGCCTTGAGCTTTGCTCGAAACGAGCTCATTCGCTATGCCCTCGACCAATCGGAAGACGACCCCAAGGAAGCAGCTCGTCTCTTGGGTGTCTCTCTTCCCACTCTTCGCAAATGGATGCCCTCTGAAAATGATGTCTGATTTAAGTGACCACCCCCTCGTTGCCGATCGCCTGGCCAGACTACGCGATAAGTCCTGTCAGTCCCATGAATTCCGACAGCATGTCTCGGATATTGCAAAACTCCTAGTCCTTCCCGCAACTGCAGGTTTAGCCACTGAAGCAACCAAGATCGAAACACCTCTGCAGGAAATGACAGGCCACAAACTCTCCCGCCCAGTCGTTCTCGTTCCGATCTTGAGAGCCGGCCTTGGGCTCAGCGATTCCTTTCATCGGATGATTCCAGAGGCTTCGGTCGCCCATTACGGATTGGCCCGAAACGAGGAAACTTTGGAACCGGAGATCTACCTCGAAAAGTTTCCCCCCAGAATGGATGAGGCCGAAGTAATCATCCTTGATCCGATGCTCGCCACCGGAGGCAGCGCAGTCGCGGCACTTGACGGACTCAAAAAACGAGGAGCCCGGCACCTCCACTTTGTCTGTCTCGTCGCCAGCCCCGAGGGGCTGGCACGACTCAAGAATGATCATCCCGAGGTCATCATCACCTGCGCAACCATCGACGATGGGCTCAACGAGCAAGGATACATCGTTCCTGGACTAGGCGATGCAGGCGACAGAACCTTTGGGACACTTTGAACATTCCATTTTCCTGATTTGCCACTATAATTCAGTCGTGATCAGAAGGATTTTCCTCGGCTTACTCTTCCTCGGCTCGGTTTCGTGGGGACAATCCGTCAACTGGTCAAAGATCGAATCGAGCCCGGACTACCGAATCGCCAAGGAACACTTGGCGGATGCCCTTCCCAATCTAGCCATCCCAATTCTAGAAAAGCTTCTAGAGACCGAAGGACTCGACCTTACAGCAAAAGCATCTCTCCTTTCCAAGCTCGGAGAGAGCCAATTGAGAGCACAAAGGCACGAAGCCGCCCTTTTAACCCTTGCTGATCCATTACTAGTCGAATTCAGCGCTGCTCACATTTGGCGCGGCCACACCTTGAGTCAAATCGGTCACTATCTGGAAGCGATTGATTCCTTCCAAAAAGTAGACCGGGAAAGTTTGATTCCGAGGGCCAAGCTACAGATCGCCATCCTTAACATCGCGATTGGCAACAATGACGCCGCCTTGACTGAACTTGAGGAACTTCAGAAAACCGAAGATGCGGAGATAATAGAAGAGGCCACGCTTCGCCTTGTTTCCCTCTTACTATCATCCGGTCGACTGGAAAAAGCGGAAGACAAATTGTCGTCTTCCAAACCAAGTAATCAACGCTACAATTTTCATTGGCAGTTTTTACAGGGGCAGCTTGAACTTGCAAAAAAGAATCGGATCGCGGCAGTCGGAATTTTTCAAGCACTTCTGAAAAAAACCGAGGAAGAAAACCACGGATTACCATCCCCACTTGTCCACGAACTACACCTGGCTCTTGCTGATAGTCTGGCTCTCGGCGGAAACACCCGGGAGGGAATTGATTCAATTTTGATTACTCTAGGGAAATTCCCCGACTCACCAAGACTCGCTGAATTATTCCAGCGTCTCGACCAATGGATTACCCAGAGTGAATCCAAAGAGTTCAGCCAAAAGCTCAATGAGTGGGTTACTCAAAGTGTTCCCCAACCAATTTCTCTTCCACTATTGGGAGCTCCAGAGGGCGAATCGGCATCCAGCCTGACCTACCAATACACCAGTAATCGCTTCCTCCTTCCCCGGGCAGCATTCGCCCTGTTGATTTTGGCCAAAGAAAACCTCAAAGAACTCGAAAGTAAACCACTCGGATTGGCTCAACTCGAGAGTTTGCAGATCATCGCGCCTTCCTCCCACCCGGAGATTAAAAGCGAGGCTCTCACAATCTACGGATTAGCAGCCCTTGCTGATAGCCAATTCGAACAGGCTTTCCAAACCTTTGCTTTCTTGCGGCAAAAATCCCCGTCACTCTCCAGTCGATCTACTGCTAGCGCTTTGATGGGAAAAGCCGCCTACGCACTTCTTGATAAGAGAATGGCTAGCGAGGCCTTCCTTGATGCCCAATCACTCGCCAACGAAGCAAAGAACGAAAAGCTCTCCCGCCTTACCGCTCTCAATGCAGGCATTTGTTTACTGAGCATTGCAGATTCCGAGGAGCTGGATGAAATCACCTCGCGTCTCGAAGCAGGACGCTCACGCGCCGATTTGCTCCTTGAGCGGGGACTGCGTCTCTCAGACATTAACGATCCTTCTGCCCGGGCTTTTCTGGACGACTTCCTTGTCAGTTACCCCGACCACCCACGCATTGACGAGGCTTCACTCTCGTTGGCCGAAAGCTACCTATTCTCACTCCCCAGAAAGACCTCCCTAGCTAGAGAGCAGTTAAAACCTCTCAATTTTGATCTCGATAATCAAGCAGATCTCGCAATCCGGCGCATCCTTGCATTCCTGCAGATGGACGAGGGAATGGAGTTCGTTGCTGAGTTTCTCAAGAAGTTCCCGGATCATCCGTTCGCCCCCAGAATTGTTTTCCAGCAAGGCCGCGCCTATCAACGGACCAACGAACCGGGCAAGGCCTACCAGACCTACGAATCTTTTCTCGCGACCTACCCCGAGGACCCCCTAGTAGAGGTGGCCCGGATGCAAAGTGCCATTTCCGCCTTGGCAACAGGAACTGATGCTTCGAAAGCAGACGCGCTTAAACGCTTCGAGGAATTAATCGCCACCAAAGGTGTCCTCGCTACCGAGGCTGCTATTCTCCGCGCCCGATTGTTTATCGACAAAGCTGAACAAGACAAAGCCCTCGATGCCGTCAAAGAAATCTTGAAAAAGAAAAACCTTACTACCAGTCATCGCTGGCGGGCGCTGGTTTTGGAAGGAGAAGCCCACTATCAGCTCAATGATGACGAAAATGCGTTAAAATCATACTCCCAACTTCTCGCCCTGAAAGACATCTCGATTGGCACAAGAAACCGGGCCAGCTTTCTCAAAGGACGGAGTCTGAAAAATCTCGACCGGCTCGATGAAGCGCTCGAAACATTTTACGCGGTTATCAATCGACAGATCGACACGGAACGAATGAGCGACCTGGAATGGAAGTGGTTCGACGAGTGCGGCAAAGGAGCACTTAAGCTCCTGGAAGAAAAACGACAATGGACTGGCGCCATCAAACTTGCTGAAAAACTCTCACGAAGCGGAAGCCCTTCCGCTCAGGACGCAGCTGATCGTGCCAAACGACTTCGTCTGGATCATTTTATCTGGGACTAGAGGCTGGCGATTCCACCGATTCTCTCTCGAAAATCGCTCGACAGAAAGCCCGGATCGATACAGCGTAATACGTAATGTCAAAGCCGAAACTTTTTATTCCCGGACCTGTTGATGTCGCCCCTGAAACCTACGCAGCGATGGCCGGAGATACCATTGGCCACCGAGGTTCAGATTTCGAAGAACTTTACGCCTCGATCCAACCCGGCATTCGACAGGTCGTCGGCACCTCCCGCCCGGTCTTCTTCTCCACTTCCTCCGCTTGGGGCGTTATGGAAGGAGCCATTCGTAATCTCGTTCAGAAGAAAGTACTCAACCTCTGCTGCGGAGCGTTCTCGGATAAATGGTATAGTGTAGCGCAAAGCTGCGGAAAAAAAGCCGAAAAAATTCAAGTCGAATGGGGAGAGTCGATTGACCCCGAAGCGGTCAGAGCCAAACTCTCCGAGGGCGGCTTCGATGTCGTCACATTGGTGCACAATGAAACATCAACCGGCGTCTTAAACCCGCTCAAGGAGATCGCTGAAGTCGTCAATTCTTTCGAGGACGTCCTACTCGTCGTCGACACCGTTTCTTCGCTCTCCGCAATGCCCATCAATTTCGACGAACTCGGAATCGATGTTCTCCTTGCCGGCGTGCAAAAAGCTTTCGCTCTTCCTCCCGGATTATCCGTCTTCATTACCTCTGACGCAGCCCTAGAGAGAGCTGCCCAGATCAAAGATCGTGGATACTACTTCGACTTCTGTGAATTCGCCAAGAACGACGCCAAGGACAACACTCCTTCCACTCCGGCGATTCCTCATCTTTATGCCTTGCGTGAGCGCGTAAATGTCATGCTCGAAGAGGGCCTCGATCATCGCTACGCCCGCCACCAGGAAAACAATGCCATGGTACACGCCTGGGGCGCAAAACACGGTTTTGAACTACTCCCCGCCGAGGGCTTTCGCTCGAAGTCACTTTCCTGCTTCAAGACCCCCGAAAATCTCGACCAAGCCGGTTGGATCAAGGCCGTTAAAGAAAAGCACAACCTCCTTATCAATGGCGGATACGGGAAGATTAAAGGAAAAACCTTCCGTATTTCCAACATGGGAAATGAGACGGCAGAAACGATGCAGGAACTCCTTGACGCATTGGACGCGGAGCTCCCTGCATTCTTGTCTTAGGGGAATTACCAACTTCTTGCGGCAATACTGCAAGACAAAGCCTTGAGGATTCGTTCAGGGAACTTGAAACATTGGATTAATGAGATACATCTTGTGTTGAAATCAGCAGATGTAATCAAGACCTCATTCGAGTGCTCAACCCCATGAAAGGACAAATCATACTCGCCCTTTTGGCAACATGCCTTCACCTCGCCGCGGTTGACTTCAACCGCGACGTTCGACCTATCCTCTCGGACACCTGCTTCAAATGCCATGGACCAGGCGAAACCAAGGGAGACCTTCGGCTCGACAAACGTGAAGCCGCGTTGGACGCCGGAGTGTTGTCACCCGGGAATGTTGCCAAGAGTGAATTTGTCGCCCGCCTCAAAACCAAGGATCCCGAGGATCTCATGCCTCCTCCCAAGGCAAACAAAGCCCTCACCTCTGAACAAATTAGGACTCTCGAGACCTGGATTGCCGAAGGAGCTAAATATGATGACCACTGGTCTTTCGTTTCTCCGAGACAGGAACCTAAGATCGAAGATTTGGACCACTTTATCGACCGGCGCCTGAAGACGGAGGGGCTCAACGCCCAGCCTGATGCCGATCGGCGAACCCTTATTCGTCGAGTCACTCTTGACCTCACCGGATTACCCCCTACCCCCGAGGAAGTTGAGGCCTTCGTCAATGACACCTCGCCGAAAGCCTGGGAAAAGGTCGTCGACCGCCTTCTCGCATCCAAACATTACGGAGAACGAATGGCTCTAGCTTGGATGGATGCCGCCCGCTATGGCGACACCAGCGTGATGCATGCCGATGGCCCCCGCGACATGTGGCCGTGGCGAAATTGGGTTATTAATGCTTATAACTCAAACAAGCCCTTCGACCAATTTACGGTCGAGCAGATTGCCGGCGACCTCATTCCCGATGCCACGGTTGAGCAAAAACTCGCCTCCGGATTCAATCGCAACCACGCCACCAGTGACGAGGGAGGCGCATTTGCCGAGGAACTCCGGGTCGAATATGTTGCTGACCGGGTGCAAACCACCGCGAATGTCTGGATGGGACTCACCATGGAATGTGCGCAATGCCATGATCATAAATACGATCCCATCACCCAGAAAGAGTATTTCCAGTTCTTCGCTTACTTCAACAACACCACTGACCCCGGCATGCAAACTCGCAACGGCAATCAAGCTCCGCTAGTGGAAGTTCCAAACAAGGATCGGGACGGCAAATTAGCTCAACTAAAAAAAGATATCGCCGAAGCTAAGAACAAGATCGAAGCCCACCGGGCCAAGGTCTCCGAACTCCCAGAATTCAAAGCCTGGCTGGATAAAGCCTCCAACAAAGCCAAATCCTCGGGACAATCCAAACAACCCGAAAATCTCGCCCATTGGTTTCCAATCGACGCAACACTCAAGGAGTTCCGCGATGGTGTCACCGGAAGCGCAGTCGTAGCCGAACGTGGGAAATTTTCGGTGGGTAACCGGGAGAACTCAAAAGCCCTGAAGCTAGACGGACGTCACAGTTTCAAGACCGATGCCCCGGTCAACCTTGAGCATAATAAACCTTTCACTTTCAGCGCATGGGTGAAACCAAATGGGAAAGCCTCCGGAGCCATCTTCTCAAAAATGGATGACAAAGCCTCCTATCGCGGCTTCGATTTCTGGACTGAAGGTGGACGGATCGGCACACACATCGTCCACAAGTGGGGAGCCAATGCCCTCAAAGTCATTTCGGCCGACGAACTCCCCGAGGGGAAGTGGCAGCATGTTGTCCTAACTTACGATGGCAGCAGTAAAGCTGCCGGAGTCAAAATTTACATCAACGGGAAACTCTCTAAAAACCAAGTCCAGGCTGACAACCTCAGCGAGACCATCGTAACCTCGCAGCCTTTTCGAATTGGAAGCAGGTCCACAAGCTCGCGTTGGAAAGGAGAACTCGATGATCTTCGGATCTACCATCGAGCTTTGCCTCAATCTGAAATCGCCGCAACTGCGATAGGAGACCCAATCGAAAACATTCTTGCTACTCCTGCCAATCAGCGAAGCAAAAGCGACATGAAGGTTTTACTGGCCCGGTATCTCGGCGGCGAAGACAAGACTTTCAAAAAACTCACGGATGACCATCAAAAGATTCTCAAACAAGAAGCCGACCTGAACAAGAAGCCCGTGACCTCAATGATCATGCAGGACAATCCCGAAAACAAAATGCGCATGACCTACGTTCTCGACCGAGGTGCCTATGATTCCCCCAAAAAGGATGAAGTAATCAAACCCGGAACTCCGGATGCGCTCCCTGAAATGCCAAAAGATGCTCCGCCAAACCGTCTCGGTCTCGCCAAGTGGCTAACAAATCCCAATCACCCTCTCACTGCCCGAGTTGCGGTCAATCGCTACTGGATGATGCTCTTTGGAGAGGGACTCGTGCGTTCCGTAGGGGATTTTGGAGCCCAAGGAACTTCACCCACTCACCCCGAATTGCTCGACTGGCTGGCTGTCGATTTTGTGGAAAGCGGCTGGGATGTGAAACGCATGATCAAGCAGATCGTCTCTTCCAAAACATACCGTCGCAGTTCCCGGCTTGAATCGCTTCATCGGGAAAAAGATGCCGCCAATGAGCTCCTTGCCCGAGCTCCACGATTTCGCCTTCAGGGTGAGTTTATCAGGGACCAGGCTCTTGCGGTGAGCGGCCTCCTCACCAAGGAGGTCGGAGGAGCAGGGGTGAAACCTTATCAACCAGCAAACATTTGGAATGAAGTCAGCCTCAACGGAGGGCTTCGCTATCGTCAGGACAGAGGGGAAAAGCTCTATCGTCGTTCGATGTATACCTATTGGAAGCGCAGCTCTCCAATGCCCAACATGCTGATCTTCGATGCCCCAAGTCGTGAAAAGTGTGTCATTCAACGCCAGAGGACAAACACTCCACTGCAGGCTCTCGTTACCTTGAACGATCCTCAGTTTGTGGAAGCAGGACGAGTCTTGGCTCAACGCTTGATCAAATCTGCAGACAGTGCCCCCGCAAAGAGAATCGATCTTGGATATCGTCTTGCAACCTCACGCCCGGCAGAAAAGCGAGAAGTGGAAATCCTCACCAGGCTCTTAAACGCCAACCTTGAGAGGTTTCGGAAAGATCCGGAGTCCGCAAAGAAATACCTCGCCGCCGGTGAATCTCCTCGCGACGAATCCATCGACCCAGCCGAGCACGCCGCCTGGATGGTGGTAACCCAAACCATCCTCAATCTCGACGAAACACTGACACGCAACTAGCCATGAATTATTTCAATCCACTGACTGAATCACGTCGTGAATTTCTTCTTCGATCCGGTAACGGACTCGGGGCGGCGGCCCTGAGCACCCTTCTCAACCCCGGCTTGATTGGTTCGGCCTCAGCTTCGGAAGGAGGAGTTTACGGCGGTCTCCCCGACCTTCCTCATTTTCCGGGAAAGGCAAAACGGGTCATTTACATGTTCATGGCCGGAGGTCCCAGCCACATCGACCTCTACGACTACAAGCCGATCCAACGCAAACTACACGGGACCGAACTCCCCGATTCTGTTCGTCAGGATCAACGGCTCACCGGCATGTCCAGCGGACAGAATTCCTTTCCTTGTGTCGCCCCCATGTTTGAATTTGGCAAATTCGGCGAGCATCAGACCTGGGTCAACAAGGACCTCCTTCCCCACACCTCTGGGATTGTCGACAAAATCACCATCATGAAGTCACTTCACACTGAAGCAGTGAATCATGACCCGGCCATCACCTACATCAACACCGGCGCCCAACTACAAGGCAAACCCTCCCTGGGAGCGTGGCTGAGTTATGGCATGGGAACGATGAACGAAAATATGCCAGGGTATGTCGTCATGATTTCCCGCGGCCGAGGCCAACTTCAAGCTCTCTACGACCGCCTCTGGGGAAGCGGTTTTCTTCCCGCCAAGCATCAGGGCGTCAAACTCCGTAGTGCCGGAGAACCAGTCCTCTACCTCAAAAACCCCGAGGGCTTTAACCGCGAAGCCCGCCGGGGCCAACTCGACAGCCTCAAGGCACTCAATGAGTTGAATTACGACAAATTCGCCGACCCTGAAATTCAGGCCCGAATTTCCCAATACGAACTTGCCTACCGGATGCAGGCCGAGGTCCCTGGACTCATGGACATTGAAGGTGAGCCCGACAAAATCAAGGAACTCTATGGCCCCGCAGTCGACAAGCCCGGCAGCTTTGCCCGCAACTGCCTCCTCGCCCGCCGCATGGCTGAGAAGGGAGTCCGCTACATCCAACTCTTCCACCGTGGATGGGACCAGCACGGCTCACTCCCTTCGAAAATCCGTCAGCAATGCGAGGACATTGACCAACCGGCCGCGGCACTCGTCAATGATCTGGATCAACGTGGCATGCTTGAAGACACCCTGGTCGTCTGGGGTGGTGAATTCGGCCGCACCATTTACTCACAAGGCAAACTCACCAAGGACAACTACGGACGGGACCACCATGGTCGCTGCTTCTCCATGTGGATGGCCGGAGCCGGTGTCAAAAGAGGCTTCGAATATGGAAAAACCGACGACCACAGCTACAACATCGTGGAAAACCCCGTCCATATCCGCGATCTCAACGCGACAATCCTGGACCGGTTAGGAATTGACCACCGGAAACTCACCTTCAAATTCCAGGGGCTCGATCAGCGGCTAACCGGCGTGGAAGAGGAAGCACACGTCATTAAGGATATATTGGCCTGATCCTTTCCTCTAAAAAACCATAATCCCGCCCTCGCAAGCGTGAGTGGGGTTATGGCGGACAGAGAGGGATTTTTCCTCGGTAGGCAGAATAAGATTTCAGGAAGTTTGGAGAGGATGAGTGCTCATAAAATGTTTCCTCCGCTTTTCATTTTTGCTTACGGCTAGCATCGATCAATTCCTGATAGCGTCTCTTTCTCCACTCATGGAATTTTCTCCAATGGACCGCGTTTCTCCATACTACCCTTAACAATATAATGTTAGCTCCTATTACGCATATTTGAACAAACCAAATGTCAAATTGGCTCTCCCCGGCGTCAGGCCCGACAACAAAAGCCATAAAATTCAAGAAAGCCAAAACCAAGATCACAACCAATCCATAGGTGCCTGGTGAAGTTGGTTTCCAGGTATCTGAACCACATTCATTACAGGTATAATAATTAGCAGATTTCCGCCCTTTCATCGTCTCCCACTCTTTCAAATGATGCTCCGTATATTCCCTACAGACCGGGCACCATGGCTCGTTGCGATTTCCCATTTTCGTTTTCATTCTAATTTCCCTATCAAATCAGTCCTTATCTTAAAATAGAACAAAGGAACTTTGAACATTATAAAACCGATCTTTTCTTATAATCGATCGCGGGGAAGCCTTCAATGATGACCTTGCTCTGCTCATCGGTGAAATTCTCTTTTTTGACCCAGTCGCCGATGCCGAAGACGCGGTAGAGAATGTCGGATTTGACCTGCTCAATCTTCTACAAAGCATGCCTTAGTGCACCACCGATGCTTTGAGTAACCTTTCATTCTTCCCTGTGCGATGGGGAGAGCAAGCATGGCGTCTTGCCGCCTCGCTCCACGTTGCCACCCATGGCGAAGACTTCCCCAATCAGCCCCTTAACGCAGGAACTGCCCGACAGACTACCGCACTGGCTCATTGGTTCAGTCATCACCAGCTTTCACTAATGACCCGTAGCCGCCACGAACGCCAAGAGGAACGGTGGAGGAGACTGCCGGTGTTACATTGGAAGGCACTGATCATAGGTAACAAACCAAAGCCGGTCTGAGATTTAAGGAGAAGCAGGACTCACTTTCAAACGCCAGAAGAGTTCGTTTCCAGTCGCTGAGATCGTCAGAGATTCCAGAGATGTCGCTCCTTCGTCACTTTCGACAACTGGAGCATTTAAAGGACTCGCCCAGGATTCCAAGTCGGGACTGATCTCCCATTCGGCACTATAACCTGAGAGGCTGAGATTGTTGACGATACGGTAATTCAGCAAGACGTTGCCTCCAGTTTGCATCACGCTGTAAAAAGGCTTACTCTGAGAGGATAGAGGATTCGAATTTGCAATAAATTCAACAAGATTAATTGTCCCGTCATTGTCTGGGTCCGCTAGTGCCCCAGCGACTAACCCTGCTTCGATCTGAGGGAAGCTGAAGTTCTGGATTTGCCATTTTCCAAAGGTGAGAACATCGCTGCTCAGAAAGATGGCATCAGCAAGTTGAGGATAATCAATGAATGGGTTTCGATTACTCTGACGCAAGAAGCCTGCGGTAGTATTGGCTCCAGTGTAGATGGCATCATTGCGATTTTTTTCAGCCGATGAAGGAGGAAATTTTCGATTCCAATCGAGCATCGTCGTCAGCTTCCCCATCAATTGTGCCGCTGAATTCGGGGAGTCGCTTAACTCAAGATCAGAAGTGGCTGATTCATCACCTTCGTATCGCACAGCCATGTAAAGAACTGCTCTGGCGACAATGCCCTTATCGCTATCGGCAGGCTCCCAGGAGTCCGAATCAAAAGTGTTTTCGGGAGAAACAGAATTCACCGTGCTTGGCAGCGGGGTCTCGTCGTAATATTTGTTACTACGAGAAGAATTTACCGAAGCGTTGCACGGATACAGATTGTGCATGTCGGAGTTGTCGGGTCCGCTTGAATCGATGCCGTAGGATCGGGGCCAAAGATGTTCGCGGTTCCACACTGATGCCCCAGATGAGCCGAGCGCCCCCTTGGACATGGAGAAGTTGGAATAAATTAATGCGACGTTTGCCGAGTTTTGAGGGTCTTCATCGATGACTCTCATGAATTCGTCAGTCGTGCTGTAAGAAATGACGATGTGGTCATCAATGATCTCATGGAGAGCCTGTTTGAGGGCCGTGCCAGTCAATCCTTCTGCGAGATCGTAATATCCTATGGGCGGTCCGATTGATGGCTCAGGAATGACAGTGCTAGTATCAAAAGTGATACCTTGACTGAATGGCTGAAACGGAGGAGGAAGCGCAGAGGTATCAGCGGAGACGAGTGTTTTGTTGCCAAATGCAACATCACCAACCTCGATTGCCCGACCAAGAGTAAGGTTAGCATTTCCCGCAACTTGCTTAGGGAACGCTTGTCCCAAATCAATCACGAGAGCCTGATTGCCAACTCCACCAGTCCATGTA
>Ga0115013_10000217_pt1 | contig 37963 bp, 35 predicted proteins | sample SouAtlMetagenome_2_FD_88686 | JGI IMG/M metagenome (GOLD analysis project Ga0115013, IMG submission 88686) | Marine eukaryotic phytoplankton communities from Atlantic Ocean - South Atlantic ANT15 Metagenome | ecosystem: Environmental > Aquatic > Marine > Oceanic | place: South Atlantic Ocean...
ATAATTTTGTTGTTGTGTTTTGTTCGGACGAAGTCGAAGTGATCGTGTCGCGCGATCGGCAGTTACACAGGGAAAGTGATTTGTTTCGACACGCACTTCAACAAAACGTCAAAAGCGACGGTATTTTTATTTGTTGTACTCATCAAGAGCACATCAAGAAAGCCAAATCTTAGTCAGACACATCAACGCATAGTATTTCAACATCCCTGAGACCGAGTAGCGCCTTGCCATAGAAAATCAGAAGACAATGACAATAATGATCCGAAATTCTCTACTTCTAGCAATCGCAATTTTGGCACAAACCAACGGAGCTATTGCTTTCGTCACAAAAAACAACGCAGCAACTTTGTCACCGGCGTCTTCAGTGTCAAACACGGTTCTCTTGGCGAAGAAGAAGAAGAAGAAGGGCAATGCCGGAAAGGGCTTTGGCAAGGCACCAGAAAATCCAACAAAACCTGCGTCTACTAAAAGCCAGAATCAAGACCTGTTTAATATTGAGGCACGTGCCGCGGCAGAGCAGCAGTCATCGGCGTTTACAAGCGTCGAGGGAGGTTTAGAAACGATCCCCACTCTTTCGACGGAAGAAGCTCAAATGACGACACCAACCGGGAATATCGAAGATCGTACTGGGAGTATTTTGCGAGAAAAATATGGTCTACGCACTAGAGAAGAGCAAGAGGCGGAAGAAGCAAAAAGGAAAAAACTCCAGGAACAACAAAAGCAACTTCAACAATGGAAACAGCTTGCCGACGAAGGAGAAGATTTTGATTTGCTCCAGGTCATTCCCGATCCTATCTTGATTTTCATCGATAAATTTTTGAAAGCCGGCGTTGCGATTTGTACTTTCTTGTTTCTTTTGGCGGGTGTGGCTATCACGGTCGAAGCCGGTAGTAAGGCAACCAATAATCCGCTGCCACAGCAACTCGATGATTTCGTTGCGAATGTCGTGGAACCAAACTTCACTCCTGGATTGGGTGTTTTGTTATCATTTTCCGTTGCGTTGGGCATATTTGCCTCACTTCAATTGAACTCAGCTGCATCGACTTATCGCGAAGACAAATAATGAATCAACATGTGTGTTTCGTTTTGAATGCCCAGATACATTGGAGTTTTTAAATATGCACAGCTTACAAAACCTATGATCATCATTAATGTAAGTTGTGCGCTTCTTCAACATACAATCGCACATTATATCGGGTCTACGCGATCTACCTTTATGCTCAAGACACTAGCATTTGAACCAGAACTACTGCCAGATCAATCCACCATAAATGCTGTAAGTGGTCGACTTTGTCTCATTTTCATACTAGAACCAAAGGCGTTTCCACACAATCTTATAGCTAAATGTAGGTGTCATAAAGCATAGAACAATCAAATAAGCTCTCTCTTATTTCTTCTTTTCAACCTTTTCAGTACTCAAGTTTTCTGCATTGTCAAAAGTATCGTATGGAACACAACTTGTTCTTGCGAGCTAAAAATCACTATATTTATCAGTAATAATGGCGTCTTTCGAACCTTTTAAAATCTAGAATAATTCAAATTTATAATGATAAAGACTTATTTTCAATCTACAATTTTTCGTTGATCCACAGGAGAATTCAGAAATGGCCGATTGGAACGATCAATCCTTCGAGACTAAAACTTATACAGAAGCTTTCAATTCCCATTTAATGCAATTTACTTTTTCTGAGATGCCAAGACTCCCCAAATGTCGTTTTCCATTAAGAAATCAGAAATGATTTTATCCGACCTAATATTTTTTTCCAAACGATCAGCTTCACGCTTCATCATCGCAGCCTTTGCCTTCAGCAAAGCGTTGTCTATGCGGTATGCACGTAGAAGACGGGCTTCTGAATTACCACACCGAGCAGCATCAACAATGTCGCTTGGTTTCACATTTGCCAAGTATAATGCCTCATTAGTTGGCTTCACGACTTGACTTGCTTCAGTCTTCGTACTTAGAGAAGCGTCGCTATGAACTGTCGATGTGTTCGATTCAAGATTATCGAAATAATGTTCCCACGACAATACCTCTGAATATAATTTGTCAGCCATAGCGATATCATCGATCTTTCTCTCTAAATCACGAATCAAATCCTTCTGCTGAATTGTAGCATCCAGCTTTTGGTTGTCGAAGTCTTCTTCTAATTTCCCTCTTGAACTGGCAAGCAGATCAAGCTGGCGCTGTAATTCCATACATACATTCTGCTTCTTTCCTTCGATTTCATTCAATCGAGTTTGAATGTTTTTGAAGTTCTTGATTTTTTGACCTGGTGGCAAGGTCCCTGGACGAGAAATAAGAAATTGCTTCCATGCATCTTCAAACTCTTCGATAAGTTCGATATTACTATCGGTTAGGCATTCGCCTACATCATCTTTGTTCAATCGAGGGGCTCTCAGAAATATTTCATCAGCTGTAAGCCCGTAATTGGCAATACTCGTGTCCACTGTCGCCATGATAAAACCTATCTCTGTGTTGAATTAATGCGTTTTGTCGAAACGATTGAAAAATGTGAGATTAATTTAATGATCTCGGAGGGAGTTTTGTAGTGTGACTCGCTAATTTTCAGGATTGGCGATTTTTCGTGATTCCTGAATCGGCCGAGTCGATTCTCGAGAGTCTCAAATTGAACTTTCACAAAATCTGACAACAACAACAATATCCTTTCCGTCGGCAGGCAAAGAAGTTTGCTACTTCTTGACACTTCGTGCAAGCCTTGTAGACCGAGTAACCTATTCGTAACACGGCAACTAGCCGGCTAGTGATTGACTATCTAGACAAATACACAATGTCTTTCTTGTCGACTCTTGGGATATTCGTCAGAAGAGGGCAACAGTCGCCTGCAACTTTCCGTCCTCTTCCCATCACAAAGTGGAATGTTTGGCAGTTTGATAAGCGTGGTGCTCGTTCGTTCTCGAGCACTTTGGATGTTGAAAGGGAACAGCGACCTATTTTTGTTGCTGCTACTAAGCAACACGTAGGAAAAGTGAGTGATGGAACTGATGTTTGTCCACGGAATGCAGAAGAGAAATGCTTGTCTGTATTTCTATTCTCGAATCAATTCCATGTCTCATTTTCAAACATCAATTTTCGTAATTCTTGTCTCGATTTAAAAATTTTTGACGTTGTTTTAAATTTAACATCGTCGACTAGACTACAACATGCCTTGCTGTCTTAAGTGGACTGCAGAAACGATTTGACAATGTGGGTTTTTTGAAACCGGTCGGACAACAACATGTCAAAGTTGATGTTGATAGTAATGATGACGGAAGCACAAGCTCCATCAGAGTCGACAAAGATGTTGTCTTGATCAAGGAACATTTTAATCTCGACCATATTGACTATAAATACATGAGTCCGGTAATTATTCCGAAAGGCTACACCAGGCGATATGTTGACGGAGAAATCTCTACAATAGATCAGCAACGTGAGGTCGAAAAAGCCGCAGAACACATTTCGTCAATTTCGGATGTCACATTGGTTGAAGGGACCGGGCATTGCGCCGTCGGAAGTATTGTTGGTCTAAATAATGCAAGAGTCGCAAACATTCTGGGTGCAGATATGGTATTGATGTAAGTGTTATTTCTCATTGGATTTCCACTTATCGTTTGTATCATTGACTAAGCGCAAGCGGAGGAACATATTGTCATCGTGATAAATCTCTGAGGGACTTTCCCGCACTATATTTATGAATTTCGATGCGATTGGATGTGAATCAACAGTAAAGACTAACCGAAAATCTTATTGTTCTATGTTTCTGTCTTGCTCATGGGCGGGTATTAAATTCTAGTGCTAACGGCGGACTCGGAAAGGCTTTTGATGAACTAGAACTGAACAGGGTTTTGTGCGAGCAGAACAACGTGCGAATCGCGGGTGTAATCATCAATAAAGTCATACCAGAAAAGTACGAACAAACGAAACATTACATGGAAAAGGCGATGATGCAGGCTTGGGGAATTCCTTTGTTAGGTTGTATTCCGGATCGGCCGTTTCTTGGTTGTCCTGCCCTAGTTGACCTCGAACATCTTTTCAAAACAAAACTGATAAGCGGCAATTCTGATGAAAATCGGTCACGGCATTATACAATATCTGACATTAACCTGGTCACGACTAGCTTAAAACGGTTTTTGACAAACATTCGTAATCGCAAACCAGCTCGGACTCTGTATATCGTTCACGTAACACGTGATGATCTCATCTTGGGATTCTTAGGCGAGTACCAACGTCGGCAAAAAAGGCCTACCGAGCCAAAATTTGAAGCAGCTTTATTAGTCTGCGGAAGCGAGACGTACAAACTGAGCGAAGAAGTTGAAGCGATGATTCACGACAATGATGGAGACGGGCCTAGTATTATGATGGTGGAGGGGACAACACATGCTGCAATGACAAGAATCCATAATTTTACTCCAAAATTGAACATTGATGATACCGGTAGGGTTGTTGTAGCTGTCGATCACTACGAGCCCTATATCGACTTCGACCTGCTTCTGCAGCGGACGCGACAATAATAAAGAGGTTATTCCATCTATTAATTAAAAACGATTTTTAAAATTTAGTTGTTGAAAGAATAAGGTCCTAATTCATGATCGCTGGGAAGGAAGATACGAGCCGCAGGATCAAAAATGGATTTCTTCCATTGATATTGACTTGACTTGGTCATCACTGAAAATTGTTTATATATTCGAATTACAATATTACCTAAAGATATCTTCGAGCGTTGCTGCCAAGCGAATACTACCGGCGATCAATTGTTGTTTGACAATAGGGATGCGAGTTGTATAGTACGCTTCGTCGATTTCATCTCCTTGAGCAACCTCTACAACATCATTTTGTTGCGCCGAAGGATCCCATGGTGAGTTTTTGGTGTATGCATATTTCAATGCAAGGGACCAAGATTCTTGTCCCCACCCAATCACGCATTCCAAGTGACGAGCCCCGGATCCTCCTTGGCATCCCGTGAAGATTTCTAACCATTCGGTGTGATTCGCCAGAAGAGCTTCTAAACTCGATTCCATTTCAGACCGTGGATGGGAATTTCTTTGAGAACTATACTCTCGTTCCAATATTGTTTTGATCATAGCAGTGTCCCAAACAGAATGTAGATTGTAGGGGTGGTGGTTCAGGCGCAACTTGCTTGCTACGGTGTTATTATTGTTCTTTGCCATGTGTGTAGCTAGAAGGTGATACTTTACGGTGATGTCGTTACCTCCTTTGTCAGAACTCCTCGACACGTGAAGTGGTTGATGGATATCGCCTACGAAACTAACATGTTTTGAAAATTTCAGTATGCGGGAATTGCAATTTTATCAGACGAGATTGAAAGATTAGATTTCAACTCAAAAAGGACTTGCGTCAATGCAAGCAGCATTTTTGAAATTATTGCTGGAAGGACTTACTGAATCAGAAACATTAAGGCCTGTCGTATATCCGGTGCGTCTTGGATACCTGCTACATCTTTTTTCTTTCCTTTTTCACTCTGCACTAGCCCTCGTCTCAAAAGATGTGATGACGAAGAATATTTTGATAACCCGGCGGTGTTAGATTGCGATTTAAACTCTACTTTGCGACTCGTCAGTTGGTCTTGTATGTTGATGAGTTGCGTTGAGTAATTTAAAATGGCTCCCGCGACACAAACTCCATCCGCACAGTCTCGTTGAAAATATTCAAACTCGCAGAGATCAGAGAGAGACGAAGATAGATCACGAGTATGAGCGGAATGATATTGATAATGACACCCCCCTTTGATCAAATCATCTCGCACATCGACAAAATGTAACGATCCACTCCATGGTAGATAGTGGCGAACATGATCAGCCCAGTTTGCAACAACGCCTAACGGAGAGCCAATGTCGTCCAACTCCGTAGAATTCGTTATGTTCAAAATAGTAGACACCCTTCGCTGGACATGCGAAGATAGGCGACGCCAGGCTAAATTCGCTATGATGATGTGGCCATCCTCGCCCCACGACTCGACAGTTCTCGCAACGATGAGCAATATCAAAAACAAATGTACGAGAGAGCAAGATCGCAGAGGCAGAATCGATGGTAGCATGGGTTCGAGACGAGTCATTGCGGTAGAAAGCAATCAAAATATTCTCCACAGCTTACGGTATGTTGCATTTGTGCAACAGCAACATCAAATTTTTCGGTTCAAGAATTCGTTTACAAGCAGAATTTTGTGACATGAAGAACAATTCTCGATGGCGCGCAGTATCGAAAAGGGGGAATGAGGGGCAAAACACATACAACGATCCAAGAAATCCTGATCCCCTAAAATGATGAATCAATCAAACTCTGCCTCAAAAACAAATTTTCATGGATGGCAACAAACTGAGAGCAATCGATTGTTTGCTTGCAGTGGTGAGAAGGAGATAAGCTGAAAATTTACAACGATGACCAACGCGGCAAGATTAGTGGGACGACAATTGATCCCAGTCGCCAAACAATCTCAACATGAAAGTATTTTGCGGATGCACATGCGATGTCTTGTAGCCACTAGCGTTCCCAACAATACTGCAAGCTCGTCGTCTTCTCAAGCTTCTCTCCGTTATCTTGCAACAAAGAAACAAAAGAACCCTCAAATTGACGATCAGTCGTCATTATCCTACTTTGAACGTAAATCCGCAAGTAAGAAACTGCGGGTAGAAACCTACAAACACAAACTCGAACGTGCAACACGCATCAAATCCCGGCGTGACAATTCTCCGAAAGACGTCAAAAAAGACAAATTTCGATCGTGGTGGGATGGACGCAAGGCGTACGAAGAACAAATGGATCGAAGAGCTCGGCAAGCTGGAATGGATTGGACAATGAAGGTTGTAACAATCGTTGAACGTCTACCAGTCGTCATGGCCGACAAAGCATCATTCGAAACAGAGTTCGAGGATTTGCAGGCGTATCTGAAGGCTCATACCGGAAAAGAGTATCCGAAAGAATTCGTGGGTGGCGATAGAGAAAACCGGCCCGAGGCGTATACAGATGAAGAGTTGTTGGGTATGTATTAAAAGTAGTAGTGTTAGCGTCATGGTTTCGATGCAAGCTTGTGTTTGTTTTGCACCCGAAGCAGTTTTCGACCATCTATGAATATCGTTGGAGTTCAGCTTTGTATCAGCGAGAATCTAATTTTCTACCTTTGTGACATGCGATGAAACGCAATTTGAACGGATCGAAAACCTCACAACTCTTTCGTAATACAAAATGCTTTTTATTGTTGACTTTTGACTGAACGCGATGATGTTATCAGCCCTGCTTCCCGAAAACTTTAAACCCGCTCCCCGAGAGACAAAGGCAGATGAAGATGGAACTATAAATACATTGGATCGGCGGCTAAAGGATCGCGTTTATTTGATAATCGGTGATTCCTTTCCAACGACAGATTTGAAGATATCGAAGAATGAAGATGATAGATACGACAACGATTGCGAAACACTATTAGAGGCGGCTCATCGGGGACTCAAAGAACTCAATATCCGTGGTGAGGGGAAGAAAAAAGGTGAACTTCCCATTGACCTATATTCTCCGTCCCAGGCACCGATAGGAGTCCAGTTGGACGTATATGATGAAGAGGAACAGAAATCTACAGGTTTCTATGGTAGTAAAACCTTCTTTATGAAGGTTCAGTACGATAGTGGGAAACTAAGCGGAGACGGCGTTGCCTGGTTGGACCGTTCGGAAATCATCGATCGTTTACAAGCTGACTCAAAAGAAGACGAGGCTAAATTCTTCCGATATTTACTATAGAAATTATTTATCTATCCTTTGATTTATTCTCACAGTTTAATACTACAATCTTAGCGCATCAGATCTCGCGAAATGCCACAAGACTAGTTAGAGACTAAATGATACTGGTGCCTGGCAAGGTACTCTATAGCTTTCGAACCACGTGATGATTCAAATGTTTCCAGGATCATGATCGTTTTCAAATGCCTCGCCACAAAGAATGCATAAACAAAACAATTGACTCGGAGTCGAGAAAGTTGTCAATTTAGTCTTTTAGTTGGCATGTCACACTTGGTGGTGTGTCATGCACATGCACACTCCAATCTACTATTATCATTTTAAATCTTGGGAAATGGAAAAGGAGATTTGTTACAGCTTTGAATAGCTGCTACAAGACAGACATTGATTGTCAATCGAATATATAAGCGACGAAAATAGGATATTTGTCGTTGATGTCGATAGAAGCCAATTTGTAACTAAAATGTTGATTTTTCGATTCAATTGTTATTTGATTTTATGAATACTATATTTCGACCACGAAGCTGATAAACCAACTTGTGATTGTGCTGGGGTAGGTATCGCCCGTTAGTTCTCTTTTCTACATTACACTCCATGCCAACGATTCAAAATTCCAATTTCGAGGGAAACTGGCTAAGCGTAGGTTGTAAATGAGAACAGTTGTATGCCTCCGAGTTGGAGTTCCTATGCCTTGGCTTCTTGTTTCTTCGCACAACGGTCCATCCATGCGTAATATTCGCATTCCTCATACGTGTGACGCTCGTGTCCACACTCCCACATTTTAAATTTATGTTCTCGACGGCATTTATTTAAATCAATCAAAAGGTGCCCACACTTGTCTCGGTAGGCGAGAGGGAGCTTGGCGGCGTGCATAGCGGCCACATCTTGCGTTGCTTTGGGTTCTGCCTCTGGGTTGTTACGACCTCCCATGATTGATCTAGTCCTCTTTTCTCTATGTTCTAAACAATTTTGCGGTGTTGCAATGGATCGTGAGGTGTCCAACGATTTGATTCTCCGATAGATGATGTCTCCAGAACGAAATGTTGTTGTGTGCTAAATTGAAGTTGTTGGCGTCTTCCCATCTCTCTTTCGACGTGCAGTGAGTGAAAAGTAGTTCGGCGTAGTACGTTCTGTCACTTCTGACGATTGACAGACCCTAACAATGGTAGAACCCTAACCCTAACATGTATGGCCGGCATGCGCAATCGCTAACGGATACGTTCTAGCTGGAGAATACTTTCTCCACGAAACCTGCACACGAAACACAGTCAGTAATTTGCTGTTGTTTGTGCTTCCATATCATCTTTTGGAGCTTTCATCTCTAATCGTTATTGCAACAGACCACAGGACTACAACCACAATTCCAATAACTATATATCACTCATTGTAATTACGTTTATTGTGGTCTATCATGTCTCAAGTTGCTCCAACTCGAATGGCCCAACAAGTTTATAAGGGCAAAAAGAAAGCCGCCGAAGGAGGTCACAGGCTGCTGAAGAAAAAGGCAGACGCGCTCAAGGTGAGTAGTTGGGAACAATGAGCTCATTCAATTATTGTATTTGTGCTAGCAAGATGAAATTATCAGAATGACGCGGTCTGTTTGATATTGGTTGAACGCGACAACAAAGATCTGGTTGATGAGGGGTACGAATATTTCCCGGCCTGTTTTCGCAAATAGCAAATCCAAAGTTTTGCGGACGAGCGCTTGCATATCAAAAGAAGTCGAAATTCTGTTGCTACTGTGGCCAACCAATCGTTAGTAGATCGGAAAACGCATGCGTAAATGATAGAGACTGCGACGTTTGAACGGGATTGACGAAAGGGCGGCGACTACTTGATATCAAAAGAATGACCCCTTGTCGACTTCAACATGTTCACCTTCGGATATGACAAAACTCATCTCAATATATCTGGACCTTTCTAGTCAGCTCAATTATTTTTATTTGTTCCTTCTTCTACATTTCTGCTGTGCGGCTTGGTTTCGATGTTAGGTAAAATTTCGTGATTATGCAAAGGCTATTGCGGAGACCAAGTCTGGAATGTCCTCAGATGCATCCAGTGCATTTTTCAGCTTGACTCAAGCTGAATATGCTGCTGGTAACTTTAAGCAAAAGGTCGCAGAAGGAAGCATGACAGCGCGAATCCGCATCGGAGCCGGTGTAGACAACGTTGCTGGGGTCAAACTCCCTGTCTTTACAAAGTATGAAACTGGTGCTGTTGCCGACAATCAATCATTAGGATTAGTGGGTGGAGGGAAAAAGATTGTCGCTGTACGCGATAAATTTACTATCCTGCTTGATAAGCTAATTAAGCTAGCCAGTTTGCAAACATCGTTTGTGACGCTTGACGAAGCTATGAAGGTAACCAACCGCCGTGTCAATGCTCTCGAAAATGTAACCATTCCTAAGATTGAAGGTATCTTGAAGTACATTGAACGTGAACTCGACGAATTGGAGCGTGAGGATTTCACCCGACTCAAGATTGTCCAAGAAAAGAAAGAGCAAGCAATAAAGGAGGCCAAGGCCAAGGCAGCGCAAGAGAAAACCGCAGATGGTGGAGACGATATCATGGCCGGTTTTGACGCGGAAGATGATGAAGTGGTATTCTAAAGAAGGCATTTATACTCTATTTTCAACAGTAATTTTAACTTCTAAAAGATCCAGAACTGTTATTTGACAATGTGACTATGGAAAAAGTAGTATAGACCATAGATCAATCGCATTCGAAAGCATCGGATATTATTCAGCATTTCTTCGTACCGGTTCCATCTTTTGAAACTTTTGACGTGTCAGCGATAAACCGAAATAGCTCATCAACCAAGAAATCGAAACAATGAGCGCCTGAGCTTTCACCACAGTCGTCAGCGAATTATTGCCCAAGCTAAACCTGGCCAATGCATCGTCACCATTCTTTGCAACTGGGCCTCGGCGCGGTCCAGAGGTATCGAAGGTCAGTCCTTCGAACTCATTCAAACTCATCCCCTCGAAACCCCACTTGATCAGTCCGACCTTCGGAAGCCATCGAAGAAACCAAGGCGTGTTTTCTTCGGATATGTTCCTTCCATCGAAAATGATATTTAACACCATTATTGCAGGAAATAGAGCCAAAGCCGCGTCTTGACTTGGAGCAACTGCTCCAATCATTAGTCCAGCAGACTGCCCAACCAATCCATGAAGGGAAACAAGCCCTAGAAAGCGCTTCATCTTCTGAAATGTGCCATTTAGCCCCGTCAGTGTCGATACCATTACACCAAAGAGAGAATTAAAAAATGCTGTAAGGGGGATTTCGGATAGTGCCTTTCCAATAAAATATGGAAGGGTTCCATACATGTGGTCAGCTAGTTCACCCGAAACAATGGCCTTTTCCTTCGGAAAGGACCGTACGGTGGAAGCCATAGCCATATTACTCCCACCAATTGCGATTAAAGAAATTAAGCCAAATCGATCCATGATACTAGCTTGATCATCGCCTAGATGATAGATAGTTCCATAAATTAAGCCCAACGAAATTTGCTGTACTAACTTGATAACGAGCGTTGCCTTGCTCCTGAAATTTTCACGAATGGCTCTTCGCAGCAAAAGCTTGAATTGAACAAAAATGTTGGCTCGGCAAACACCAGAATCTCCAGCGTAGGTTTTTGCAGCAGTAGATGATGGTGAATCTATAGTGGCAATGGTTTGTTTTCGTGCAAGTGAAGCCAAACGATCGATTCTCCTAGAAACGTCACCTTGGCTTTCACCGGGCATTTCGCTGCGTGAAATACAATTCAAAATATGCTCTGCAGTACCCATCTCAGAAGGAGCATCCATCACATTTTGGTTCATGTACTTCCTTACTTTCGACGTTTCGCCAAAATACATTTGTTTCCCTTCGGATACAAGTAGTAAATCGTCGAAGGCAGAGAATACGTATTGGCTAGGTTGGTGAACAACAGCTACGATAGTCTCGCCTGCATCTGCAAGATTCCTCAATGCTGCAACCAAGCTAGCAGCTGCAGTACTATCAAGACCGCTGGTTGGCTCATCTAAAAAGATAACAGAAGGACTTGATATTAGCTCACATGCAATTGCAAGCCGCCTGCGTTCTCCCCCAGAAATGCCTCGAACTTTGGCATCGCCAACAATTGTGTCGGCAGCTTTTTCAAGTTTCAGCTCCTGAATCAATTCCTCGACTCGTTCTGCTTGTCCCTTTTTCGACATCAAACTCCCAAGCTTCAGTTCTACACGAAAAGCGAGTGTTTCTCTCACAGTCATATGGGGGAAAAAAGTGACTTCCTGTTTCACAAATGCGGCTGGAATTTGTGATTCCCCTGTAATTTCATGCCCATTGATATACCTGGATCCTTCCAAACGAAGTCTCGACGACTCCTTCACTTTTCCAGCTAATGCATGCATTATCGAAGACTTTCCCGCACCTGCACAAAATAAACAAAATTTTTTGAGAAACATCGAACAGATTTCATGTTGGAAAATATCGTGCTTCCAAGAATATCTTACCACTGGGTCCCATGATCGCCAACATTCGTCCTGATCGCGCCATACCACGGATGCTTCCATCTAGGATGAGTCGGCTTTTGTGATTTTTGTTTTTTGCTTTCAGTTCCATTTGAAATCCACTAAAGCCAAGATCCATTTTTTCCATGATCTTCACACTATCATTTTCAACAGGTGTTTTGTCTCCTAATAATGGCGATTTAAAGAGGAAATGAAGCATCCGTGTTAGTGTGTCATCGAATTACCGACAAGTTAACTTTTTTCCGTCCAGAACGTTCTTCCAAAAAGTTGGCGAGCCAGAACCTGGAACTCACCACTTGTCATCGCTTGCTCAATCTTAAAGATCTTGGTTCTTTGATTGATCAAGAAAAAGATGCAACCACAAAGCATAGCTAGAACAGTCGCCGCAATCCCCTGTCTTTCCTTTACGGTCGTCCGCAGCGCCGATAGAAACAACGCATTCCCATTGTTTGTGTCGTATTCCTCACCTTGTGATGTATTTCTGTTATTCTTTTGGCGAGAAGCGCCGAAAGTCTTACTTCCAAATGCTTGCTTTAGCTTTGAACCTATTCCTATTGCTGCCCGCTGAGCATTCGTTTCCAGCGTAAGCAAGACGAGAAAGCACACCAAAACTTTCATGGAAACACGCGACAGCGGGGTCGCCGACTTGGTACATACGGCTGATCTGACTATCATTTATAAGTTCGTGCGCAGATTAGTCTGTAGCGGCTGGATATTGTAAATTGCAACGTTTGGCATAAAGGATATAGACTTATTGCACTTTGCCCTTCTGAAAATTTGAACTTGTAGAAATGGATCTTTCGCTCTTTATTACCGTACTGAATTGATTCGCTCGATTGCAATCCAAAAATCCGATTTCGTCTGCTTTCAAAAAGAGCAAGCAAGCCATATTTTCGAAGCAGCAATCACAACGACCGAACAGTTTTTTCTTGTTTCAACGCATGTAGATCACATGATAGACAATGTACAGTTCTTCTGCATCATCGCTTAAGTCTTCGACGCTCAACTCAAGGGGATCGAGCATATCTTCTGTGAATAGATCGAGAAATAATCGCAGAGGGTTCCCATCGGCATCGAGCGTATCGTCTGCGAATAAATCCAGGAATAATCGCAGAGGGCTCCCCGTGTCGTGCAATCGGTGCAAACAACCAATCGATTCAACTGTATTTATTTGCTCATGTAGATGTTTGTTTTGCGAAGGTAAGAAAACCTGATCAAGCAGACACGACCCCCGATTCACAACACATCTTTTGAATTTGTCTCGCGCCGCCTTTTCCTGAAATGATGAAGTAAATAGCCACAAAAAGGGTTATCGCTCTCTTGGTTTTCCACTATTCATCTCATCTCATTGGTCTAAGGGAAATTGTTGATTTTTTTGTATCTGATCTCCCTGCTCCTTCCTCATCGATTGCTTCTTTGAATTCTTCTTTTCTGATTTTCGGTGACGAAAAAGATTGCGCCTATAGTCATTTCAATTCGAATCCAAATTGTCCGAGCTGCGGGCGTCTCTTGGGAGAAAACGATTTCACAGATCTCGTAATATCTGATAAGAGCAGCAAACTCGCAACCAATCCCGATGAAATCATGCAGAGTTTGTTGACCAAAACATCACTCCAGCCCGGCGCGCCAATGACCTTCAGTGACATGGCCGCGCGTGTGTTACATGAACAAGATGCTCTCCTCGAGAACAAGAAACTGTTTGTCAATGTAAGTCGAGCTACGTCGAATTAGTTGTTGAGCCAAATGCACGAAAGTGACGTTTTCATCACCGTATTCTCCGTCTTCCGATGCCGTTTGCACTAATCTTTGTTCTGCTCGAATATATTGAAGCAATTTCTCCGCGAGACACAGCGTCGTTTCAGGGGAGCGAATAACATGAAAAATGAATTAGATATCTATAAAAAACAGATCGGGGCACTTCGAAAGGATGTCGATGGTCTGAAGAGACAACACGAAGAAGATGTAGAGCGGATTCGTGAAAAGGACCGCCAAATACAGCAACTAAAAAGCATGTTGAACTCTAAAACCCCCCGGCATGGAGTAAAACGAAGAAGATCCGAGTCTAGATCCGTTCCAACTATGGTTGGTGTCCCAAACACATCAACACCAGTATCTACTATGTGTTTCAACCAGAAGAAGGACGGCTTTCAGAACTACGTGCGGAAAAAAGAAAATGGAGAATTGATCCAAGAGCAGAATTTGATGAATCCTGCACTCAAAAGAAAGGCCATATTGCATCGATAAGAGCAGAACTACATAAAATTTTGCACACAAAAGGAACGCCATTGCATCGATAGCAAAGGAAGGAAGAACATGACCAAATTATTAGCTCATCCCATCACCATATCATAAGATAACGCCTGATTGGTAGTAGGGTATATTAAATGGGAAACTGAAGCACAAAGTGCTAGTGTTGAAAATTAGTAACATGATTATCACATAACTGTAATTATTATTATCATCATCATAGCAGTTGCTGTTGCAGTAACGGTTTATTACATTATGAATTTCTTCAAATCTGGGAAAACCAAAGACCGCGCAGTTTGAAGCAAAATTGTGCCAATTCAATTATTCTGGTAGAGATGTACGAAAAAGCCAGAAAAGGGGAAGTCGCACAAATAATAATAGTTCATCCTTTAATACTAACTTAACTCATACAAGCAATTGAAACATCTTGGGTTTCCGAACCAGCACAGACAAAGAGATATTGTTAAAAATGTCCAACGAAGCACCCCCTGCAGTTCAATACCGTGACCTAATGGCCGAATGCCAACAACTCATGACGAAGGTAGCCGATCTAGAAAGCGACAGAAATGAACACGTCCTTGTCGAAGATACACTGAAGCCACTCGATGGGGGTCGCAGAGCTTATCGATTGGTTGGAGATGTACTCGTGGAACGAACCGTAGCCGAGGTTTTGCCGTCGATTTCTCAAAACAAGGACAACGTACGTAATGCTGTTGAGAGTGCCGAAGTTAATCTCTCGCAAACAAAACTTCGTCATGTCTGTTGATGATGATTGTGTTTGCATCGTACAACTTTCAACACTGATCTTCCTTGACTAAAATAACGCTTTTCTACCTATTTGTATTTGCTGAACGATAATTCGTGGATGTATCTCTATCGAAATGATCTTGTTGTGGCGATGCCACTTATAGCTTAACGCCACGATCGAAGCCTTGCGAGACAGATTATCAATCCGACAAAAGAAAGCTGCTGAGCTTAAAGCCAAGTATAATTTAGGGCAGTAAAAATGCAACAAAAGTTTGATCAAGCCGAACTTCCAAAGGTCTTTTTTCGATGGGTCAGTTTTGGGAACGAAATCTTGACAACTTTGTTGTTATGCTATCTGATAGGGGAGAAAATCTTCGGCGTTGATGTGATTGTTTGACTCATCTTATCTTTTGATGGATGGAGAAAATATCGACAGAGTCATGAATAATTGTTATGAATTTTTTAAAGTTATTGATATGAATTGGTCATTGATGTTGTTACTGTCCGGTCCCGATATTTATGTGGGACTATCTCACAACCACTTTCATCAACCGATAGGCTCTTGTTGCAATACATCTCTGCAGAGATTCCGGCCGGATTCTCTTTGGTGCTTTCATCACCTCATACGCCTATAGTCTATGGTCCCCGAGCCCTCCATAATATCCTATATCCGGGGAAGCGTTTCTTTTTGTCTTGCATGCTCCTCCCATCTGAATTCCATTTCAAATGTTTCGAACGAACATCGCTCTTTCGAAGCTCTTGTCCGCCCAATCCAGCAACCTTCTCTCGTTCGTTTCCATCGCTTCCGACTGCAATGGCTTGTGGGGCCAATAGATGGCAAGCTAGGCAGGCATCGCTATGGCAAAGCAGAATATAGCCCCAGGGGAAGAGGCAAATTCCCAAGGCAAGCAGCTCCCCCTGCGGCGGGCGGGGCGCCCCAGGGTCTGCCACTTGGCTTTGCCACTGCTCAGGCCAGGCTCAAAGCAGGGCCCAGCGCCAAGTCCGCTCCCCCTGCCCTGGGCCTTGGGGCCCCCACACTCCTCTGCTGCCTTGGCCTGAGCTGCCCCTATTGCCAGCAAGGGGGCTCCCCTCAGCGTAGGCCAGGGCTCAGCCAACAGGCACAGGGGAGGCAATGGCGCCACCACTGGGGGTATAGGTGTGGCTGGCACTGAGCAAGGGAGGGGTTCCGATGATCTGATTGCTTTTGGCTTTGGCCCCAACACCACACACTCCCGCTCCATTTGAAGATGTTTTAACCCCAACCCCAATCGATTGTGAGATGGATTTTCTAAGAGATACGCCGTATTTCGTTACGACTAAATTTGCCGACACATATCGATGGTTGTAGCCGAGCCGAACTTCTCACACTGACACTCGAGTTTGATTATTACATGATCGAACGAGTATTCTAGTGAACGAGTAATCTAGTGAACCATTGACTGATAACAAATAATAATCCGAGTTTAAGAAGTCCAGGCACGAAACATGTCGAAGATTTTACCGCTCGACCCTTTGACGGCCAATACTATCGAATATGATTTCGAAAGCTATGCTCTTGAGCACGGAATCCCCGAAACTCTCGATCCTCTACCATACCGTAAAGCAGGAAGCGTCTTTTCCAGCACGACCGAGAATGACGATCCAAACAATCCAGGCAATTCAGAAAATTCTGCAAATGCTGATCAGCAGAGAGCCAACTTGACCAGTGCCAAACATGATCCCCGTCTTCGTACGGTGGTATGTCGTCACTGGTTAAGAGATTTGTGTATGAAGGGTAGCGCCTGTGAATTTTTGCATCAATATGATCTTTCGAAGATGCCTTTGTGTCGACACGGGGAACGATGCAAGATCCACGATTGGTAAGTCTTTTTTGTAGCACGTCTTTGATTCGTTCTCGGTCGTCGACTTCATCACTATCAATACAGAGTATTTCGTTTTCTACTGGCCCCTCTCCAACAGCAATTCATCACTCACAATTCTTTATGACACGGATAAACAATAATAAAAAATACAACTTGAAATGACTGAAGTCCATTCCGTCACATCAGTGAGGCCAACCGACTTGAATGCGTCTTTTACAGTCAGGGGTTTTGCATTCACGGGCCGTTCTGTCGATATAAGCATTTGCGGCGGGATCGTCAAGATCTGCCATTGGTATCTGATTTTACCCTTGGGTTGAGTCAAATGCAGGCAGCTGCGAATCAAGTTGACGGAAAACCAAACGCAGGGAATCAATTGGATGCCCGACGGCCCGCCCCGAAACCAAACGAATTCTTCAAAATCAGTCTGTGTAAACACTTTCTATCAGGTGATTGTCCGTTTGGAGAAAATTGTCATTTTGCTCACGGCGAACACGAATTGCGACAGTTTCCAAACAAGAGAAATCAAGATTGGGAAATCGATAAGTAAGTTTGTGGTTTTTGTCGTTCGTTGTATGCGCTTCCAATTATGGTAATGTCTATTTGAAGGGCAAACATCACTCATCACTTCACTGTTTTTAAATCGACCTTGAAAATACAATTGTAGAGACAACGTGTCGTGTACAATAATACAAGACGATATGTTTGCGAATAATAATTCGAATTCTAACTTTGACTACTTTTACGGGGGTGCATCAGGTGGGGGGAAACCATCACCTATTCTTGAACCTGAAAACGCTAAATTTTTCATTGTATTAGCCGCGACTCAAACTGATTTGAGCATTTCAACTGTACAGGGGGAGTGGTATGTTCAGGGGAAACACGCCAAACAACTAAACGATGCGTATAAAAATACGAAGCAAAACAATGGGAATTCACAGGTTATGATATTTTTTACCGTAAGCGATTCTAAACACATTCAGGGGGCTGCTCTTATGACGTCAGAGGCTGTTCAACGGGAAAACATCATCAGAGAAGACTTTATTGGCAATACACCTCCCGAATCTCAATTTTCTTACCGGTTTGCACTCGAATGGTATCGGACGACGGAAATGTCCTATAGCACAGCACTGGGCGCAGCACCAGATTTATTTTTGCCTACTTCCAAGACCCAGCTATGTCAAGAAATGACCTCGAAGACAGGTGAATCCCTCATGAAAGCTATTTGGAACTCTCCTTTGGTGACACTATATGAGTCATGGGGAGAGAACTATGGCGAGAACGGAGAAAATTATGAAGAACCACCGGCCCCAGACGCGCTCTTGACCGACTTTCGATGCCCTTCTCCTAATGAAGTACCATGGCCCGTCATGCCAGGACCAGGCTTCATTTTTGGTTGTTCTAGTGATACCATGGACGAATGCCTAGGCCGAGGAATTTTTGGGATGCCAATGCATATGAAAGGAGCAGCACAATGGATTGTTCCAGGATCAAGTGTCTTTTTGTTCAATGTAACTGATCGACTGCTTTTTGGTATTTTTGAAGCAATGACACCCGCTCGCGTGAATATCGAGCCTACAGCGTTCTCTAAAAATCCCAAAGCAACCTCAAGTCCTTTTCCAGTCCAAGTGCGAGTACGGGTGAGTTTAGAATGTCCACCCTTAGAAGATACCGACCCAATTTTAAATGATATTTTACGAAGCCGTGGGAAGAGTGGACGCATTGGAAGTTTAACCTTCGCTCAAACGGAAGCTATTGCCAGCTTGTTAGCAAATCAATGCGGTGCTTTGCAGTATATGATGGATTATCAACAAGGTTTATGGGAGGGCGTTGATGTAAATCCACCGCCTATTGCATTACCACCGCGTAAAGTCGACCGAGGTTAAGAGAGGTCATAACAGTATAAAAGTACTAGTAAGCTTGATGTTATGGATGCGACACGCTCCGGGAATGACGAATCTAAGAATTTCTGCGTGTCCAACCTTTACATAGAAAATGGTTATTCTAGGTGACAGATATGATTTTCAGATGATATTGTTGGCTCATCACAAAGTTTTTATAGTAGAAAGTATTTCATATTTTATCTAGTTTTTGATTTCTCCGTCGATTGATGTGCCAAGATTCCCAGCCCGCGCGCGCCCGGCGACTTCTCTTTTTGTCTGTGACCTCGCTAAAATTTTTTTAACTGGTCACACAATGAACTCCACACCAAAACTATTTTCACCTACAGATAGGCTTTTCCCACTCCAAAGAAGCTTGTCGATTACCACGAAAAGGAAGATAAAAGTCCAATTTAAGATTCAACGATGAAGTTTTCGGTCATATTGTTCGTTTTTCAATTGCTCATACTTGATGCGGCAGGCAGTCAATACGAAGATGAGTTCTTCAGAAATTTGATTGACCTGGAAAACAGTATGCCTACACCGACGGACAAGCCCAGTGAGACAACTACTAGTACACCAACTATCGCTCCCACTGTTGCTTGCGAGTCTATTGGTATGTATTAAAGGAATATCAAATTGCTCTATCGTCGATCGAAAGAAAATGAAACTCAACTTTACATTTCCTTCTTCTTCTTAATGTACAGCCACAGTTCTTTGTTCTGTACCGGAGTTTAGTACATTGTGCACCTTAGTAGATTTCACTGGCCTAAGAGATGCGCTTAACGAAGATACGTTTACAGTTTTTGCGCCTGTCAACGATGCGTTCGATGCGATTGAGGCGAGATTGGCAAACACAGAACCAGATGCTGATACTTTGAGAAATATTCTCCTTTATCACGCAGTTGCCGATGCCAAAATACTTGCTGACGATCTTGTTTGTGATACAAATGTGATGATGGCAAACTCGGAAGAGACGAAAACTGTATGCATTAACAACGAGATCTTTCAAGTCGGAAATGGCAATTCTGATCCATTACCAAAGATCATTGCCAAAGATGGGATTTCTTGCAACGGAATTGTCCATGCGATAGATCAGGTTATGCTTCCGGGTGAAGATTTGCCCGCGACTGATGCTCCAACTTTAGCACCTACTAACGCGACAGAATGTGAATCACTCGATCAAATAATTTGTTCACTTCCAGAGTTCGAAACTCTTTGTGCGCTACTAGGAGATGCAGAATTGCTGGATGATATTGGTGGAGATGAAGTGTTTACCATATTTGCACCTGTTAATAGTGCTTTTGAATCACTTCCAGAAGAGCTTGCAAATACAGTAACATCCGATCCAGAGCTTCTAGCAAAAGTTCTGCTTTCACATGCTGTCTCTGGTGAAATATTCTCAGTAGACCTCGAGTGTGGAGCTGAAGTGTTTATGGTCAGTGGTGAGGAGACAACTACTGTCTGTATCGAAGGTCAGATATTCCAAAGTGGAGCAGGGAATACATTTTCTTCTCTCCCTAAAATTGTAGCATCCGATGGTGTAAGCTGTAACGGGGTAATTCATGCAGTCGATCAAATCATCCTGCCTCCTCTCTAATGCAAACGCGATGCAATCGTACTATTCGCGATCATCGTGAATTGTGGACGGCTGGTATTGCAACAAGATACGACTCCTAACTTCTCAATAGTGGTCAAGATGTGTGCGTTCATGCACATCATTAATACTGTAATAGAATACAAATTAAAACAATTATATACTTTTCTTCCAACGAATAAAGCACAATTAGTATGCATTTCCTACAGGGGCATAAGTTTGCTCCCATGATTTTTCTCCTAGAATTTTGGGCGCAAGCCTTGCCATCAGAATTGCCACGAGGGCTTCTTCGATAGCGGCGCCCTTGACGCAGCCCCACCCTAGGAGAGCCAAGAGCGGTGCTTGGGCTCGCCACTCAGCAGGGCCAGTTGGCGGCCCTCACTAACCCAGGGTGGGGGCTTGCCCCCTGGGGGGGTCTGGCTGCCGCCCCCATTGCCAGCCATCTCTGCCAGGCCATCGCAGCAAGGCAGAATGTCTTACAGAAGGACTCCATAGGGAGATAGCTTTTTCCAGATGCAAATTTCATTGGGATTTGTGTCCAGGAAGTGGTTGAGTTTGACTCCAAGATTTGGGGCACGATCAGTGGCCCTCTCCCCCATTTCGGAGCGTGCCTGCCAGAGTTTTTTTCCACGCGCCCCAAAGTTCACCGCTCTCCTGCTGCACCATACGTAGTGTTTCATCTGTGCGTTAACGGTAGAGGCATCTAAAAAAATGAATGATCAAACTCTCGGTGCATTAGATAGCAAGAAAGTGAGCAATGTATAGCCGAAGGCAACGAAGTACCCGCAATGCAGCAGTTGCAACAAATGCAAATGCCAACACGAACGCTCGTACCACTCGTGGCCGTCATAACAAAGCAAAAAATCCCCGACGAGGCGCAGGCAATCCGGACACAGCTCGGGTCCGAGCCTCTGTTGAAGCTCCACCTGTCGTTCCATGGATCAAGGTAATGCGACCACCAGCATTGCACTTGCGTCGTACTTTTCTCGTTGAAAAATGGGTCCGACCATCCGACCTAACCGCAGCGGAACGAGAAGTCTACGACGCAGAGCAAAAAGTGAAAGAGGAAGAACGACAGCGACGACTGAGGTTGCAGCAAGAAAAGAGAGACCAGGAGGCAAAAGAAAAAGAGGAGAACGATCGCCTAGAACAAGATCGCCTTGAACAAGAACGAAAAGAAAAAATGGAATCACAACCATCAACGGTGGAGGCTAAAAACGAGGAGGGGGATGCAACAGCAATAGAATCGAAAGAAGGGAAATTCGATTCTGACTCGCCGACAGCTACGAAAACAACGATGCCAGAGTCAAATGGGGGAGTGGCAGAGGTTCCCATCAAAGCTGAGCAAAATGGAATGGACATAGATAGAGATTTGTCGGTGCATGAATCACGACAATCACATCAACCAGCACAGAGTTCAGAAGCACACAAAATACCAAGCTCATTAGAACAATCAAAGGTTCAACTCACGACGAATGATGGCAAGGAATCACCAACATTGACAGTTCCAGTCGTTAAACCTCCTTCAGCAATGACAAACCCACAAAGTTCGTTAGAACAATCACAAGCTCCGCTTGCAAAGAATGAAGACAAGGGATCACCAGTTTTACCAGTGGCAGTCACTGCGCCAACTTCAACAATGCCAAAAATACCAGGATCATCAGAGCAAAACGGCAAGGAATCATCAGTGTTGCCAATGCCGGTCACTTCACCAATTGCAGAAAAAACAGAACCAGGATTAGCACAACAACATGACAAGGAACCACTCACATTGCCAGTATCATCCACTGCACCAACTTCAGCAATGCCCAAAACACTAGAGTCATCACAACAATCACAGGTTCCATCTACAACGAATAATGGCAATGTGTCAACAGGAATGCCAACATCAGAAATTAAAGACGAGAAGCAAGCACTACCCCTGAGTAAAAAAATCGAGTCAGAGGTTACTCCCAATCAGTCAGTGATGCCCACGCCGACAGACAGTACATCACAGCAAGAAGAACAACAGCGTCTTCAGCAGCCTCAAACCCAGCACCAGCAACTAGTTGATATGGATGTTAACTCACACTCCACTGAGCCTCCATCGAAAAAGCCCAGGACCGAGTAACTTTTTTCGAAAATAAATGAATTGGCGATGAATGATTACTTTAAAGGCCATGGATTTCTCAATGATCATTGATAAAAACTGTTACTAACGATTCGAGATAAAGCTAATCTCGACGCCATAAATCCTATGTAAAATACATGCATTACACAATGAACAAATACAGCTTTGAAGGAAGAATGAAGATTATTTTTCGCAAATGGCTTAATTAAGAAGGCTCGCTTACTTGTTCCCATTTCCATATCATTTGAGTCTCTGCTGGTAATGCAGCCGAATGATACGTTGTTTCAACCACCATCATCCTAGTTTTTCCCTCTTGGTCTACTTCATTGTCTTTGAAATGGTCCTTCTCTGAAAATAGGTATCGCTTTGTTTGTAACCATTCGTCACTATTTCTGTCATCTGAAGTGTCGCCGCCATCAACCTGTCGTACCAAGGAGGTATGAACTGTGCCATTCTCTTGCCAGTAGGCCTCAATTAGTATTGGATTGCCCCGTGGATCCTTCAAACGATTTTCATACGCCTGGTAGTCATCGTGCAACATTTTCGAGTTCTCGGTGTTCTTGCTTGTCACTATCGTACGATTGTAGTGACGAGATGTCAACGGGTGAATATCGACAATCTCTAAAACTCGTCCTCCATCCAATTGCTTAACAACCAATTCCTGTCTAGATACAATGGAAGATGACGATATTAACGTTCGAGTCCAGTAAGAAAGTTGATCGGAGCAACAAGCTTTCAAGAAGTTATCATAATCGTTCAGGTCTTGCGTCGAGATGGTTTTTGAGGGTCGCCATCGCCCTGTTAAGTCAACCCGGGGATCAGCCCGTGATGATTTTTCACAAAATGATTGCAGCTGGGAGAGCGTCGATGATACGGAAGTGCGTGAAAAAGGGTCGGTATTGTTACCGAATACTTTTTCCACATCGTTTTCGGATATGTTCGCATTTAGCGCCACTTTTTGTAGCTGGAAGAGTTCAAATATGGTTTTTGGGAGTGTGATTTCTTTTTTGTTAACCTTCATCGTGGCAAAAAGAAGGTCCACTTTTAATGCGAGCGATCGAGGCCCAGCTTTACCATTTTTTCTATCGTTGTTTGGTCTGAGCATGAAAATCGATGGTGCTGCGGCGACAGATATTGCAGGCGTAACAGGTAATTTTGTTTCTGCATTCCGAGTGGATTCCCAGCAACAGTCATCCATATTTTGTCTCGAGTTCTTGTCTTCGTCATCGTGATCATTTTTCTCCCCACATATGTGGTGATACTTCAGTGTTCTCAGGTACAAACGACTTAAAGTATTCAATGGACGGATGCACAGAGATGGTGAAGGAAAAGTCTCGGAAAGATGGCAATACTCTTCACTACCGTTGACCAAATTAGAACTTATCGAGCTTTGACCGAGAAAACCATTGCCGCCATGAATGGTGCCACGCGCTGTTGTGACAGCTCGTTCTGCGAAAACAACCGGGAATCCGATGCTTAATGGCGTTGACAACAATCCCGTTACAAAACAAAACAAGAATATGTTGACCATTTTGAACGGTCGAGTTGATGTCGCCATTGGCAACATCTAGAGAGTCAAGCAGCCAAGGATCGAGAAAAAGAAAATGAGAACCTTAAATTCTAAACGATCGTAGTGGGTTGTTGTCAACTAGTAGTATGAGAGAGTCTCGGGTTCTTGTTTGAACGCGTGTCAAAAATCAGCTTCGCTAATAAAACAAAGATTTTCTGTCATACTTTCTCAGAGAGATCTTTCACTCGTGGAAATGATGCGTTGCGCGACTCCGAAGAATCCAAAGAACAGATTTTTTCTTGCGACGGGTCTCTCTCCAGTGTTCTTTCCAACTCACTGTCGACACTCATAAAAGACAGTCTTCTTCGGATTGCCACGACGTGTCTGTAACGATAAAAGTTATTCAGGATCTCATATCAATATGAAAATTGCTCTTCTCGGTGGCACTGGGGGCTGCGGTTCCGCCTTCTTGCAATTTGCGTTGAAGGCTAATCATTCGGTTGTTCTGCAAGCTCGGACGCCATCCAAAGTGACAACGACTCACGACAATCTCAAAGTGGTACAGGGAGATGGAACCTCCGCTGAAGATGTACTAGCTCTGTGTGCCAAAGTTGACATTGTGGTTTCTTGTGCGGGTAGTGGTGGAATCATGGAGTCTTTGGCAACTAACGTCGTGGCGGCATGCAAGGCGCATGGCATCACCCGTTGCTACTTTATTACTTCCCTGGGAATGGGAGGTTCTTCTCCGACGATAAGATTTATCCTTGGGTGTGTCGTTGGGTTCGGTAACATTCGTGATTGCGATGCCGCTGATAAGATTATTCTCGACGCAGGTTTCACGGCGGTCCGTCCTGATGGGCTCACGGATAAGGGTGAACCTGCTGGGAAGTACAATGCGACATCTGACACGGGAATGGGCATGGGAGGACTGCATAAGAGTGACGTTGGATTATTCATATGCGATGAAATTTCAAAGAATGAGTGGAATGGAAAACCAGTTCAGTTGTACAAGGCAAAGTAAATGCTGGTCAATATTCTGTGGAGATAATTTAGTGGAAGTTAAACAAGTACATCGTGCGTTGCGGATAATGAGTTTCGTTTTGTGAAGGCTACGACGCAACAGAGCCTCGAAAGTAAACGAAAACTCATACTTCGGCAAAAAGCTGTCTTATTTTAAGAAGTTAACTACACGTAATCGATTGTTCGTATTACAAGTTCGATAGCAAACTTCAATTGGAATCAATTGCTTTAGAAAGTTCAGTGTTTTGAACGGTGGAAACATTTAGTGTCAATACGATCTTTTTGCTCGCAAACAAAATTTAAAAAACATGTAAATGAGCGCTTTTAATAGTAGGAAAGTGGTTTGTCGTTGATTGGTTCAGCGGTCCAAGTTCCAATCTCAGATTCCCTGAGAAACCCAGCTTTCAGGAAGACTTTTCCTTGCTTTCGAAAATAAACATCTCCTTCTACCCCCGGGAAAGGACCGTAATCCAAAGACAGGTCTCTAGGCATCGGACGTTCTTCATTGACCTTGGCTTCTTTTCGTGTTGCGACGACAAGATTAACCTTCTTCCCAAGTTGTGACAGGATGTTTTCATCCTCATACCGCACTTCCCATTCATTTGTATCTGGATTCCATTTTTTGGGGGCATTTTTCCGACGGTCGATGTCGTTCAGCGCTTCTCCAGCATCCCACCTATCATCCCGGGCAGCGTAAAATTGCTTGTCCATTTTCTTTAGCTCATTTGTTGAATACAAGAGACCTTCGAGTCGAACCTTGCCAACCAGCGAAACGTCGCGTCGTACAAGTTCCTCCGGAAAGTTGAGTGTGAAGGATAAGTCGCGCCCTTGAGCAAGCGACCATTCACCGCTTTCTACCGGTTTCACGACTTCTCCGTCAGGACCAGTGAAACGAACATCGCCGGTAAGGGGAACAACAACATTTTTATTACTATCAGTTGCGGTATCTTGGGTTCTAAAATCGCACTGAACTATTACTGGTAATCGACAACCCGAAGATGCCCATTCTTTTGGCATTGTTGATTTGGGCTCTCTCCCTATGCTCATCGCGATTCGCCATCCTTCATGGGTCCAAGCTAGTGCGTCGGCCGAACGTTCAAAATAGAATTGTGAAATTGCGAACTGCAGCAATATGACAATAAGTCGCCGTCGTGGCTCCATGTTAGTACTATTGGACATAAAACAGTTTGGAGACAGCTTTTGTTTTAAAGAAGAAAGATATGGACGGAGGGATGCTGTCGAAAGGTGTGAGACGACTGACGATGACGAAAAAATAAAATCGTGAAGTCAGTCGCGTTTTTCTCTCTGACGCGAATTGAATCGAATGAATCAATCAAGCCGGTCCTTTTTTCCCCTTCGTTCAATCCATTGTCAACGCATCAACAGTGAATTCCAATATCTAAAACTTATTAATCTTGAGCTTAATTCAGATTATAATAATAATATATAACATATAACAGAGCAACTGAAGCAGCGGTTTTTGAAACGCGCTTCTGTTGTATTCATTTCTTCATTTGTTTGACCCAACATTGATGATTCAATCGTCTACATATATTGTCTTCTACCCTACTTCTGACTGGAATCAGAGAGATCATTCACTAGACCTTCCATAAATCTCGTGAGATCTATCAGTTGACTTTCTTATTTTGTCACTGATGTCTAAAACCAAAACCAGTCTATTTCATCGTCGTTGGACATTGCAGTCATTTTATTTTTCTACTCGTGTTTCAGTGCTAATTTTTTCTTTGGATACAAGGAGTACTGATCAATGATAGATCACATTGACATAGTTGCACAATAAATTTGCTAAAAACAAAAGGATCGGTACCTCTGTCATCTTATCACGTTTCACCTTTTACGAAAGGATGGTTCAGAGCTTCCTCTGCACTGATTCGCTCTCTTGGATCATAGGTTAACATGCGATGAATCAAGTTTATGAAGAGTTCATAATTGCGAGGCGAGTTCCCGGTTTCACTGGGTGGATATTTCTTTTTGCGGTGTGTTTCGGCGCTAATGATCTCCATCAATGATTTAGCTGGATTTTCACTTGGTATTATCGGTGCGACTGGTTGCGATAAGGGTGGATTTTGTTGTTCTGTTGATGAAGCAGGTCTAGAGGAGGATCCGGCACGAGAGGATCCAGTTGTATTTTCCTGTTTGATGGTCCAGCGAACCTGACCAGAAGGTTCGACAACTCGTTCAAAAAATTCAAGACGGTGTCGATCACTTGCTTGTTCCAACATGTGATCTGGTATCATGCCCAACAGCTGGTTTCGGAAACGAGATGAAAATTAGGTTCAAGCTTCGCAAGGGTACATGATACATACAGAATCTTCTAGATAGCACTCACCTTCACTATTTTTTGCATCTGATCAAATTGATCGGAACCAGAAAAAAGTGGTTCGCCTGTATGCATTTCAGCCAATATACAACCCAAGCTCCACATATCAATCGACACAGCGTATGGTAAACCCAAGATGACTTCTGGAGAGCGATAGAACCTACTCTGAATGTAAGAGTACATTCGTCTATTGGAACGACAAGATGAACCGAAATCAATAACCTTCACGCCCGATTTTTTGGGGTGTCTCAATAAGATATTTTCTGGTTTTAGATCACAATGTATCACATCAACATCGTTACGTGCCAAAAAAAGTAACGCCTTCAAAACTTGTTTGGAAAATTTACGTATCAAATTTAACGAAACACCTCCAAATTGCGTATTTTTCAATAGTTCATACAAATTCAGGGAAAGCATTTCAAAAACAAGACATTGGTGATTCCGGTACATGAAAGATGTCAAGAGCCGGACTGTTAATATTTTAGAAAGAAGAATTAGAGTCGTATCATGAGCCATCGATATTTCAAATATAGCACAAATTCATTTTTTTCCATTTCGAATCCGATTTCTCACCTATATTATGCTGATCATCTGGGTCCTTTTCGTTTAGATGGTTCAACAGCTCGATTTCTGTCCTGGCCTGCATCAAGAAAGGCTTTTTGGATTTGATAATTTTGATAGCAACTTCAACATCCCGTTCCAGATCTACTGCTCGGACTACCTGGCCAAAACTCCCCTTTCCTATACGCTCTTTAATTCTATATCGATTGTTATAAAAATGTTCTCCCGAGCGTATTATGTAGTCGTAGTTGTCATCGTCCCATCCATTGTTATTCGTACCCCTTCCGTGACTCTTTGCGACAACCCCAGACTGAGTCTCTTGATCTTGTTGTGGATGTGACTGTGAAGCCGGATCTGAGGTATTGTTGCTGTTCGGTTGCGACGTATTTGTATTGTTCCCTCGCGCTGCCCTTCTAGCGTCGCGCTCTTCATAATATAGATCGTTTATGCATTTATATGTATCAATTAGTGAAACAGTAAGTTTGATGAGGGGTCTATCCGCCTGTAATCTCCCAACCCTAGGCTGTATATAAGGCCCCTGAGGATGTTGAATATTGTGCTGCGGAAGTCGGCTCTGAGTTTGATGAACTTGCATGTGCGAAGGTGGAATTCCTATTGCTCCACCCACAATGGATGGGTGATTTATCGCTGAAGGATGCTGTTGTTGCGGCCTTCCCATTGAATGGTGAAGAGCTTGGTGTGGTTGTTGAGGCGTAGGACCAAGATGTGGATGGTGACTACCTTGTGAGACAGCCATTTGCTGCATTACTAATTGTTGTTGATACGAAAGTTGTTGCGCATATTGTTGCTGCTGTGCAGCTGTCAAACGGGGGTTGCCACCAGCTGTTGCAACGGCGGCTTCGTATTGTTGTTGTTGTTGTTGCTGCTGCTGCTGGATATATTGCTGTTGATGTGCTGCTGCTACCATAGATGCTGATAGATATTCATTTTGGCGATGGGGATCTATTATTGGCGCAGTTGTCGACATGTTTAATTGATTATCAACTGGTTGCGCTTGTGATAAAGGTAACGAGCGACGAATACCGGCACCACCTCGGTGTTGATCTGGATGCTGTTCCCTTTGTAAATATAAGTGTTGTTGTTGTTGTTGCTGTTGCTGCTGTGACATCCAAGATCTAGACTGCTGAGTCCCTGGTGGTAGTTCATGTGGTCTCCCTCCAAGTGACTGACTCTGCTGTTCTCGTTGTTGTTGATGGATGTACTGCTGCGGTAGTTTAGGTCGTCTCTCCTGATTGCCGCCGCCGTCTGAATGCTCCATGGCAAATACTGGAGAATCAAGTGTTCAAGAGGAACCTAATTGGTGTGACGAGAAATTCAATCCATTAGTAGCCTTTCTTTGATATGAATATACAGTAGCGATACATGTAAATCTACTTCAGCTAAAAATTGAAACTCTTGAAAGTAGATTGTTGAATTCACTGTTTAGCTGCAAATAGATTACTTTCCAGCAGCAGTTTCACGTATCCGATAAGTCTCTCTTGCTTCTTCGAATGCAAATTTAAGCAGGATAAGAGCGCCCTGGTAAACAAAAATTTTCCCAGCAGGGTTACTCTTAGGCAGAGTCCTCCCGTTCGAAGTTTTTGATGTATTTAACTTTTAAGTTAGAATCTTTTGCGACATTTGAAGTGAGTCAGTCACTCTTGTCTACTTTTCTGAAGAAAATGATGAATGTGTTGTATCGGAAGCTATTGTTGATGCCGAGATGGGTTGTAATACTACCAAGCGGGACCTCGTAAAGTGATAGTAATCGACAAGTTGTTTTGACATCGATCAGTTGGGTCGGGGATGGCAGCAGTCGGAAATAGGTGCATGAAGAAACATAGAAAGCGCGCCTCTTTTTCTGTGTTCAAAGTGACATCGTAGTGCTCTATCGATTCTCTTCGAAGCGGGACTCCAGTCAACCCGCGCCGGCCGGCAATTTTGGGACAATTTTACAGTGAACTCGCCCAAAAGAAAAGTATTTACAGAAATCGATGACCTACCGTTATCCAACGGTCAAAGTGAAAGTTCGCTGCGCGAAGGTAACATTTTGATCTCATGCCTTCACGAATTTGAAATTTTTGAACGAACTCTATTTACGAATTCAGAGATGTCTGATGGCATTCTTTTGGTTGGTTCCGGCTTCAATGTGTTCTCTTTCAAAAAATGACTGAAAAGGGATTCCTGCTTTTGAGTCGAGGATGAATAGCTCCCAGGACGTTCTAGACAAACAGCGAGCATGGTCGTCAAATCTCTGGCTCGGAATTAAGTGATTGATTCGGAGGATGGACAAACGACGAGCCTGGTGAGAAAGCCCAAAAGATTTGAAGATTAAATTTGAGTGGAGATGGCCGAATTAAATGTGAAATCGAACAACATTTTTGACGGAGTTAGTAGTCATGAAATGCGCTAGAGTAGAACATTAAGCAATTTAATTTGTAATCGTTATTGGCTTTTTCATTAAGTCAACACTTGTTAGGTAGCAAAGCCAATTTAACCTTCGCTTTTCAAGTACAATATTGGTTCCGCCATGTTTTGCATCGAGACTATCACCTCTTTTTCCTTTTCGTATTTTTATTCTTTCCAAACAGTAATGTCACAAACCACATTACTATTGTCAAAATAAACGGAATGATAACTTCCATGATGGTTGACACAATAAAGGAGACGGCATTCGAACTCTCTACGTCATCTGTCTTTTTCTCTTTTTCTGACGCTACATTATTTGCAGCGACCGCTTCGTCTAAAAATGCATCATCATCGTTTTGATGATTTCCACCTCTCTTCTTCTTCTTCTTTTTCTTGCTTTTCTTTTTCATATCTTTTGCTTCATTGCTATTGGTGGCATCCGTAGTAGTAGATTTACTACTTGGAGCAGAGCTTGTGTGACTGTCAGTGCCCTCCTCTTCATCGGAATCGGAATCAGAATCAGCCATCATGGCACCAAAAAGATCACCCTTATTACGAGATTTTGACTTTTTTCCTTTGCTAGACATCCATCCGCTTCCTCCTTTTGTTCCAAGAACGGGGGTTTGAAAGTTCGTCGTTGAATTCCATGCGTTCGTTTTCCTATTCGAAGACGACGTGTCGTTTCTGATTGTGTACTTTTGTTTTCGCGTTCCTTTTTCAACACCAATATTACCATATTTTTCTTGTAAACCACGTCTATATGATCGGATTCTCTCTTCCCAGCTTTCATCGTCTTCCAAGAGGCCTCGGCAGGATTTCTCTAGGTCTGAAATTTCGCACAAAATGTCTTCAAGTTGACCTCGTTTCTTCGTTTCAGCAGGTGTTAGAAGTTTTCCACTATTTGTATTCAGGTACATCATTGGGGCAGCTTGTTTCCAAAGCTTTGCGAGTGCGACATGATGCTTGAGTGGAGGTGGTGAGATAGGACTCTTTGCGATCGACTGAAGCTTTGCTTGTCGCTCTTGAAGCGCAGAAGGAATCGCATTTTTGCTGGATTGCAATTCTTTTATACGAATGGCAACTTGATCCAAGAGGATATTCACTTCCAGTGCTGTCAACTTTCCATCCTGTACCTGTTGACTCATAGCATCCTTGGTTAGTCCCTTCTTCTCAGTAACTGAAACACATTGTTCGTAGAGAAATGTTTCATCTTCAGATAAAAGCCCACCCTTAATTAAAATGGCGTCAAGCTTATTGAGCGGTCCGATTAGTTTTTCATCGATCAATCTCAGAAGGGCTCTTTTTTGCATCCAGGACGGAAACTTCGACTTTAGCATGTTATTGAAAAGTGGTACAGTCGAGACGGCAATTTTAAATTCTAACGAATTGGGAGGTAGCAAGGACGAAGGAGGCGGCAACATCCCTGTCGATTCACTTCCTCTACCTCCCGAAAGTTTGGGAAAAAGAACTACAGTTTTTAAATTTTTCCCCGTGTCATGCTGAAATTTAAAGCAGCCAGCTGATTCGATAACGCAAGAAGCTCCCCTGTCTTCAATGTATCCACAATCGGTGAGTGATTTCGTCACGAGTTTCAAAGCCGCTGGGTCGTACTTTGAACGGTTTCCCTTGCCGGCTCCCACCACCAATGTTATTCGAATCATCGTACCACCATCCAAATCAAAGTCGCGAGAAAAGGCATCGCGAATTACTTGAGATATTGTGGTCGGAGGCAATCCGCCCAAGTCAAACGTATCATTTGAAGTTGCAGATCGGATGGAGGCGGCCAAGCCGTGGATATTGGTGGATTCCTTGCTCATTTGAATCTTTTACGCTTCAAGAAATACCCTCTCAGTGTTTCGTGAGATGTCACGTTGACTTTAGATGTGAAAGCCAGAGTAACGGGAAGAAATCGTTGAGTTAAGTGTCATTCCAAATTTGAAATGCCAATAAGGTAAGATACTCTCTACGAAAAACGTTTGTTTTTCGTTTTTTTAACCTACCTCTGTTTTCGCAGGAATCAATCGATTCGCAAATTTCAAATTTCCTTTGCATGAACGCATTTCAACATTTCATTTTACCAAGTCTTCCATTATTTTCGTCGCAAGCACCCATGGCAAACCAAAAATTAGTCTTGACCTTCGTTTTAGGTTTTGTGCTAGGAATAGCCACGTTCAAAATCAATTCTTTGGCGGGAGCAGACACTGGCAATGTGAACAAGCTGCCGACGTCTCAGACCGATCACAATGGACCCATTGTTCAAGTCAATCTAGACCCATTTCCACTTCCACCGTGCAATGCGAATAGAACATCAGCATTATATGTGTTTTATGGTCGTTCTATTAGTATGGGGGGCGACGAACTCTTCAGTTCAATAAATACACTTCTAGAGTCCAATTTTCCGGGCAAGGTTCGGGTCGTGATCGACCAGATAGCAAGCAAAACAATCCCCGAGGAAATAGATGAAAAACACAGACACCTATTGAAAAAAATAGAATTCAAGGTTTTGCCTTTACCAGATCTGAAGGACAAAGAGCTCATCCCGCACTCCAATAAGATCCGTGCGTTGCAGGCGGGCGCTCTGATATATGGCGAAGACAGCGACGAATGCACGGTCTCATTGGATACAGATACATTCATACACCGACACGCGCCATGGCCAAAGCTATTATCAGTATTACAATTAAATGATGTCGCTGTTGCACATGACTGCAATGTACCGATCAAAGGGGTCCCTGACTTTTTGTCGGAATGGATGCCAAATACAGGAGTATTGGCACTTCGTAATACCCCGCGTACAAGGATGGTCTTGAGAGATTGGTTGGATCATTATGTTCCATGCAATGCCACACACGTGAGTACGTGCACGCCAGGGACAGATCAATATTCATTCCTGCAGCTTGTAGTTAAGCACGCATTACGTTTGCACAAATTGGACACACAATGGAATTGTCGCGTGACGCCAAAAGAAATTGCTGCTGGCATTGATCGATATCCGATGTACGCTTTCACGGCACTGACAACCCATGAAAACCCCGAAGCGGGTGGTATCAATATCTCCATGACGTGTGGAGGACATGAAACATGCCATATCCTACATGGACATTGGCTCAAGTTTCCTTAAAGCGAATCGCATAAATTTTTTCAATGCATTTTTGTTCTCTCGACGATGAGAAGAAAACCTAGCTCTATTTTTTATACATCTATCCTATCAGGAGTTTAGATTTTTTTGAATTGGAGGAGAGTCGAGGATCATATAGTAAATAGTAATTGGTGACATATAGGCTCCTTATTAGCAGATAAATGAAGAAATTCGCAGAAGGAATCCCGACTCTGACATTGAGAAGAGAAAGGGCAGGTGACACATGATAAAACTGCCGTTGCATGAACACGCCAACACCGATTTCTTTGTGGTTGTTCCGTGAACATACCCCTGATAGGATTGCAATATAAAACACGCTTATTCTCAGACTTGTCCTTACATTTTGTGGCTTGATCTTAGCACTGTTACTGTTCTTGTGTACAAACTATATACATCTTAATAAAGCTTTTGTCGAAAATCTTTTTTCAAGGTTAAGTCTTATTTACAATCCGAATCTGTAAGGGAAGTAGCATTGAGATTCCCCATCCGATCCCTCCACTGCGCATTTTTCACAAGGTCCATCATCATAGTCCTCGGGTAGGCACAAGTTGCATTTTTCTAATTGATCATCCTTGAAAAAGTTATTGAATTTCATATCCCTCATACACATGCCACCATTTCTTGCGATGATAATGAGCATCAGCAAGGAAAAGACGACTAAGAAAACGTTGAAAGTCACTCCAATAAAATGGAAACGTAAGTCGCGTTCATCCTCTGCCAACCCCTGAATGAGCTGACGGCGTTCTCTCAACAATCGGGTCTCCCGAGCGGTTCCAATATTAGAAACATTTGTAAGTGCTGTGCGGGTAGCAACTGTTTGATTGTCTTCATTAAATTGCGTCTCCACGTCGTCAAAAAATGATGAATCTTCGGCAAAGCTGCTACTATCGTTCAGGTCGAGGACAAATGCTGCTGAATCAGCTCGAGCTAAAATCCTACCTGCACCACTATCATATTGATCTTTGACCTTCCTCTTAATCTTTCGGAGTTTCTCTATCTCCTTTTTCGTAGTTTTCAGCCGCCCTTTGCGTTTCGCAAACCTCTGCCTTCTATATCGGTAGACAACGACCTCGCATACAACAGCACAGGCTTCAACAACCCACATAATGGCAGTCTCGACGATGCTATCACTAAAAAAGACAGCGAAAGTGATCAAAAACCCGATGAAAGGATTGAGCAAATTGAATGGGAATGCTTCTCTCATCACAGGTACAACTTCCAAAAAGATCAAAAACATATACATAATCGTAATGATCAAAATTATCATCTCCCAATCTACATTTTGGCCAAAGGCGGTCAAAATAGATTGCCCACAGCATTGTGTAGTTTTACCCCCAAAAGTAATATTAGCCACTTTTTTTCGTTCGGAGAGAGAGAGAGAGAGAGTTAGAATAATATCAAACGAATTCCCAAGACAGTAATATTTATGTTGAAATCGGAATATCATCGTCGTTTGCTCACCTAATGCGTTTAAAAAATCCATGAAGAGCGCAATCCAAGTAACTATACGAATCTTCTTTTTAATCGGATCCTCATCAGGATGTGGGGCCATAAGGTGAATGTACCGTAAGAATCGTATGAACCTGTTTTCATTTTTATATTCTGACCTTTCGATTGTCATAAGCGATCGTGTTGAATGACTGGTAGAGTTCCTGAGGCCATGGTGCGATGTATTTCCCAATCCTGACATGGTACGCGAAAATCCTGGGCGCACAGTTCTTGGCACTTGTTTTTGGTATCCTTTGCTACTATCTTCCATAGCAAACGAAGTATCGTCCTCACCGTCGTCACTCTCAACATCACTGGAGTCAATATCAGAACCATAACTTGAGTGCGGATCATACTTATTGTAGCTGTGTCTGCTCCCGGCTTTCAGATCCACACTCACACGACGGCTATGCGATGACGACGTCGTTAATGATCGATCGTTTCTATGATGACTACTCCCTTGAAGCATACCATGATTACTATTTCGCAGTATAGATCTTGGTCTACTTGGTGCTCGGTACATATTTCCCCGTGAATGCTGAGATTGTAGGGGAGGAGGTCCTCTGGAATGTTGCGAATGGGATAGTGGAATTTCGCCAGGTGCAGATGGTTCAGGGCATGACATTCGACGTGGCCCCCGAGTTGGGGCTAATCTGTGGCCGTTGTTTCCTCTTCCGCCACCATGCAGAGATCTTTCTTGGGATGGACTTCTGCCGTCATAAGATGGTCGTTGTTGTGGTCCACCCCTAGGTCCATATGGTGACCTTTGGTGGGATGAACCTCTAGGACCATATGGATAAGGATTTCTCTCCTGGGAAAAACCTCTTTCACTTTGTATTCTTTCCAAGTGTCTCTGAGATCGAGGTCCTTGCCAACCAGGTGGTGGAGGTCCTCTTCCACGGCCTCTTCCGCGACCTGGCCCTGGTGGTCCTCTTCCTCTACCGCCAGGTCCTCTTCCTCGCCCATTCATTCTACCTGCCTGACGGAATTGGTCATTTGACATATCCAAGCTCATAGACCTTTTTACAATGAAACCCGACTCTTCGTTTGGGTCAAGGCTTTGTGACCTATTTGGCCCGTTGCTCGCAGATAGATTCGGATCCAAGCTCTTTGTTCTTTGAATGCTGGGGATCGTGTCTTCATCCGAACTCTTCACTTTTTTTTTCTTGGACTTCGTAGACACGGATTTTGGGGACTTCGGTGATTTCATGGACTTACTTCTTGACTTAGATGATTTTACAGAACCTGTCATCAAAGATCGCTCACTTGGAGCTGCGTCGATTGCCTCTCCTCTCGATATCTTCTTGTTCTTTTTCTTCTTTTTAGGTGAAGATTTACTTGTCGATGTTTGGCCAATAGAGACAACATCAACCGATTCATCATTTTCCAATGAGATTGATTTTTTCTTTTTCTTTTTCCCTCCTTTATATTTCTTAGAAGCTGATGATAAGACTGTTTCTACTCCATTACTAGATTTGTCGTCGTTGAAGACAGATAGCATTTCAGGTGAATTGCTATCGCTAATTCTCGATATCTTCTTTTTCTTCTTCTTCGTTGATTTTGACCTAGATTTAGATTGTGATGAGATTATTGTATCCGTTCCATCTTCTGCCACCTCCTTTATGCTGCCATCATTTTTATCTGACTGCTCGCTGGAACTAGAAGGAGCGTCAACTAAATCTTTCGCTGAGGTTGGAACTTCGGATGTCGACTCGGTCAGAGGCACTTCAATATTATTATGTTCCTCTACATTCGTAGGGTCTTCAACACTAGGATCATCGTCAACGCCCGAATGCTCTGCATCCATGGTGAGTTTGTCACAAGAATATGGACAGAAACGATGTTCGGCGCAATAAGCCCGACTTCTTTACGTTATGAATCAAATATCTGACGCGCTTTGTATCTGCAGGAATCTCGCGAGCTAGTGAAATGATTGACGGTGAATTGTAACAATGCAATACTGAACTCTACAGATGCATGTTGGTATGGACGGAGGAATATCAACAGCAATAGAGGGAGATTCTTCGCACAGAGATTTCGTTTTCATCATCTATGGATAAGAAGTGCAAAACAGTAGGTAGGCGCTTGAGTGCGTACTAGTACGAGTGAAATCTCCTCTAAGTACTATCGCCTTGAAGAGGTCCTAACGTAACAAATAATGTCCCTGCCGTGTTGATAATGACCAATTGATCATAAATAATGATTTATATAACGAATTGGAATAGTCATTACGCGATTATGGGACAGCTCAGAAAATTGGTCGCAAGTATGGTTGAAGAACGGAAGAGTAGAAAACCAGTGCAAAGATGATTCGGGAATCCAAGACTCGGCACCATCCCTCCCGGGATTGTGCGCGCAACCACAGGGGGGAGCCATGGCCTCCGCATGCAAGGGCAACATTTGTGTTTGTGTTGAGCAGAGCACCCCTCGTTGCTATTGGCCAAGCACCCATCCTGAAGATATTACTTGCGCAAAAATTCATCTTTGAGGCCAGCCAATTTTTGTCGAAAACATGGCACAACAGCGAGGCTGGGCAGGATATGGAGGTGTGCCACTTTGTTCCTCTCAATTATTACTGGACAAGCCACACGCAAAATAAATCCCTAACACAAAGCACATTCAATGAAATTTTATATTACAGTCAAAAAAGAACCAAATAAAAACATCACACTGTTCTCCTTAGAAGCACTTGCGGTGCACAATTGATGGACCAGATTCATCATATTCCTCCTTGCTGATCCACATACTTTGGAAAGTAGACAAAGATGCAAGAATAGATCCTCCAATCCACACAGAGTATTTA
>Ga0115013_10000218_pt1 | contig 37555 bp, 27 predicted proteins | sample SouAtlMetagenome_2_FD_88686 | JGI IMG/M metagenome (GOLD analysis project Ga0115013, IMG submission 88686) | Marine eukaryotic phytoplankton communities from Atlantic Ocean - South Atlantic ANT15 Metagenome | ecosystem: Environmental > Aquatic > Marine > Oceanic | place: South Atlantic Ocean...
ATCGGAATTGTCCCTTCACGGCACGACTCTAACTAACGTCGTTAGACCCCGCTTGACCCTACTACTCCTTTCGCCGTTGCGCCCCCACCTCCCCCCCCCCCCCCCCACCACCACCACCACTCTGGGGCCCCCAGAGCCCCCCCCCTGGTGGCACCAATGAGCTGGGGCCCCGTTTGTGGCCCCTCCTCCGATCCCTTACTACACACAGTTGGAATGGGCAAGGTTAATTTCACATTTGCCCTAGGATGATCTGGATTTGTGGATTCATGATTGCGCATGGCATTGCCACATCCTATGGTAAATCTCTGTCACATGCCGTGATGTGTATGGGGAGATGATAAGCAAGATGATGGCAAACCGTTGTTTCGAACAAAAAGACTTTCTCGATAAGACTGAACATAAGCCCTGGTTTACGTGGTGTGTTATTTTTCAACGTCCGCGCCCCGCGCCCCGCAGTATTTTTGTTGCAGTACTGTACCTATTTTTACCTTACCAAATCATCTCTCGGGAGATCTGTTTAGCGTTTCAGCATACTTCGAACTTTGATGTGTGTGTCCGATTACGACATCAACGCAGTAGCACATCCACCATCTTTTCCACCCATTCCTGTTTAGATAAAAGTCGATCAAAAGACACCCTCTGTTCTTTATAGATTCCGGATTGATGCTCTTGTTGGGCCCTTGGCGTTTCCAATCCTCTGTTCCGCGATGACGGCATGTCCCATGTCTTCGAACGAAATTACTGTCGAGAGGGAGGAGCTTAGTGCCAATTCTAGTAGTCGAGATTATGTCGAAGATGATGAAAACGATAACACGACAAGAAGAAGCATAAAATGCAACAAAGCACAACTTCAAAAAATTCTCGACAACCTGATAGACGTGGAAAACGAACTGCAATCGGTCTTGCAAACCCACCGCCATGGTGAATATGGCTTCCTTACGCGGGAATGGGGCTTTACAGCTCCGGGGGGGCTCGGTGGGCAACTCAAGGGCAAGTTTTATCCTTGGGAAATGAAGCTCCGGAGATGTAAGGACTTTTTTTGGCCGATCGAGTGCTATGAAGCCATGGAACACGGTCCCGATTTTGGTCGTCCGGATTCTAACATGGTCAAGGACCTTCCTCCCGAGGGTGAACAACTCTACGGTAATACGCGATTGCATGACTTCTTGAAAGATCCCCCCGTTCCAGCTGTTGAGCTCTATGAAGAGGATTACCATGAGTATCGCTCTGCTGCCCGCATATTTCTATTGCTAGGAACACTAAGTCACTTATACGGAAATTCGGCGCCAGGCGGCCCGAAGAACGCACCGTTACCTCGGTGGATAGAAGATCCCCTCATCGAGGTTGCAGAACGGCTTTGTATTGAGCCAACCCTCTCCGGTCATTTTTTGGTTCAAGAAAACTGGATCTGGAAAAATGACGCCGAAGAAGAAAGCGGTCTGGAAGGACAACGACGTCGATTTGAGAAAAGGTCCTCAATTACCTTATCCAAGCGTCGGTTGAGCAAAAACACGTCAAAAAGGGCAGAAAACAAAATTGTTGAAACTCTACTTAGGGAATGTGAATGCGAGGATCGCGTGCGTCGCATAAAGTTATACAAGGATTGTTTTCTTGGGAGCCAGTGTGTCGACGTTGTAGTTAATCACCGCTTTGCTGATACGAGAGAAGACGCGGTTCGGCTATTGCGAAAGATAAATCGGGCTTACAAGATTTTTGCCCACGTTACCAATGATAATTATGAGTTGATGGATAAACAGTATTTCTATCGCTTTCGGAAACAATGGAGAACAAAGAGAGTCATGGCACAGAACGGCGAATTGCAACATGCTAGTATCGATGTAGACGAAGATGAAAATGCGACCGAAGATGAGGACCGAAGCAATCGTTCCGTGAGTTTCGGCAAGCCTCAACAATATCAAATCGATCAAGCTACTGATGATATCAATTCATACATGAAAAAAAATGAGAACTGGCAAGCCGAATCGAATTCAAACTCGATCACTGCGAAGTCTGTAGCCCGACTTTCTTCTTCGTATAACGGTGCTCGCATCGTCTCTAGCAAACACACTTCCATGCACGATACAAATTCAATTATTCAGATTATGGCAAATGTTCGCATAAAAGATCGTCGTCATCAACTATTTCGACTATACAAAAACTGCTTCGTTGGTAAAGAATTAATCGATGTGCTCATGGACCATAAGTGCGGAACAACGCGGAAGGAGTGTTTGGAACTCGCTCTCTCTATCAATCAACGATATAAGCTGTTCGAGCATGTCAAGCGTTACCATGTGTTGAAAGATAAACGCTTGTTCTATCGTTTTACAGAAGCCTTTAAAACGATGACAGAGGATCAAATCTATGCATCGACCTTGGGAGATGCCGGAGGTGGAGGAGGACCCATGATGCGCATGAGCACACGCAGGGTCTCCTTCAGTGAGCAGTCTTTACGACCAATCTTGGAATCAAATGATTCTCCTACAGACTTTCTTGAAGAATTTTCTGAATCAAATCTCCGGCTGAATTCAGCTGATAACTTTACAGATGAAAATCTTAGGTCATCTTTTTCTTATTCTGATTATGGGGACTCTTACGATGCTGTGCTGGGACTTGAGGAAGAAATGGAATTTAGTTTGGACAATATAACGATGCTATATCCTGCCTTTGGTAATAATCACGAACGGATCAATCAACTCGTTCCTGCATGTATGGGATTTTCATTATCATCACTACCATTTGATGTTTTAGACATCGTCTCAGTGATGAGAAATGTGCTGGAGGCTGAATTAAATTTCGAGGCTGAGGACGATGACGACAACTATGAAATCAATCGTCTTTACGACTTGGTCTACAAGGTGGCATTTAGTGTATCCAAATGCAAGGAAGAATTTCAACAAATGTCGACAGATCCTAAGAAAAGATCGTTCAATTCAAAATACGTCTCTATCAAGCAAACACAGCCACTGTCCAATGGTGTCCTAGTTCGACGACGCAAAAACGAAGAACCTGAACTGAGAAAAGGAACCACAGGAACTCAGTTTCCTTATTTTCACATTCTTGACTGGCTACTTGGTAGATATCAGTACAAAGGTGAGGGAAAAGACACGGAACGCGGCCTTGTCGCAGCGGTTGGATCAATCGATGAGACATTCCCAAGGCCACAACGAGAATTTATTCATTGCCTCTCAAAACTCGAGAAATCTTCCACTCTCCGGGGTTTTCTTGAAGTTATTGGTAAACCAAAGGAGCTACTAACTGCGTACAACCATCTTATTGAATGCTATGCCGGCGAAGGTGGTGTGCTGCAGGCACATTGTCGCAAACTTTATTCCTACATCCACAACAACGTGCAATCGTCAACTAGTGGGACAAATCATCTTGCATCGTCCAAGGAGCAAAAACCGGAAAGCGAAAAATCAAAAAGGTCAGGATGTCCTATGCACTCATTTTCCAATGAAAGCAAAGAACCAGAAAGGCAAGGGTGTCCAATTCATTTTTCTTCCAATGCAAGCATAGATTCAGACAGGTCAGGGTGTCCTATATCTTTAACCTCAAATGACAGCAAAGAATCAGGAAAGTTAGGGTGCCCCATACATTCATCTTTGATTAAAAGCAAAGAACCAGAAAGGCAAGGGTGTCCAATACATTTTTCTTCCAATGCAAGTATAGATTCAGAGAGGTCAGGGTGTCCTATATCTTTAACCTCAAATGAAAGCAGTGGCAAACCCCTCTCTGTTCTCGACATCGTGGAAGACGGTGTCCCTCCAATTCTTGAAGCTGCCAGGCAAGGGTGCACAGTACACTTTACTTCCAACGGGAACAAAGAATCAGAGAGGTCAGGGTGTCAAATGTCTTCATCGTTGGACGAAAGCAAAGAATCAGAAAGGCCAGGGTGCCCTATGCACTCATCTTTGAATGAAAGCAAAGAACCAGAAAGGCAAGGGTGTCCAATGTCTTTGTCCTATAACAAGGACAAAGAACCAGAGAGGTCAGGGTGCCCGATGTCCCTGTCCTCCAATGCATCATCGAATGCTATTGACAATCACAAGTTCGCTATCATGATGTTCAAGCATATGCGAATGGCCGCTGATGACCGTTGGAAGCTTCGGCTTCCGCCTCTGATGAATGAAGTGGGAAAGGTCATTTATTCAACGAGTGAATCAGGTGGCTTTACAACAGTGGCTTTAGATTTGTCCGGGACTGGTTTACTGTACGAGTATGGTGATGTGGTGAAGGTTATTCTGCCAAATGACGACAAACAGACGCTTTCTTGGCTGCATTCGTTAAAGTCAATGAACCAGGAATTTTTCAGTTTGAATGATATGATAAAATTACAGAAAAAAACTGGTAATGGCTGGGGCTGGGATGGGTTATGGGAAGCACTTGGATGGTACCAATACGAAGAAAATGGTGGCAGTGGTGTGCCACTAGAAATGATTGCTCGATACATCGAACAGGGCAATATTCGAGACGAGACATCCAAAAAGCCATGCTGGGTGCACTCTCCTCTTGATTTATCTAGCAAGGGATCATCACAGATGTTTGCCTCGCCGCCTCCGATCCAGGCGGAGCGAATAGTGTCCCTTGAACCTGTTTCGCCCCGCATCTATTCCGTATCCGGGGTAGAGATCGATCGCGTCTTTCTACTTGTTTCGAAACCTGATGATCTTGCACGTCACCACGGATACTCATCTATGAGCGATCCAACAATCACAAAGGTTCACTGTTCCTTTTCACCAGCTACATTTTTCTTGGTACCACCGAAAGACGTAAATTTGGTCTGTATTGCCTCTGGAACAGGAATTTCCCCTTTTGTTGGTCTTGTCGATGCAATTGGTTCTCGAACAGGTTCTTACACAATTGTTCATCAGTGTAAATCTTCAGATATGTTTATGTGTAATTCTCAAACATGGCTGGATTTCACTGCTATGAATCCTGGTTCCATCGTTATGGGCTACATTTCCGGTGATAGGAGTCGTCGAAACTGTCCAATGCGATACATCATACGCAATGGAGCCTTCGAAGAGACAACAGTCTTGCGACGGCGTAATAAATCTGCTTACTACTTCGAATGTGAAATGTTTGAAGAAAGGATATTCGAAACATACAGAAGTGGCGAATTGAATTTAGCATATTGTTGTGGTGGAGTCAAGAGCTCAATTATACCATTACAAACTTTTGCCGATACTAACGGAATGGAGTTTGAATTTACCTGCGAATCGTATGGAGTTCCGTCAACCTTGACCAAGGCTAGCAATCTACTGAGTCAAATTGGAGGGACGATTATCGATCTGAACCATGTCTCTCCCATCCACCCTGGTGGAGATCAAATTCTTCATCAGGCGAATGATATCGTGACTAGTATGAACCAGTTAGACAATAAGAAGAAATCCAATACACCCGATCACTCTATAGCATTCTACGAGCTTCATCCGCATGCTTACAACCTGCACCGTTGCTTAAGAACCCCAGCTGATGCTGATTCGAAAGCATTTGCAAAATTTCTGGAACGACAAGCGATGTCAAAGAGTATACTAGGGAATATGGCCGATAAATACACTCAAGAAGTCTTATCATCTCCCGAGTCGAGCAAGATTGTGAAGATTGCCGCCGAATTGCAATCGTCGGCAATTCAAGCACAACAACGTTCTGGCGACACAGAACGAGCCATCAAATCCGCTTCCCAATTGAGAAAATTATTGGATCACATTCCAGACGATGATGACGATACCGAAAGATGGGGACAATCTCTCGAACTGGTGCCTTCAAGTAAAAGAAATTCTAGCGTGATTTTTGATGTTCCAGATGGTGACGGTGACGTGGAGAAGTGGGGACAATCACACGATTTAGTGCCTTCGAGCAAAAGAAAGTCCAACATTGTTTTCAACATTCCAGACGGAGATAAAGACGTCGAGAGACATGTGCAATCGATTGATGTTATGCCGCCTAGCAGGAGAAAGTCGAGTGTTGTCTTCAACGTTCCAGAGGATGACGACGATTCGGAGAGGTGGGGTAAAACGCATGATTTCGTACCACGCAGCAGAAGAAAGTCTAGTGTGGTTCTAAAAAAACCAGAATTATAATTTTCTTGTCACGCATTTTTTCAATTTTTTTAAAATTTTCTAATTTAAACTCTAGTCAGTTGCTTTCCACCTTTCTTTTTATTCATTCTATCCGCGTCAACCAAACTTCGAAATTCTCCATTCTCGATCTGCAGTAGATTGGAAGGTGATCCATATTCGATTAGCTTGCCTTCGCTAAGAACAGCGATCTTGTCATATCCCAAGACAGTATCAAGGCGATGCGCAACTGTCAAAACAGAAACTCCCTTGTCAACGAATTCTCTTCGAATAGTGTCTTGTACTTGCTGATCTGTCTGTACATCTACCGAACTCGTTGCCTCATCTAATACCAGAATCTTCGACTTCTTGACAAGCGCTCTTGCTAAACAAATCAGTTGTCGTTGACCTTGACTCAAATTACCTCCCCCTTCGCTGATTTGACTTTTTAGCCCACCAGAAGCCTTGAATTGACGAACGAGGTCTGGAGAGACCGCTTCAAGTGCTGCCCACATTTCTTCTGAAGTTGCCCTTCTATTTGCATCTAGATTCGATGAAAGGGTGCCGGCAAACAAGACAGGATCTTGCGGAATAATGGCTAGATTTTCCCGTAACTGCTGCATAGATATTGAACGAATGTCAATACCATCCAGTTCAATGGTACCTTCAGACTCTATTTCCACGATTCTAAATAAAGTCAAGAGAAGACTACTTTTCCCTGATCCTGTTCGGCCCACTATTCCCAAGGTAGTCCCAGGAGGTACTGAGAGTGTCACTCGATTCAAAACTAATGGTGATGACGTACTATATTTCATCGAAACATTTTTGAATGAAATTCCTCCTTTCCAAGGCCATCCATCAGATAGAAGAGCATTATCTTTCAAAGGGCTGGTTTTTAAATTTAGCCCTGGGGGAAGTTTCAGTGCTTCGCCAGGCCTATCTAATTCTCTGGGCATTCGAGGCTTCTCTAAAAGGTCGTTGTTCTTGGTCGTTCCTGTATCAATGTCTGTTATTTCAGTGACTCTTTGTACACTCATCATTTGCGACTCAAGCATAGTAAGGTTCCTTACGGCCCATGCCATCAGCCCAGTAATTGCCAGAGATTGCGTCAAACCCCATCCTGCAGACCCGGATGCAAGACGACCAGCCCGAGATAAGAAAACAGAACTCACTGCTGTAATAAATACCATGCTATTTCCTATGGCCTCCAGCGTTACAGAAAGCCATCGATCTAGTGCTTTTACCGTCGAAAAAACAGAGAGATTCACATCCGATAGCTTGCGATGTCGGGATGACCATGTTAACTTTGCTCCTGGTATTGAACGAATGATTTCAGTCCCACGAAGTGCTTCACTAAAGTGAGTGAATATGGGTGACCTCGTTCGTTGCTCGGTTCGTTTCATGTCACGTGCAGCCGGACGGAATCGTTTTATTATGCGAAGGTAGAGAGATCCAGCAAATGCTATTGGTATCATCATAGCAGGTGAGATGACACCTGAAAGAGCCAAAGCAGTGCTGGATGTTTGTAAAAAACAGTAGAGTACACTTGCAATACTTTCTGGTAGAGCGCGGTCAACTGTCTCCAGTTCCTTGCCAAACCGAGACAAAATTTGTCCAGAAGGTGTCGCATCAAAAAACGACATCGGAGCGCGGAATACTGAAGCCACCATTCGTTTATGATAAAAAGTTGAAGCCTTCAGTCCAACACACATCATGAGAAAGCTTCGAAGCCAAAGAAAAATAGAGACGACGCCGGCAGCATATGCAAGATTATTCAAATACTTTCCTCCCAAAGCACCTGTGACTGAGGAGGATCCGGCCATCTCAGTCCATCTTGATACGGTGTATTGTTGGAAAAATCTTGCACCATCGGCAACGGCAAATGAAGCTAACGTAGCAATCACAAGAGCCGGACTTCCAATTGCCTTTAAGTAACTAATGTATGTAGAAAGAGGTACGGCTTGAGTAGTCATTTTATCATCTGTCGATAGCATAGCATTCCCCTCTGATCGTGAAAGCGAGTGCGAGTTAGTAGCCATAGTCGAGTTTGTACCCTTGTGACTATCATTAATTTCATCGTCATTCTCTCGCGGGATGACTCTATCCGCAAGGAGGTCTGGATTGTTTCGAACTTCCACTCGGACGTCGGGATCTGCATGGCACGAGCAGTCTACATCGTTGGTTTCGACCTTGTAGCCCCCCACGACACGTATCGTATCAATTTTATCGTCTATTTGTTCAACCAACGCATCACGGGGGGTATCATCATCATGATACGAATCACTACCATGATCAATATCCGAAAAACTTCGAAGTGCATATCCTCGTGAAAGCAATTGATCGTAGGTCCCAGAATCAATTACTGTTGAGCAAATCGATTCAGTGTCATATGTACTACCGTTTGAAGAAGCTGATGCTCCCATCAAAATGACACGATCACAGCGTCTTGGTAAGGATGGATCGTTCGTGACAAGGATTGTTGCTGCGTCTGAAGCCTTTAATCTCTTGATGACTCGTTCAAAAACAAGTGCTCCGACTCGTGCATCTAAAGCTGCCAAACAATCGTCCAAAAGGAAAACTTTCGTATCTTTATCACCATACAATGTACGAGCCAAAGCTACCCTCGCTCGTTGTCCACCCGACAAACTCGAACCCTTTTCTCCAACATCCATTTCCGAGCTTAATGTTCCCGATTCTATATCTTGGTCAAGACCAGCGTCGTAAATGGCTTGCACATAGCGTTTCTCATCATATTCGCGACCAAAAAGAACAGCTTCACGAAGAGTTCCTTTCGGCACCCATGCTTCCTGGGAACAGTATCCAATATTGCCATGAACGATAACCTCCGGTCGATCCATCAAATCACCGGTATGTGACGAATTTGTAGCAGCACCGTTATTATTTTCCACAATGATTCTAGGCACTGGTGTAAGTTCTCCTAGTAAACCTTTTATGAGGGCACTTTTGCCACTTCCCACAGAGCCCACCACTGCTACAACCTCCCCAGCTTTTACTTTGAGATTCACGTCGCACAGCGCTGGAGAGTCTGGTGGTGCCACTTCGCCATCTTTGATTAAATTGGATGTTGACCAAAGAAAATTACCGTGTTTCACCTCGATTTCACCGCCGCTACCTGCTTTGGGAGGTAGCTTCTGCACGTACGGAGTGAGCTCTTCAGACGTTAAGTATGATGCAATACGCCGTAATGAATTTTTACCGTTCGCCAAAGAATCAATGAGCATTGGGTAGAAAAAGAGTGGAAATCGCAATTGATTGAAGAGCGAAATAGCTGTAAATATCACACTGGCTTTGATATCCTTGCCAGTTTTGGCGTACGCTGCTAAGGTGACAACCAATACCAGTGCAGGAACTGCGTTGGATATGGCAGAGTTAACTGCTCTTATCACACCTCTCTTTCGATGGAACATGAGTTCATCACGACGATGATGTTCGATGTCCTTCGCAAATTCTCTTTCCCATGATTGTAATTTAAGCAATTTCATGTTTGCAATACTTTCATTCGTGCGTTTCGTTCGTGCGCTTCTCGCTTCGTTTTCGAGGCGGGATAATCGATCCGATATTCGCAGAACCACACTATTTGCTGGAATAACGGTCAACAATACGGCGAGGCCCCACCCAACGCTCGAACCAAGATATTGAAATAGAAGATACGTGTAAATAGCTATCTGCAACGGACCGTCCCAGAGAGTATGGACTTGAATCGCTGTATATTCTATGGTGGAGGCGTCGGATTGCATCAGATTCAAAACCTTTGAAATAACAACACAATGAAAAATCAGGAAGTCAGACAACATTATCAATATAGATAGCATATGCTCCCCCTGGACACTTTTTGAACATCAAATGAAAATATTTCTTCACCATATAACTCACACCTCCAGAACCAAGAGCTTTCATCGGCTTTCCTTTGACGGTATGGTCCACGTCGTTGCTTTTCTTATCACTGTTACCGCCAGTGATGTCTTTTGTCATCACTCTACTCCCACCCTCAGGTAGCCTTAGGGACTTGTCAAAAATCAAACCCTCGATGGCACCACGAACTTGAGTGGACATGTTCACCACATTATGAAAGTACTGATTTTCCGTGATCATTTTCAAACACAGCACTCCTACCAAAAGAAACGCAGACTTGAGTGATTCATGGAGCGGGGTGGATGTACCCGCCTCGATAGATCGCAGCAACCTAGCTACTAAAAGGGAAGGGAATGCCTGAACAGCTGTGTTCAGAAACCTCAATATGCCAGTCAGTATGAGTGCCGATTTTTGGTCCCGCATCAATGCCTTCAGCAAGATGATAGTTTCAGAATTCTTAATAGTGTTCTCGCTTTGTTTCGATTTCTTGCCACTATTGTCTTGTCGTTTTTGTTCTAGTTTGCGACGGGCCTTCGTTCGCGAACGATCATAGTTGTCAGCTAGTGACTCGACCGCAAAATTCATTGACCGGTGTTCCTTGGTCGTAAATGCATCGTCTTCAGTCAACGTCCGATTATTTTTCTTGCCATTATTATCGGCAGCAACGTCCAGCAGTGGAGATACGTAACTGAAGAGAAGCTTAGATGCCAGGGTTGCTGTCGATTCCCCACCTTTCCAGCGACCCTCTTTTCGACCAGCAAAAGGGTTTGCATTCCAAAGGATCCGTCGCAGCATCGAGCGTTTCTTATTACCCTTCGCCACGGACGATGCTTGATCAGACTCCAAAGAATTGGTCAACGCTGATAACGGCATTGCTGTCCTTGAAGACGGAACGGAACCGTCGCGAAAGAGAGGAGATTTTGGTGCCAGTATGTGCGATTTACTTGGTGCGGATAGCGACGATGTTAAAGCCATCGCTGTTATTGGTTGTGATCGTCTCTGGAGATTTTGCAATCCAACTCGTTTTTGCAGTTGTTGTTGATTACGTTGCAAAGTCGATGAGGAGGTAGATCCCCCGACGTCGGCGTTGCTACCGAAGGAAGAAACCAATCCAATCGCCGCCAGTATAAATACCATCATGGCGGCAATCGGAAAATATATAGGTCTTCTAACACATCGGAGCTTCATATCGAAGAATACCCAAAAGAATTTCACTCCCTGTACTCTGTTCGGCTATAGGTAGCATTAATTGCACAATATATTGCTTCACCGTTTGTTGTTCTTCATTGCTGATCTTCGTGCTATGCATACGGTATCGAAAATTGGAGATTGTTTGATGAGGAGGTCATGTCAGGTGGAACGAGTGAGACACGGATGATCACTGACGTCAATGAAAACCTTAATCCTAACTAGAATTTTCTAATTATTTTTGAAACTTCTTGGTGCCCCAAAAAATCAATCTAATTTATTGAAGAGCCGAGGGAGAAGAACAAACTGCGAAAGCTATCAGCACCATCAACCATGACAGAATTAAAAGAGAAGAGAAAAACCGAAAAATTGACTCATGAGGAAGAGAGCCTACGAAACTTGATGTTGGAGAAGATGCACGATAATGGTGATTTCGAAAGGTGTGTATGTGCTTTGACCGAGCATTTTGATACGACACAACGCTGGCTTTAAGCTTCTTCCCGTTTAGATTTTCAGATTTTCGGTTACTAGCTATCATGCTAGCTTGGTAGTCTTTATCGTGGCTATACTCGCTTTGTTATATTTTTCAGCTTCTGGCGGATTCGACGCGAAACAAAAAGAGAGACCCCTTCCCAAAATGCATTGTTTCTTATCCTTATTTCTTTCCTTACATGTACTATAGGCTGAAGAATTCCGCCTATGCTCGACTTGCGTTACACCCAGATGGTGATAAATGGAGGGAAGAAATTATACAAAGAACTCGCGAAGCGATCGAAAATAGTAACGGAGGAACCGATAGCATCGAAGAAATCACGCTCGACGAATTATCTGAAACGATATCCAATCATGGTGTCAAGGGCATCCCAACATCTATTCGAGAGGAAATTTTGTCGAAAATAAAAGTGGCATATAGTTCCTTTGACCAACGACGCTAGCTTGAGACTTTAGCAATGAATCAATATTTGGTAATGACAACACCAAAACTAGACGGGAGAAAGAAAGGAACCGCAAAGTACTACTTGTCGTCAATAAAATTTCACGTTGGTGTATTTGGCCACGATTGTCATAGGAGAGACTCGACAAAATGGTTTCGAAGTTCAAATAAAGAAATTACGAGCCGAGAATTCGATCAACTGTAGCGTAAATCTACTTTGTACCACCGAAGTCCGCTTAAAATGAGAACTTAAAAGTTGCATTTTTTAAAATCCTGTGTTTGGTCTGTTATTCTACCTTAGCGGGGCCAGATGACAATTATGTAAATACCAACAAGCATAATAAATCGTCGGCACGTATGCGAAAGTTTCGTTCCCCGTAAAATCTTTCCATCTGCATTGTACATGGCTATTCATTTGAATTGTGATGCAAATAATTAGTTGCACATTCACAATTTAGGCTATGATTCGATAATTGTTTGAATCCGCGATAACTTTAACATTGTATGCAGGCTTGATTTCCTGGAGGCTTTGTGTATTAGAGGACTACACTTAGCTACAAATTGATCTTCAAAAGTAGAAGGTAGAAGCAGTAGTGTAACAATATCTAGAATCTTATCCATTCCTAATTTACCAAAAAATAATCATACCTCACAATTCCCTCCTCTCTTTTGATTGGTTGGGTTGAGTCAGTCATCGCGCGCAAGCCCAGATCGATTGAAGTTTGGAGCAAATCTATGGGGAAAGACGGAACAAGATGAACACTACTTTCTCACTGAAAGAAAATGCCAATCAAGGGTAAAGATCATTCTACTTCTACGAATAGAAAGTGCAACAGGAAGTTGCAGCAAGTCAAACAAAAAACCATGCTCCAAAGATGTCTTCGGCTTGCGTTTGCATTGATTGCTGTCTCTAGCATAATCAACGTTGACGCCTTGGCTCCGACGAACTTCTGTGCCCGTCGTGCCTTTTTCGAGTCGATGGCGGGAGGATTGGTCGCTTCCGCTTGTATGGCTTCTCCTGCAAAAGCAGAACAGGATCCAGAATTTCGGCAGGGAAATCAGGTCACAGCTTTTAATGGTCTTGCCTATAATTACCGTGGGGGTGAATTTGGGGGCCTTGATGCCAGCTCCATCGACGAGCCCACCGTATCCTACAAAGAATTCAACGAAAAGCTAAAGGCTGGAGAAGTTGCCTTCGTTGAATTCTTGGCCCCTGATGGAGATGTAGCCTACGCTACATTCAAAGACGACGACAAAAAAATAAGAATTGGCGAAGGGTATCCCATCGAGCAACACGACGGATACAGCAGTCCTTTATTTTGTGTTAAAGCCGTAAAAAAGGCTGGCGTTCCGTATAAATTTACTGTGAAGGGTTTGGCAAAGTATTCACAATGAGTTTGATTGGGGACGCAATTTCTTCAGTAAGAAAAGGACACATAAATAATCATCACACTAAAAGTCTCCAATCGATTTCAACTTCGAAGCATTTATTTACAATTTTCAAGCTTTAAAGATTGTTTCCGGTCGTCATTGTTCCTCTCCGCGCCACATAAAACTTCGTTCAGTTTCAACGATAATGTTTTGAGATCGGGTCGAATATCATTCGTTGAAAACGCAATGTTCTCGGTTTCGATGTCGAGCAATTCATTTAATGGTGTCACTTGCTGCTCCATCATATCGTGACCGTCCTGTTCGTCGTTCACACAGTTAGCAGGTCGTATGCCACATGGTATTCGGAGGCTCAAATTTTGATAACCACTGCCATCGTCCCTCGCAACATCTGCGTGGGCATTCTTTTGTTCTTGAATCGTAATATCGACCTGGCACCATGTCGAAACTTCCATGATGTCTGTCTTCAAATCGCAGGGTGGGGCGCCGCCTTCAAAGTGGCCGGTGTTCTCGCCATTATCATCACCCATGCTGCTCAACCATAGAGTCTTGAAAATACAATCCGTCACTTCTGGATCGACCCACTCGTGACACGTATCAAAAAGAAAGGATTGCGTTCGTTTCTTACTTCCATCTTCATAAATAGCATATTCCTCCCCTTGCAAACAGGCACAGACCTGGTGACAAGGAATCCAGCCATGGCTACGATTCGAGCTATGTGTGGTTGGAAAGTCCCATCGAAGGTGTACGCAAGAACCTGGACTTAGAGTTCCAGAACCAATTACCGTCAAGACGCAAACGGGTTGACCCGATGAATTCGATACCCGCAGTGTTTGGACATCATTGCGCCGTCGATACTGAAGTACGAGGGAGTGATTTTTGACTACCATTACTTGTTCCTTCGGTCGTTGGATTTCTGTCACGGAAAGATGGCATGGCAGGCCATTTGAATGCGCCAAACCAAAACAATTGCTAAACTTGACACGGGCGCTTGCAGTATGATTTTGTTTATCTTCGGTGGGGCTGCTGGTGGGAGCAAATACTCGAAAAGGAATTTTTAGAATCCGTTGTTCTGTTGATGATTTGACAAGAACATTGGCCGTATAAAAATATCGACACGTGGTGGCGTGGACAGAATGCGGAAGGTCTTTGGGGATGTCTACACGGAAGGTAAAGGCCAAAATATCACAGTTGATACGATTGCAATCCGCATTTTCGCTATAGCTATCGTTCATGCTGTAGTCCACCTGATCGTCATCGTGCAACCCGCTTTGGAAATCGGTTTCGTTGTTCCTCCATCGCCTGCCGTTGATTCGTTCAGGTAGGTCCAGGGCTTCCATACCATTTGTTGCCCAAAAGCAAACTGTGTCTTCGTTTTGTTCTATCAGTTTGGCATCAAATCGTTGATACAGGAGTTTCAAATATGGATGCGTCTTTCCGTAAATCTTGGTGTAGTTAGAGCAGTCGTGCCATCGAGCATCGATTTTGCAAAACCCTGCAACGTATACTGTAACGGATTCCAAGAGGGATCTCAAAGACATTGGTAATGTTCCCTTCTTATCTCCCAAAATGATCTCGTTAACGCCATTTTGTTGTCGAGCTATCTGTCGCCGCTGAATTAAAACGGTCCCAACAACGGTTCCACCGACGGGATAGGCCGGTCGAGACAAAAAGACCTGAACATCGGGCAAAGAAGATGTCGTCAACGACTTGGATGCACATGAAGTTCCTTCTTTACCATAGCTTCCTGTCATTATATATTTCCCCTCTAAATCCAAATTGTTCCACTTTCAGAGTAGTGAGTTCGTGCCTAAAGCGTTTGTCGCAGTTGTCCAGAAGTATATTGCCGCATTCTGATAAGAAACTCAATTTTATTTCTCGATTTAAAAAATGTAAGATTTACTTATATGCATTAGTGTTAAGGTTACATTTCAGGTTTAAGTTGGTGAGAAGCTTCACAAGTTGTTGAGAAGCTTCTCAACGATTTTTGCCTCACAAGAAAATAGCTTTCGTGCAAGCATTCATTACTCATTACAAATCCTTTTCCCTTTGTTCCATTGAAGTTTTTAAGAAAATCATGAAATTCATTCGTAAGTTAGACCGATACAATCTTTCAATGAAGGGCGACGTTTTCATAGGACATAACTTTATCATCGTTGATGGAAACAAAACCGACCAACGGCATCTCATTCATTTTAAATCTTTCATGTCTCTTCGATGGATATAGGTACAAATCTTTTATTTTCTTTGTTGTCGATTGCCTCCCCAGCGGTGACAGCGACCGACCGCTTATCCCGAATCACACTACATAAGCGTTCAGACGATGAATTAATTTCTGCTCACTTGAGACGAGAGAGAGACGCAATCAATGAAGGTAGAGAGTACGGGTTCAATATTGGAGTCTCGAAAGGTCGAAAGCTTCGTCGAAGAATCCTAAACGATGAAGGCTCTGGCAGTAGTAATGGCCCGATTCTCATCAAGGATTACGAAAACGCTCAATACTTTGGTGTCGTCGAAATCGGTACACCGCCTCAATCCTTTCAGGTTATTTACGATACTGGATCGTCAAATCTGTGGGTTCCAAAGGTATGCTTATGATTTTTTCTTTCTCGTTGAATGAATCGTTCTCTATTTCCACTGGGATTTTGTTTCTTGTAATAATTTATCATTTCTAACCAACTTTTGATTCTCCGTGCACCACCAATGGTGAATTCTGTACCTATAACGAATGCATTCACTGGTATTGAAATTTCGCAATGAAAGGTTGACTGCGCCCATTGTGGACTTCCCTTTGGTCCTACCAAGGGCAAATATGACGATACCAAAAGCTCTACTTTCCAAGAAGACGGCGAGGTTTTCGAAATTATTTATGGAAGCGGTAGTGTAACAGGGTATTTCTCAAAAGACTCTGTTAGACTGACCGATAACATTGTAGTGGAAGACCAGGATTTTGCTCAGGTTTCGGACGCAGGGGGTCTTGGTATCGCATACACATTCGGAAAGTTTGATGGTATTTTTGGTTTAGCCTTCTCTAGCATCAGTGTTGGATTCAGAACCACTGTTTTTGAGAATGCCATTCGCCAAAATCAGGTTGATCAGCCCATATTTTCTTTCTATTTGGGTCAAGAGAACGGTCAACCTGGTGAACTGATCTTCGGTGGCTATGATTCATCCAAGTTCACAGGATCTCTCAATTACGTAAAGCTGGACGAGGCAACCTATTGGCAAATCAGAATGGACTCGGTGCGAGCAGGAAGCTACGAGAAAATGGCTTCGGGAGACGATATGACTGCCATTATAGACTCGGGGACCTCTTTTATCACTGGACCCGAAGCTGAAGTAGAGAAGTTGGCAAAGGCCGTTGGCGCTACAACAAATCTTATGGGAGAATATACTATTAACTGCGATAAGATCAATGATATCCCCGACATCGTATTTGTTATTGAAGAAATTGAGTACACTATTCCGGGACCCAAAACAGTAATCGAAGCACAAGGAACGTGTTTGTTTGCTTTTTTGGCGACTTACGTACCTGCGCCTGGCCCTCAATGGATCTTGGGGGATGTATTTATGCGAGAGTACTACACAGTGTTCAATTATCACGACAAAACGATTGGTTTCGCAAAAGCAGTGAGAGAAGTGGACCACGATCATTCTCTTGGCATTGAAGCAAATTTCGGAGATTGAGATAATCACGGCTGCCTTGCTTCGGATGGACATTCGTGGTGCGTATATTCGAGCAAGTGCATTTGCCCATGGAAAAATTGATTGTGATAGTGAAATCTAATAGATTGACTAAGGAATTTTCAATAATTCGGTTCGTAATCACGAATACGTGTAAGAATAAGCAAACATAATTCGTCGTTGGATTTTTATATCAATGTCTAAATTGTTCCCTTATTTGCCAGCTTCGAATGTTGGAGAAACCCATTAGTGTTTCTTTTGCTTCAGCATACTCTTCTCCTATGTGATCATATATGGCTTTAGTTCGTCGTTTGTCGAGTGGTACCTACAGTGTCCAACGATCGCTCCCGGTTCAAAATTTCTCTCACCTTCTTGAAATTGGTTGTATCGATCGTAACTACGGCGTTCTTGGAAATTGGAAGCCCACATACTTCACCGGTTTTAGGGCATTTCCACTTGAGAAATCTCACAGCGACCGAAGAGGACATAGATGACTTGTTACCAGAGTTCGGTGGTAGAGATAATACCTGAACGATATCTGTAAAGATACGACAGATCTCTTTCCTCGATCGGTTCGGTAGTCCATTTTGGACAACGTCCTTGAACGTTACAATACATTTTGTAGGCAGACTTTTTTGCATTTTTGCGTCAATGTTAGGACTTACAAATCGTGGCGACGATGAAACTTCCCTGTTAACAGTGTTTGATGCAAATCTTTGTCTTCCGTATTTAGTTTGGCTTCTGGACCGCGATTGTCTGCGACGAATAACGTGACACGCATACGAGTACAGAGCATCCGCAATTGCCACACGCTCATCTTTTGGATCCTTTTGAGCTGTTTTAGCTTGCTCTAGATTACGCTGCCGTTCTTTTGCCCGAGCACGAATACGATCGTCGATGGTTGTGGGAACGCTGCTGATCTCATTAGTTTTGAGGCCACTGCTCTCCGAATTATTCTTTATAGCTCTTGACAAACCCGCGTCTTGTTGTAGCATAGAATCGACAGAACGAAATTTTTCATTGTTGCTATCATCTGAAGTTTTTGGGGCATTTTGTCCAACTGATTTCTGTTTGTTGTTCTCAGTTTTCATTTTTTCTCGTTGAAGCGCGAGTAGCAGACGAAGCGCAGTTTGCGATTTCACTTTCGGGACACCAAAAGACTGAGCTTCTCGAACAAGGCGGCGCAACTCTTTCACTCTATTTACTCGATTTTCTGATCTTTCTGGCTCAGCTGGTACATGGGGCGTCAATTCCAAAGCTATAGCGGCGAGTCTTCGTCGTTTCTTTGATTGAGGACTGGAAACCACCACTTTGCCATACGAAGCAGAGTCGTTCGTACGATATAGAGTGGGAACTGCTACGCAATAAAGGTCGTGCCAAAAGCGCTCTTCCTTAGAGAGCTTCCAGAGTGATAATTCCATTTCTGGAGCATCCCGAGGTATTTTTTGACTCCTCCCATCATCATCGTCGCCGTCGCCATCTTTGCCTCCTGAGGACACGGGCACCACACTATAATTTTCAACCTTTGAAGATATTTTAGAAAAGTCAGAAAATGAAATCCGGTCACTGTTTGATATCTTCTGTTGCTTTTTTTGATGTCGGTGAAGCTGCAAAGCGCTGTCGAGATGAACCAGACATTGCTCATCCACTGAAAGTCGGATCAGACTCTCCTGTGATAGGTCGTTCTGAGGTGATACGACCTCGTCTTCCCTTCCATCTCTCACAGGCGGTGGGGAAATTGGTGGTATAGGTGTCTTTTTCCGACTATGGATACTCATTCTGTTCGGATAGAGTGCCTCTTCCCTCCAATGCTGCTTTTCCAGGAACGGACGAGAAAATTTTCCCGCAAAGACACAAGCCCTACGACGCACAGACAAAGAATTTATGATTGACTGTTGTTATCTGCTCAAAATTATTAACTACCACCACCATTTGCAGTATTGCAATGAAAGACTAACTTCAAGTGGAAATCTAGGCCAACAACCTAGTAGCTTAACTGCAGTACATCAAACAATATTACAATTGCATTGCTAAATAAAAGTTTAATCATTGAAAATAATGTGATGAAATCTTTTGACCTGCCGGAGCGTAATTTCCTTTTCCCTCTCTATGCTTCACTTAGTCGGAAGCTTGTGCGTTAGCCTTTTCCATTCAGTTTGGTACACGAAAGCATCAGACAGAGAACTGTAGAATCATCCTTATCATTGAGTCAGCTTTCGTCGATGTTTATCCAAGCAAACACGCCAAACCTGCGCTCAAAAGCATCTGAACAATTGTGCTTGTTCGACAAGATGCAGCAGCAACAGATGGAACTTCCGTCACGATGGTCGGCCCAAAAACATCAAGTGGAACTTCAGATGGAGTATTCGTGGGAGCTTTTGTAGTTCCATAATTACTTGGTTTGCCCGAGGATGACGATAAATGCTGTGGTGTTGGCATTGGGGTGCTCGTGGGTTTGGGCGATCCACTCGGTAAAGCTATAGGTTTTGAACTCGGCAATGCAGTGGGGCTTGATATAATCAAACGATCGCAATCTTTCGACGTCGATTCGATGCAGGTTGGCTTGAATGAATTAAACTGTTCAATCGTCTCGAACACAGACGAAAATTGACAAAGAGACCCACTACTATTACTTACAAAATTCATTGAATTTTCAAATGTGCTTCCGAAGACAACTACATCCGACGACCCAACCAAGTTGTCTTTGAAACAAGTCTTTTGCATAATCACAGGACCGAGCGATTCGACAATATAACTATGTGTACTAGGTCTAGTATTGTTCCAAACCATGTCATTGTTCTCAAACACTGTTCCCTCCATGACTATTCGGTTTTGATCACTGTTGCCATATATTAAGGCGTTTTGAGAGCCCAACCCAAAGTAGCGATTATTCTGAAAGCAAAGAGGATGCAAAAGTGCAATTAAATGTTTCGTTAGCCTCAAAATAAGAATATCTTCGACACGGTACAAATGCAACGAATGATACAACTTACCCGGAAGTCGCACTCAAAAAATGATGTCACCAGCTCTTTCGTCGGGTTTGATGCATCGAAGTAATCCAACATGATCGGAGCAGACGAGTTTGTGAAGTCGCGGAACTCGCAATCACGAAATGTGATCGAGCCCGGCTTGTTTGCCAATAAAGAATGCTCCCTTGCTCCCATGAACACAAATCCTTCGATTTGAACATTCTCCAAAGTCTCATCTTTGATTCCAAGTGCTTTTGTACCATCCATATGCAAATCGCCTCCTCGTAGCCAGCAAAGATCTTCTCGAGAGCCTCGATCTCCGCACCGGATTCGTATATTGTTTCGTAAAGGGAGCGGCGGGTTGACAGTACCGACGTTTGGCTGAACTAGGTTGCCATCATAATCTAGATTTCCCATTTCGTAAATTTTCCGTGGGCAGACGACGTACGAGCGAGATTGTGAAGTATCGTTGACTTGAGATTCTTTCTCGTAAATCTGTTGGAAATCATCGACACATGGTTGTCCGACAGTCGACAGAGGCAGAAGAAAAGCGGAAAAGGTCATCATCAAGAAACCAAAACATGGCCCCCGATTGGCGTTGTTCTTACTCCTGGAGCGCTTCATTGACTAGTGCATGTGAAAACACAACTTGATGGAACGAATTGTCAACACCGACAACAACAAAATAATATCCTTTTTTCGATAACGTGGAAATCCGGAGAATGAAAAAATAATGGTCAACGCTCCCAACTTTTGAAATTCTCTGCCTGCGCGCTGGAATGTTCCCACTTGCGCGACTGTTCGTCTCAAGACTGATTTATGACCCCAATGATTTTATGACCGCGCCTTCTGTCCTTTTTAGCTTTTTGAATCATCCAGAATGTTGTGTTTTACGCGAGGCTATTTTACCGTCGGAAGCGGGACGGCGCACGTACCTCGCCTAGGAAGGTGCTATCCATTTCAAGCGTCGACCCATCCAGCATACATCACAAAGCAAGGTCAGTGGTGCTGGGAGATATTGAATCTACCAGAACCAAGCGATAGGCAACGCCGCAATCAATACCAGGCCGCTATAGGCAGGATCGAACGACTCTGATTCTCTGATCAACAGCGGTGCGAAGAAAATTCTCGGTGCACGCCTGATCGGAAGGGTCTTTTTCAACTGTAACTACATATACAACCTGCGAAGTATATACTTTGTACAATTTCATACAACAGTGCATTGTGGTTCAGCGCCAGTTACTTGCGGTTTGCGTCGTACTCCGAGTTTTTGAAACGAAGTGATAGCAGAACGATCAAAAGACATCCAGCTGATCGACGATCATTGCCATCGCTTGCGGGAGAGAATACGAAGAATTGCACCCAAACACAAATTCTTCACTTCCGTGGAAGATGAACATATTCAGTAAGAAAAAACGCAGTAGTACTAACCAAAACAGCAACAGCGAGTCTTCCGGAGCGGACGAGGAAGAAAACGATCACCGAAACACAAACAATACTTCCGCGATGGATATTCTAGTAGACAGTGGTAGTGACGAAGACGAGATTTTCGACGACGAGGATGATGAAGATAGATCGAATAGTAATAGGGGATCTCAAAGTGGTTCGTATCGTGATATCATATCGCAAGGCGACAGCAAAACAACTGAAAACCATGCCTCGCCAAAGGTGATTCATTCCATGGAAGAAGACGATTACGGGACCCGTACCTTCTCGGATGCATCTGACGCCGACTCAGACGACGACCACAATGATCGCGACGATGATAGATCCCATAATTCTCAGCACACAGATGATGATGACTCACATGACGCTACCGAAGAAAAGCATGGGAGTGACAGTGGAGAAGATTATACCGACGACGAAGACGAAGGCGAAGATGGTTATAAACAAGGCGGATATCATCGTGTAAAAATTGGTGAAGTCTACAACCAAAGGTAAGAGTCGAAATCATTTGGAAGGAAAATTAATCTCAGCTATATGTTGCTTTTGCTAATGAATTGTCCGTCGGGACAATGCAATGAAACAACTTCCCACCTAAACATTTTTTTACATGCTATTGCACTCTTGAATTACGATTTGCGAAATAAAATTCTAGATATGTCGTCATAAAAAAATTGGGATGGGGTCATTTTTCAACAGTTTGGATGGTCAAAGATCGCAAAGCCGTTCAGAACAATGAAGGAGAACCATTCTTGGCATTAAAGGTTCAAAAGTCCGCCGATCATTACACAGAGGCGGCCATGGATGAAGTGGAATTACTTGATTGTATTCACAAGGAACGGAACAAACAGCATAATCTCCCTAAGGATAAAAAAGATTCTGATAAGGTAACAGCCGGAGAAATGGCAGAATACTCGAAGTACTGTGCCACATTGCACGATCATTTTTTTCACACAGGACCTAACGGTCGCCACATGTGTATGGTATTCTCGATGCTGGGATGCAATCTCCTCTCGGTTATTAAAGCCTTCAACTACCGGGGTATCCCTATTCCCGTTGTAAAGAACATGGTGACTGGTATCTGCAAAGGTCTTGATTTTCTCCATAGAAAATGTCAAATTATCCACACCGATCTGAAACCAGAAAATGTATTGCTTTCGTACAATCAAGATAGTAACGGTAGTGATACAGCAAATATTACTGGTTCGATGGCTAGGTTAAATATTGGAAACGATAGCAGCAATGGTGGGCATCAAGAATTGGCAGAATCTATCAAAGAATTGGAGGACGAGCTGCAGAAGACTAATTTGACACCGGCCGAACGCAAGAGACTGAAAAAACGGCTAAAGAAAAAGCGACAGAAAGCACGGAAGAAAATATTTGGGTTTGGTGGAGACGGTGGTGATGATACAGGTGGAACTGATGATGAGGAGGACGACGATGATGACGACGATGAGGAAGATGGAAACGACGACGCCCCAACTTTGTCGGATTTGGAGCTTTCGCGTATGCTAAATAGTGCCTCTAATCTTGTGTCCCCGAGGTCATCCGATGATGGAGTTGTGCCGGCAACTGCATCTGTCAAACGAAGATTGAATCATAGTCCTTTTGTGACGTCAAATTTTGGACATCGATACGAACAAGCAGACTCCAAACTCATGGGCTTGTTGCAAACGCTTATTGATGTTCGCAGGCCATCGTTGGAGGAATTTTCACGAGATTTCAAAACTACTTCCGAAGAGGGAGACAGCAAGGGGGTTGCTGAAATCGCTTTTATGCTCCGTGCCTTCACACCTGAAGAGGAACTTGCGGAGGGTGTTTCTGCTGCACTTGGAGGTATACCATGGGAGTTGTCGGAAGACAAGTCTAGGCGAGAATGGTGAGTTTTTTTTTGTATAGGCCTGTTCATGATGCACCCAATATTGAAAATTGGAAAGTGCTAAAAGTTTGCTCAATATTCATCCATTAATGTTTTCTTATTTTCGACAATTAGGCGATGTAAGATCACTGCACCTAGTGCTGGAAGGTACAATTCAACTTCGACGAGCCCTTCGACATCTTTTCAATTGATCCAAAAATGTAGAAATAAACTCGATGCGGAAGAAAAACAAATATTTTCCGACTTGGCTTTGCAGGTAGGAACAAATTTAAGTGGAGAGGGGGGAAAGAATGATGTGTCAAACAAAAATGCCAAGAGAGCACTTCCATATTCTTTATTCAAACTGAGATTCCTTGTTCCATCAACGTACGTTGTTTTGAGCTTCCTGGAGAGTCGATTGCATGGTGTAGTCTTTTTGACATATCGGCGAGATGAGGGTAAACCTCCCTTGGACGGCATTTTATTTGGACCACATGCACGATCCTTTTGTGACCATCCTTTAGCGATGCGATCCAACAGCGAAAATTCCGGCAAATCATCATCAGTGCCTTCCACTTGTATATTTGGCTTTGATTTGCGCCAAGTCAAAGATTTTCAGGCGCTTCCCTCGTTAAAGGAAGATGGTTCAGCATCTCTTGATCTTGATAGTCCTTCGTTAGATCGAGTTCTGGGTTGGTGGATTGCCCGTAATCCTATTATGGATCGGGCCAAGGCCTTTCTTGGTTTTGATCCAACTTCTGAGTTCATCAATGCACTGGGGGAAAAGGTAACCAGAGATACCAACGTCGGTTCTGATGACTATTTCGAAGGTGGAAAGAAACCCAACAATAATTCCAACATAGCGAGTCCAAAGCTTTCTCCTCCGGATTTATGTGATACGGACGCTTTGCTATCGACCAAATCAGTGATAGTAGACCTTGGTAACGCATGTTGGACGCATCGCCATTTCAGCGAGGACATCCAGACGAGACAATACCGCGCACCTGAGGTATTGATCGGTAGCAAGTAAGTTGGGCAATTTGCATCGTATATTTTCCTTCTCTTGCTCTTTTCGTTTTCTAACAATTTGTATCAACTATGCTGTTTTAGGTACAATACTTCGGCTGACATGTGGTCCCTAGGATGCATGACTTTTGAACTACTGACAGGAGATCTTTTGTTTGATCCGAGGGCGGGAGACGACTACGATCGTGACGAGGATCACTTAGCTATGTTTCAAGAGTTGCTAGGTCGGATGCCAAAGAGACTAGCTCTAGAAGGAAAATACGCAAAACAATTCTTTGACAAGAAGGGCTCGCTGAAACATATCAAGAGTCTCAAATTTTGGCCGATTCAGGACGTCCTGATTGAAAAGTACCACTTTGCCAAGGAAGATGCAGATGCTGTTGCCGATTTTATGCGACCGCTACTGGACTTCGATCCGAAGACTCGAGCAACTGCTCTCGATGCTCTGCGGCATAAATGGCTGCAATGATACTAAGTTAAAGTGACTCTCATATATGTGTTAACATGAGGCTCAGCACTAATTAGATTTTTCTTTTTAGCTCTTATAAATCTACCGTACACATTAAATAGCGCATCTAATGTAACCAATTTCGGTGCCTTACCGAAGAGCCTTCACAAAGAAATACGGAAACATTAATTAGAGAACAAATCCATTACAAAGTATGATGCCTCAACTATTACTTTATCAACAAGGATGTTTTCCATATTTTTTTGCTTTCTTCCCAACAGCTGCAACGAATTACAACTTGTCGCGATGCAGAATGTTGCTGCCGTATTCTTCGTAATCTGTTTTGGACGTCCACATGGACTTGAACGTTGCAAGACTTCCCAAAATCGAACCTCCTACAAATGCAGAATTAACACGTTCTGGCGGAGCCGAAATTCGTATTTTCGTGTGAGATGGAGATCGAGACCGTACCTCGTACAGCATTCGGTCACCAAATCCTGGAAGAAGAGTCGATCCACCTGCCAAGACAACCTGTGAAAAGAGAGTAGATCTCAAGTCAATATCACTCTTCATAATGGAATCCACAAGGATGTCAGCCACTCCCGCTTCCTCCGATCCGATCAAGGAAGGATCAAATAGAATATTTGGTGCTTGGTAGCGTTCTGTCGACAATGTCACTCCTTGGCCATCCGGTAGTGTATATTGTGACCTTGAGTCCTTTTCTGTCGAATCGTCGGCCATCGGAGTTCGCGTCACAAAACAAGTTTCTTCTTTCATTGTTTTTACTAGATCAGCCTCGGCCGTTGTGGTGAAGGAAAGGCCCGAACGACGGAGAAGTAATTGCATCTGTCGCGTGACGTCTCTTCCGGCTACATCGCTTCTCGTTACCGAGTGCGGAAGTGCAAATCCTTCGTACACGGGAACGGCATGCGTAACTCCCTCACCAACATCCAGCACAACACCTGTAGTTCTACCGGATGCATACAAGCTTAGAACAGCAGGTGGGGCAAAGAAGAGAGCTGGGGCACGGAAAGTTTCGAAAAAAATTTCGGCCACCTTGTCTCTATTCTGGCAAGGATTGAGGGGAGCTTCGGTCAACAAAACAGGGTGATCTTCAGCTTTAACATTGATGTTTGGTTTGGAATAAATATGCTGGACGTAAATTTGTAATAATAGTAGAACATGAAAAGATTAAGAACAAAAGCAGCAGTAAAGAAAATTTTGTAGTTACATACATGCACATGGTAGAGTCTTACCTCCCATAGAGCTTCCATGGCATCCCATCCTCCGTTAACTATATGTCCTTTTTCCATTGGATATTCTAAAATGAAAGACCCACGATGCTCATCTAACTTTTTCCCCACGAACACGGAAGATGGGCCGGTGGACGCCAAAGACTGTTCAGTTTCTAGCGCTCCACCAGGCATGATGCGCAAGTGCTTGGTTCTTCCGACTTTCGTTCCAACCACAACCTGTTTCGGTATTTACATGTAAATCACGAGAAAAAGCAGAAGAGAAGATGAGAAAAGGGTATGGATAAAAAATGACGAACGACAATCGGCTCTTCACCAATACAGTATACTGAAACAGCAAGATTGAATATTCTCGAATAAGATTTCGAGACCAACTAAATCATTTTCGACCAATGCTATGTACCAATTGAAACCAAGAAAGGAAACTTGCCTTTGGTTTCGAAGTACCTGCGAAGCCAGCTTTTAACGTTGCTGTTCCATTATCGATGACCACGGGTTGGTTAAGGAGCAACGAGCTTCCCGAAGCATCTCCTGTTGCTTCTTCAGATGCCATTTTTGGTAATATCGAACTTTAGCTGTTATACCCTTTTAAATTTATCTGAGCAATTGCTGATCTTGTTTTTGCCGATCGTTGAACCTTGTTGGCGTTACGGTATGTGGGTTTGTTTAATGCTGCGTGTATGTTACCCAAAGTGTAGTAGAGTATCAGCATGCGCATGGACACAATCTTGCGGTGCACTCGGATAGACACTAACTTAGATCCACAACAAAAAAGCAAACGCTAGTAGAGTCCCAAGTTTGCCCAAAACTTCTTGAATTTAGAAATTGTATTGTTAAATTGCTTCGACGAACAGCCAAGCGATAGAATATGACGAAAAAGATCAATGTTTGCACACCATATGTATATTAATCATCCAGATAAACAAGTCGGTCACAGAGGAAAGGCTACTTAGACTCACAACCAATACATCAGTCTCAATTCATTTGCGACCATGATCTTCGTCGCAATGCTCTTGTTCCATTCAGTGGCTCATGGATTTCTCAGATGTGAAGTTGATGGTTTGTTTGGTAGAGCAAATTTAGGCACTGGCAATATCCACTTCAACGGTCAATATTTGCCATCGTCTTCATGTAGTAACTTTCGATTGGATGCCGCCAGAGACAACAACGATGAAACAAACGTGAATAGCAACATCATTCCCGAAAAAATACGTTGGATTTTTGATGAGGCAGAAGGCGACTATTTGGATGATGACGACGACGAGTCCTTTTTCGACGATTTATTTATGACGGACGATGAAGATGATGGCTACAACAATGGTGGTAATTTCATCACAGATGACAATGAGGAACCAGACGACAATTTAAGCGACGGTAATCTACTACAATTAGATGACACATATTCCAAACAACTACTTACATCACCATCAATGATAACCGAGGCACTTAATGTGAGTTCTATAGAATCGTTGGTGGCCGGGGATGGAGCAACAGAAACTACAGAACACGGTAAATCAGTGACAGTGTCAAACATCTTGGAGACACTGGAATCGGATTTGTCCTATTTTTACCTTCGCGACGGATTAGGAATCCCTGAGGATGTGATGTGGAAAATTACTGCGGATGCGCCGTCTGTACTAGGAATGAAGGCAAATAATATCCGTAATAAGGTGCAAGTCTTACAATCTCTCGTGGGCTTTACCGATGCAGAGATCCGGGATCTTGTATGCTCTCAACCGGGTGTGCTTCAATTGAGCGTGAAAAAGAATATATCTCCCACCATACTTTATTGGATCCGGCAACTCGAAATGGGAAAAGACGACCTTAAAGCTTTGATCTTGGGTTGTCCAGCTCTTTTGAAGTACTCAAGGGCCAACATGAATCGAAAATTAGCTTTCTTCCAAACCACTATGGGATATTCCCTCTCCGATTGCCGCAAGCTATTGCTGATGAACCCTCGATTGCTAACCTGTAGTGTCAAGGCTGGATTGATTCCTCGACTCAATTTTTTACACAAGGAAGTAGAAATGTCCTTACCCGACATACGAAAGGTTGTGTTAAAAAATCCGAGCATACTTCTTATGAGCGTCGAAAATAACTTAACACCCAAGTGCGTCTTTTACTTTATCATGACTCTGCAAATGAGTGCTAAAGATGTCGGGAAAATGCTGCAGAAGTATCCGCAAGTACTGAATTATTCCCTAGAGCACCACATTCTTCCCATAAACCACTACTTTTTGAGTCTAGATCTCTCCAACTATGAATTCGCTCGCATCCTTCAGCGTTATCCACGCCTAATCACCTACAGCTTGATCCGCATCAAGCGACGAATTGGATATTTGCGCTTTGAATTGGCTCTCGAAGCCAACGCAATTCGTCGCATCCTATACCAATCTCCTCAGATTCTATCTCTTGGGCAAGAAAATCTTGAAAGCTCTGTTGAATTCTTACTTCAAGCTGTTGCGCCTGGTGCCTCCTTGAAGGCCACCAAAAAGTCTTTCAACGAGAGCGATAAAGCTTCCATCGATGACTCTGAAAGCATCGAAGACGCAATTACCATAGATGCTTCGGGGGATGTAGTCGAAATAGACGGTCAGGATGCATTGGCAATCGTTCAAATTTTGATCTCTGGATTGCCGAGTTTGTTGGCTCTGAGCATCGAAAACAATCTGAAGCCAAAAGTGGATTATTTGAGAGAACGACTCGGTCAAGACGAGCTAGCAAACTCTCTACTGCGGATGCCGGTTCTGTTGGGATACTCCCTTGAAAATCGAATACGGCCACGTTTGGAACAAATCTTGAATGCCAACATTCCACCTAAGAAAATCACTATTGCCATAACCCTGAAAGAAGACGCTTTCAATGAATGGCTGAAGCGAGAAACTGCTCGACAAAATAAATCATCAACTATGATTACCGTTTCCAAACCATCATCTTTCGTCACAGGACCGACTATCAAACCACAGGAAAATTCAAAACCAAAGAATCAGAACGAAGAGTTATCAGCCATAGAAGCAGATGATACTGATCATGGAACAAAGAATGGGAATAATAGAATTGTAGAGAAAGGGGGGAAAATTGTTCATTGGCGAAGGTGACATAGTTTGAAACGCAGAACTTCAACTGTCACTTCTGACTTTCGAGGTCCGAATTTTAATGATCAAAATGTTTTAAAAAACAAGTGATTTATTCCTCTACAAAATAATCTTTTTTTATTTCATTGTAGTTTTCAGATGCCAATGCTGGTGAGGCTGATGCTGGTGGCAGGGGCACATCTGCTGCTCAATGGTGCTGCACCCACCCTGCCTGCCTGGCTGCTCCTGGCAGCGGCACAGCCCTTGCCTCAGCTCCTCCATCCCATGGGGCCTCACAGGTGCGCCCCAAGAGCTTGCCAAGGTGAGTTGGGGCCTCCCCCAGCACCGCGTGGTTGGCAGAGGGCCTTGTTGCCTTGGGCCACAGGGTGGCAACCCCAGCCCCCATCCCTGGGGAGCCTGGGGAGCCTTGGGCTCCCCAGTTGGTAGCAGGGCTCCAGTGTGGCTGCTATGGCCCTGGGGCACAATATGGGAGCCCCCTGGTAGCGCACATTGGCACAAAAACAGTGTTTAAATTTTTTTGAAAAGCGTTACTCTGGTATTTGCAGTCTGTGCAAACTATGTCCTGAAAATCATTTTTCGATTTGAAAAAAGAACTCTCGAACTACGTAGCTGGAAGCACGACTTCACAGAAACATAGCAACTAATACCTACTCAACAAGTAGCAATGTTCAAAAAGATAAGCAGTGGCGGCAGCAATGCCGCAGTTGGACAGGATGCGCTCGTATCGCTTCAAAAGGCGTCGAAAACATGGAAGTCGTTTGACTGGGCGGTGCGCCAGACTCAATGGGATTCCACACTTAGTGAAAACAAAGAATCACGTGAATCTAGTCAAGCAGCTCGAAAGCAGTTAGCAGAGACAACAAAATTACTCAAACGGGCCGTAAAGACCATTGAGTCATCCGGAAAGGCTCTGGGATCGAACCAGAGCGAAGATAATGTCACGGCAACGATCAAGGCAATAGAGACTTTGTCGAAGCAAGCAAGGGTTACTGTCAAATCTTATCAAGGTGAGCTTTTTGTTGACTGATTTTAAATATGAAAATCGAGTTCAACTGTATCTCGGAATGCATGGCATGATTGGGAACATACCTATCTTATGACTAACTGTTCGATTTCTTTTCAATCACAGAGGAAATCGATAACCTAACCCGCCGAAGCAAAGCCACCGAGGGTGCTTTTGATAAGCTAACGCAAGCACTCCGTGACGTGCAAGATCCGGCTGGACTATTGTTTGATGCTACAGAACAGCTAAACATCCAACAGCAAGAAATTCAACAGTTGAGTGAAGAAAATGCATCGCTTGATACGAGGTTGCAGAAGTCAATTAAAGAACATAATACTACCAAATCCTCTGCAGCGGCTAGCAATAGTAGTAAAGAAGAAAAGGAGGAAATTATGCAGCTCCGTCGTGAGGTTGCCGAATACGAGGTAGAATTCCGATCACTAAAGAACCAAGACATCACTATTCGAAAACTCGAGAAACGCATTGAAGACCTGCAACAAGGAGGAGAAGCTCAATTTGAGGCCAAACTAGAAGCTGCAAAACAGGAAGTTGTAGAGACTGAAGGTCGTCGAACAACAGAGGCATTAGAACGAGAGGCAGCTATGGAACGAAAGGTAGAGACACTCCAACTGCAGCTCAAGGCCGCAGAGGCGGGTCGAGCGGCCACCAATAAGCACATGTTGGAAGCGAGCGAGGGCGTCGGAGAAAGAGAGGCCGCATGGGATGCACAGCGAAGGATTTTAGTAGACGACGCCGAACGGGTGCGACTTATGCTACACGAAGCGACTCGAGAACGAGACGATCTACGCCTCAAGGTGGCAGCTCTAGATGGGTCCATCGCAGGACAAAAACCAGCGAACACTCCTCCAAGTGGTGGCATAACAATGGCAGATTTACTGAATGAACGGACGGCATATGAAGCAGAAGTATCTGAATTATCTCATACAGTGAATGCTCTACGAGAAGAAATTAGCCTCAAAGACAACGCAATGGTTGATGAAAATCGAACTTTGCAATCCAGGATTGATCGATTGGAGCAAGAGAATACAAACTTGAATTCAGAATTGTCACGAACGGTTGAGCAACTAGACGCGGCTCCATCCCAATCGTTGATGGACAGCATGAAACGCGAACTACGAATTCTGAAACGTTTAGAATATAATGCAGAGGATCCTGACATGCCCAACACCGATCCGGAAATTGCTGGACGCAACGAAGATCAAGGAAAGGATCTAGAATCAGTTTTAGTTGCCAAATTACGTCGAATTGAAGCGGAGCTAGTTAAAGAAAGAAATCAGAATAACGAACTCAAACAAGAGCGCGAGTCGTTGCGAAAGGAGATGAAGGGCCTAGAGCAATCCAAATCTGAATCTGAAAATGTTATTGCGACATTAGAGAAAGATTTAGACCGCGCGATTTCTTCTTCGACAAGTCCTTCGAAGCCTAGTAAATCATTGAAGAAAGATACACTGGCGATTGCTCCCAGTGACCCTAAAACTTTATTAAGTGTATTGGATCCAAATGCCCCACCCGAAGCATCATCACAATCAACGTTCGATGAAAAGGCCGCACCAGAGCCTGTTTCTAAAACCAGCATTGAAGAAAAAATATCCGACGATCGCTCTGTTGCAAATATCATCATGTCACAACGCGATCGACTTCGAGCTCGCTGTGATGCCCTCGAGGCAGAAAGAGATTCGTTTAAGAGAGAATTACAGGCACAGGTGGACGCTTCTGAGTCTTTGCGATCCGATAATGCAAAGCTATTTGAAAAGATGAGATATTTGCAGAGTTATAATAAAAACTCTTCAAGCAATCGTTCAAATGTATATTCGAGGCAGAATTCTCGTGACCTGGACCTTGAAGCCCTGGAACAGAGATACGAAGCATCAGTAGACCCCTTCCGCCAATTTAGCAAGACAGAACGTCAACGCAAACTTGATGGTATGTCGCCTATGGAACGAACTGTCTTTGTTGTTGCCAAAGCAATGCTCGGAACCAAGGAGATGCGAACCTTTTTGTTTTTTTACGTTCTAGCTATGCATCTGCTCGTATTCTCGACTACATATCACTGGTCCCACAATGATTCTGGAACCGACTGTTATTTGATGCATGAGCAGCACTCCCATCTACCTCCTGTGCATGACCATTCTAATGAGGGTGCAGCAGATATTGCGACATGAGCAAAAGAATGAAGTATCAAGGTACACTTCCATTTTTTATTTGTGATTAGATTTCACCAATTCATTCATCAGACAGTATATTTAAATTAACGAGAACTCCATTAATCTAGGTAGACTACACGTATTGCTTACTTTTATGCTATCGCAATATATCCTTTTATCACTATTAACGATTGTGTTATGTTGCAAGATTTGGAAATTATTTTTTGATTTGGAAGACGCGTGTTCTGGCCTTCAACAGACAACACAGCGGACGCATCAAATAGTGATCGGCTTAAAATCAAACAAGCTGATGATAGCAACCAGTTTGTGACGAAAACAATTGTAGAAATTATTCTTTGTTCAATGACAGGTCCTCTACGCATCTTACTTACTTCTTGCAGCCGGAGATCATCCTCTGCCGTTGCTGGATGTCTGCGGCAGGCAATACAACCGCAGATATCGTCACTTTCACTGCGCTCAGCAACCGTTCCCCCCAGGGGTGATTCTTGCGTTCGTTTCTTTGCCAGCGGTGATGACTCTAGCGACGGCGATCCTCGCAACAGTGTGAAATCTTCAAATCAGCAAGAACAGAAAGATGAACTCGATGACGACCCCTTTGGCGTACATTTTCAAGACGGAAACGATTTGGGAAATCTCGGACCAAAGAGTCCTCCTCGTTACAAACGAGATGCCGTCACCGGAAAATTCACTGGGGAAGAAGAAGAAGAGCTTACGGAAAGCGAAAAGAAATTATTGAACATGGATGCACTTCAGGAACAAGAGTATCTGCTGGACAAGGTTTTAAACGAATGGGACATCGACGCCACAGACGAAGACGACGATTCGCCCTTTCCAGAGTCGGTAAAATTGTCCCAACTAGCGAGGCGTATTCGAGAGGACAATGCAGGATTGACCACTCTAGGAAGGAGCGTAGAATCTCAGGCCGTACGTGGAAAATTGGAAGACGGAGAGGACGCCTATGTGGACGGGACAGGTTTCTCCAAACCTCTGAGTCCGGCCGAATTTCAGGTCTTCAAGAAACACATGGAAGACGAGCAGGATATCCAAATCACTGAAGATGACATTCCAGTCGAGCCAACGAACAACAGTGATACATCAGTATTGGGTGGGTATGCGGACACTGAGGAATTGAACACACAATGGATGTCCTCAAGCGCCATGAGATTCATGGATGATACCAAAGATGACGATCCGTTCTCCGATCTCCTCCCCAGTGATCTCAGTCCTACACCCCTGGTGAATCGAAGAGCGGCAAAACCAATTCCAAAACACCTTCTCCATCATAACAATTTGGCATTGTTGCGGCGGTACATCACGCCCTCTGGGCAGATCATGAACCGAGTCCAATCGCGATTGGGTGCTAAGGATCAGCGCAAGATTGCCAAGCTCATCAAACGAGCTCGGCACCTCGGTCTTATTCCCATGTCGGGACAATTCGTTGTAGAAGCCCATGGAAATATATACGAAGAAGACATTCACGAAGACAAAGAATGGGAGAAGGAACTTACAAGAAGAGGCCTGGTGGTTCCAAGAAATAAGCCTTCGGTGCACTAGTCATATATACCTTTTAAGAGCTACTAAATCTTATCAAATATTATGGTCAAAGTCTCTTTGCTTAAATCCAAAGTCATAGATTTAAGAACGATCAAATTTGTTGATGGAAAAGCAAACCGTGTAGCAACACTCTCTTTATCTTGTAGAATTTTCCCTGTATCCACAAGGAGTAACCCGTGATGACATTGCTATCCTCCTGACTTTGTAATGGATAGAGTAAACTTGTTGCGAATTTGCTCTAGATAAATTTCTCCTTTTGTAAGCGATACAGAATGTATTTTAGATGATGATACTTAGACCATCGTTGGTTTGGTTACCATTAGTACCAGTACCAAAGATATCTTCGAGACAATTTCGCAACATGTCCAATTCTACTTGGGTATCTTGGGGGTCCCGTAAAGATAGTGGCGATGGTCCATTACCGCCGTCATTAGAAATGGCACCTAGACCTAGACAAATTGAAGGCGGATAGTTTGCATTACAACTGTAATCGGCGTCAGATGAAGAACGTTTTTGGATCATCTCTGCGGGGTGCACTAAGGTCTCGCAAGTGCGACTGATGGGGGAATACAGTCTCGCGCTACTTGCCATATGATTTGGGTGATCTTCGTTTTGATCAATATCCTTGTCGTTTTGAAATGAAGGACTTTCAAGAGCTTCGGCAACCCATGAGAGCATTCGAACCCCATCTGAAGATTGACTCCAATTGCCGGATGCCGAGGAAGATGCCGCAAATGTTGACGAGAGGTTATTAGTTCGAGGTGTTGGTTCATTATTTGAAAGAGGGGATGGTGTCGTTACGAAGTTCACCGTCATTAGTGACGATGGTAGCGGACTTTCTTTCACGGATGACTGAGCTGATACTTTTGTATCTTGTTCATCAAGTCTTGGCTCCAATTGTAGTCTACTGGTGCCGTGCTTTGGTTCGAGATAACGAGACAAAGGGGGTGGAGAGGACATGTACTTTGCTCCGGTGGTTCGATGACGAGGAGACGGTGTCTTGAAGAAATTATTCTTTGTTAAGAAATCTTGTTTTCCCAAAGACGATTTTGCGCTGTGGCAAATTGTTCCGGATTTTCTGGTTACCTTGGTGTGTGCGTCTTCCATAGATACTTTACTGCTATGGTTGCCGTTACCATCCTCGCTTTTAGTGGCAGGGGTGACCTTATGTCCCTTGGTATAGACAACCTTGTCCGATGGCGTCATAGTGTTTGTACGAGAAATTTTGCTTGGTTGAGACATTTTCGCCGCCATTGGCAATACTTTATTCTTACGTCTCTTGACACTCCTTTCGGTACAATTGCTTTTCCGACCAGCGTTCTTCTTGCGAGAGGAGAGAGACTTCTTGCGAGAGGAAAGAGATTTTGTAGCTGCTACCTTTGGAATCGTCGCAGCATTCTCAGCAGGTCTATTGCTTTCCCGGTCTACAGGGCCATTGCGGGACAAATCTGTGTTTGTCGATACTTTCGACGAAACCGACACAGAAGGATGAGCACTTTTCTTATCCTTTTTTCGCTTGCCCACTGAAGAAGCTTTTTTACTTGCTTTCACTGGATCTTGCAAAGGAGCTTGAATGCTTTTGTTTGGAGCTTTTGCCTTCTCTTTCAAGATATTTGCCGAAGTAAGCTGATCGCGCTTCTTCTTGCCAGGCAAATACGGTAGAAGCTTTACCAGAGTGTAAGGATCATTTACATCTCTATGAAACTTTGGATGGAAATACACTTTTGGGCTCGTATTCGCTTTAAGAGTGAAGCCATAGTTGTTGAGCTGCCGTGAGAATGAAAGCCATCGAGAGTCTGTGATTAATTGAATAGATTGAATGAATAAAGAAATGTACAAAGAAGTGTTTCCAGCAGCGGTGAGCTTTGTTAAGGACGCAAAATGGCGGATAGACGAGATTAGGTGCTTACGATTGAAGTGTCGCCGAAGAATTGCTGACAAAGCAACGCTCTTACTATCAATTGCAATACTTCTTCCATCTTGTGACCAACTACACACTAGAGGGCATTCAATAGTTGCCAATTGGATCATGTGATATAGTTTGATGGGGAAAGAATCAGCGTTACTATTGCGAGGGTTGTCCCGAGAGTACGTCATAATCTTGATGGACCGAAGGCCGAAGGTATATGAATGAGCAGTACTATTTTTTTTGCGCCTGTTGACCTTGAGGTCTTCGAGATCAATCCTAGCCAATATTATTGGCTTTGATGATGGGAGTTTTTCCATCAGCGTCTCTACATTTCTTAGCATCTTTGTGGTCGTCTTCGCGGACCTAATCTTGCTCTTTCGGACGATGGTCGTCTTTGCGGGCCTAATCTTGCTCTTTCGGGCGCTGTCTCTGCGGGCTGAATTTGCGCTACTGATCTTGGAAACGCAGGTGTATCTCTTGCTGTTCTTGATTATAGTAGAAGGAATCGTATGTGGGGGAGGTGTCACCTCGGCCACTGTCGATGTTCGTGCCTTGGTAATCCACTTATTTTTCGTATTGATTGGAGTTTTGGAACGATCAATATTGATATCGAAGTTGTTACGAATGTCATGGAGGGGAGATATAGAGGTAATTGAATTCGTTTCTTTCTTCTTGCTGATAATGTTGTCATCGGCATGGGTATTTACATCAGTATTCGCTTTCGATCCCTTTTTGCGGGTCGTCAATGCGGACATTGCGACGGTCTTGGCGGCACGATGCGACGACCGTCTCTGATTTTGTTCGGAGGTCTTGTTGATTTGAATCATCGTTGGCAATGAGTAAAGCGTGGGTTTAGTATTAGAATGAATTTATGATGAAGAAGCGAAATATTTTATGAATCTGCAAATTACTACGATGGGAAGTGTGGCTTTTGGGAAAAAATGACAACTGGACGTATTGTTGTATGGAGCATTCAGCGTGTGAAGAAAAAACGGCGCTCGGTTTCTACTCTTCAAGCAAAAAAAAGGCTGTCTTGCGCGTTTGCGACGACGAAAAAAAGGCTGTCATGGCGCGTTTTGAGAGGATTTCAGTCACACTTGGTCTTGGTCAAAATCAAAAAGAACCGGAGGAGACGATGGGCTAGGATCCCCACCTGGCCAAGCAGGGATGCGTTGGGAAACAAATGGAGAGATTCCAATACTGGCAATAGCTTCGTCCCGAGCATACTACTGAGCATCACAGCATTCTCCACCAGCAAGAGCCATGGGCAGGCGCAGCCATGGCACTTGCTCTCTTGCCCCCCACCACCAGCAGGGCAACTTTGATCGAGCTCCACTCCTCTCGGAGCTTTTTCGTTCCTCCAAATGCCCCAATCGCCTCTCCTAGTCACTCTCGGTGTGACTGGCCACCCTGGCTGCCAGGCCCGCTGCTGCCTTGCTCTTGGGCCCCACAAGCCCCCGCAGCAGCGGGGTTGCCCCCGCAATTGCCTTTGTTGGCGAGCCATCGCCAATGGTGTTCGCATTTCCAGTCACCACCACGTGCAAGGGGAGGCAGCACCCCGCTGCATGGCCAGCCCACTGCCGCTTGCTGCCCCCCCCCCCCTGCGCGCTGCAGCGTGGGCTGCGCCCCCTGGGTTGGCCCCGCCCCCCACGTGCTGCCTCCCCCCTGCCAACCCCCACCCTCG